>Ga0316194_10000387_pt1 | contig 27511 bp, 32 predicted proteins | sample CroRivsedime1_MG_FD_204936 | JGI IMG/M metagenome (GOLD analysis project Ga0316194, IMG submission 204936) | Coastal sediment microbial communities from Maine, United States - Cross River sediment 1 | ecosystem: Environmental > Aquatic > Marine > Coastal > Sediment | place: USA: Maine...
ATGTCAGTCTCGAGTAAGATCCTGGCTGATTACCTGGTACATTAGTATCGAGTTTCATGATTCAGATATCATGGGGATCACATGAAATACCATGCGATAAACTTTGCCTATAAACCGGGGTTATTTGACGAACACTGGACACCCCGGGTGATCGCGGTATGGATCTGACATGGCGGTGTTAACCGATATCAGCCTGTGGGAGCTGTTCAAGCACCTCAAACAGTGGCTAAACAATCTCAGTCGAGCGAATCGTGAACGCCAACGGCAATCCATCGCAGCATTACGTGCCGTGGTTATCGCCGCGCGGCAAACCCAGGCCTACCTGCGACTTCTGCAAGACACCTCTCTGCAGGATCATGCGCGGGAGGCCAAACTGTCTGAAATGTGGACCGAACTCGGCTTCGAGCTGACCGATCTAGGCCTGTCGAAGCTTGCCAAGCGCTGCGACATAAAAGGCAGGTACTGGGCGAATCCTGATCGATTCGACAGCGATTTTCTGCACAAAGCCGATGTGGGACTGGAACGCATGGAACAGTTAGCCCGCCAGCTGGTAGCTGAAATCGAACGCAATTAACCCAGCACAAAGATCCAAGAGCAGATGCACTTATCAACATGACAGATTATACGCAGAGATTTTCCGATCGCGTCGAAGCCTACGTGAAATTCCGCCCCGGTTATCCATCAGCGCTGGTACAAACACTGCTACAAAAAACCAGGCTCGAGGCAGGCGCCGTGGTTGCGGACATCGGCTCGGGCACCGGTATCTTCACCCAATTGTTGCTGGACCAGGGACTCAAGGTTTTTGCCATCGAACCTAACGCCAATATGCGCGAGGCTGCCGAGGTATTATTCGCTGACTATCCGCATTTCACCAGTATTGATGCGCCCGCCGAACGCACCGGACTCGCGGATAACTCGCTCGACCTGATAACCGCCGCCCAGGCATTTCACTGGTTCAATAGCACCACGACAAAAGCCGAGTTTGGACGCATCCTCAAACCCGACGGCAAGCTGGCGCTGATCTGGAACAAGCGCAAAGTCAGTCAACCGTTCCAACACGCCTATGAGGCCACCCTGAGAGACTATGTCCCGGAGTATGGCGTCGTTAACCATATGAATTTGACCGACAGTGACATCGCAGCATTTTTTGACCATGGACATATGGAGTTACTGCGATTTGACAACAGCCAACAGCTGACGTTTTCAGGCCTGCTCGGCCGCCTGAAGTCTTCTTCTTACTGCCCCGCTGAAGATTCACCGCAGTACCCTTCCCTGGTCGCCGCGCTGGCCACGTTGTTCGAAGAATTTGCACTCAATGGTGTCATTGATTTCCAGTACGAGACACAACTCTACCTCGGTCCCGTCGCAGCATGAAAGTCACCGTCTGCCAGTACCACTACGCATACGAATCCTGCGAACGACCGTTAAATCCTGAAGCCGGCGACAGTCGCGTTTTCTGTTCCTTTGGCAAGGTTAATCACCCACCCATGCAAAACCGGGAATAGCCAATGAAGATCTGGATTGACGGCGACGCATGTCCAAATGCGATCAAGGACATCCTGTTTCGGGCAGCAGAGCGCACCGGGATCAGTCTCACGCTGGTCGCCAACCATGTCGTCAAGGTTCCCCCATCACGTCACATCAGTTTCCTCAGGGTAGCCGCGGGATTCGACGTCGCTGATAATGAAATAGTCAAACGACTCGCTCCAGGCGACCTGGTCATAACCGGCGACATTCCACTGGCAGCGGAAATCATCGAACACCAGGGCCAGGCATTAAATCCGCGTGGAGAACTCTACACCACGGACAACATCAAGGCTCGACTGACCATGCGTGACCTGATGGAATCGTTACGTTCCAGCGGCATCGATTCAGGTGGCCAGGCACCGTTGAACCACGGTGATCGGAAGGCTTTCGCCGACCAGCTCGATAAAATAATTACTCGCCATGGCTGACTTGTGTGATAGCTCCCCTGTTACCAGGCTGACCGTCAAGGTTGTGCCCGGAGCCTCGAGCAGCGCTATCGCCGGATGGCTGGGCGACAGTTTACGCGTGCGCTTAAGCGCGGCTCCCGAGCGCGGTAAAGCTAACGCCGCAGTAGAGAAACTGGGCCAGAATCCGTTACCCGGTGAAAAGGTGTTACGTCGCACCAGGTACAATACGGTAACGCCGCCAGGGTGCAACCATTGGTGTTATTTGCGATCATGCTATTGCTGCTGGGAATATCGATCTGGGGTAGTTCTCAGGCCGAAAAAATGAGTCGCTTTGTTACCCCCTGCAGTGACAGCCAGTTAGGCCAGCTAGTTAAACACGCAAACGATCTCGGAGCGTAGAATCAGTGACCGCGTCATTTCAGGAGTTGCTCAAACTCGAATTACCAATCATTCAGGCACCGATGGCCGGCGTGCAGAACAGCGCGCTGGCGATCGCGGTTTCCAACGCCGGTGGGCTTGGTTCGCTGCCCTGCGCGATGCTGAGTCTCGACGCTTTGCGCGCAGAGCTTGCCGCGATCAAGGCTGGCTGTGATAAACCATATAACGTCAATTTCTTTTGCCATACTCCGCCGACACCCGACGAACAACGCGAAACAGCCTGGCGGGCCGAACTTTCGCCCTATTATGCAGAGTATGAAATCGACGTGAATTCAATTCCGCCAGCAACGCGCCGTGATCCGTTTAGTAGCGAAGCACTTGATGTAATTCGAGAATTCGAGCCACCGGTAGTGAGTTTTCATTTCGGTTTACCCGCGCCGGATTTGCTTGAAGGCGTCAGGGCGATGGGTGCGAAAGTGCTTAGCAGTGCAACGACTGTCGCCGAGGCCAGGTGGCTCGAGTCGCAGGGAGTCGATGCGATCATTGCCCAGGGCGTCGAGGCCGGCGGGCATCGAGGCATGTTCCTCAGCACGGACATCACCAGCCAGGTTAGTACCCTGGCCCTGCTGCCTCAAGTGATCAAGGCGGTCAGCCTGCCGGTTATCGCCGCGGGAGGAATCGCCGACGCCGATGGAGTCTCCGCGGTACTGGCGCTGGGGGCGGCCGCGGCACAGATCGGCACCGCCTACCTGCTCTGTGACGAAGCCACTACCAGCCCGGTCCACCGTGCCGCGTTAAAGGATGCCGGAGCCGTGCACACCGCACTTACCAATCGATTTTCGGGGCGCCCGGCACGCTCTATTGTCAACCGTGTAATACACGAGCTAGGTCCGCTTGGCCAGGTTCCGGTCTTCCCCCTTGCCGCAACCGCGATCGGTCCATTGCGCAGCGCTGCGGAGGCAAGGAATCTCGGTGATTTTTCACCCCTTTGGTCAGGACAGAACCCGAGTGGCTGCCGCGAGATTTCTGCGGCGCAACTGACGCGGGAGCTGGGGCGGGATCATTAACCTCGCCTCAGCGGCTGCGGCCCGGAGCAGCACAGCTGAGTGCAAACTGCTAAACTGCGCCGGTAACCCACAAAGGAGAACTATCCATGGCAGTTTACAAATGTGAAGCCTGCGGCATGAGCATCGGCACGATGACCTGCGGGACCTGTGACCAGGAACTCGACCACGGCAGTATTACCACTGACAGTGGCGACGAAATCCAGGTATCCAAATGTCCCGACGGACACGGCATGATCAAATCGCCAATGTGTTGCGGACAGGATATGACCCGCACCGACTGAATTCTGCAGCCGGGTAACTCCCGGCGCGCAGCACCCTCAGGTATAGCATGCTTGAATCTTCCCTTTCCCTGGCTAGCGTCCTTGCCTTGCTGGGGACAATGATCGTGCTCGCCGTTATTCCCAGCGTCAGCGTACTCGCGGTGTCGGCGCGCGCGGCGGCATTCGGTTTCACCCATGGCATGTTCACCGCGTTCGGCATTGTCATTGCCGATATTATTTTCATTTTACTTGCGGTTTATGGCCTGGCCCTGGTGGCCGAGCTAATGGGAGAGCAGTTCACGCTGATCAAATACATCGGCGGCGTTTACCTGGTCTGGCTCGGCATATCACTATGGCGCGCAGACGCCAGGGCACGCAAGTCCGACGCGGTTAAACAGTCGTCACTGGGCTCAAGTTTTTTGACCGGATTTCTGATAACCCTCGGCGACCAGAAAGCAATCCTGTTTTACCTCGGCTTTTTCCCGGCCTTTATCGACCTGTCGCTGATAACCCCGACCGATACGCTGATCATTATCATTATCGCGATCATCGGCGTCGGTGGCGCCAAGCTGGTTTACGCCTGGCTGGCCGGTCGCGCCAGCCTGCTGTTTAAAAACACGCGCGCAATCCGTGGGATTAACATCCTCGCCGGCTGCGTAATGATCGCTGTCGGGTTGATGCTGCTATTTAAAGCCGGCCAGTGGGTCTAGACCTCACCCGTTACCAGCAAGCACAGTACCTATACCAAAACGCTCTAAAAAGGCCGACTCTTCTATGAATAGAGCAGTGCCGAAGGTAGAATGCCGGGTCGATCCTACAGCTTACTATGTTCCAGCAACCACAAAAGTTATCGTGCAAGAACCTTATTCCAGGTGGATAGAATTTCTCTACGGCCCCTTCTTCAGGGTCATTGGTTTTTTTTACCGCGCCTATACGACCAATCGCACCCGCATCGCGCGACTCAAGGCCAATGAAAAGGTCTCTTCATTTATCAGGTTCATGGCGATGGCCATCCTGGTTGGCTGGTTCCTGATCTGGTACTTCGCCCCCGAGGAAAGTCGCACCAGCCTGGTAGACGACGTCAAGCAGAGTATCGGTATTACCGACTCTCCGCCCGCACAGTAGCAAGCAAGCCCCGGGCAATCAGGAATAATATGAGTGTGCAACTAGACGATCTGGAATTGCTCGACGCGGTACGCGATTTTGCGCTTGACCACCCGCATCCCGAAATCGAAAGATTCAGGGCGTCGTTGCGGGACTGGGGAGAAACCTGGCAGGCGGTCACACCGGCTTACCTGCCCGCCGCTGATTTTCTGGGCTTTGCCAGCGCATCTGCCCATCCGCGAACCCAGGCCTTGTTGGCTGTGTTCGAGCGTCATAAAAATCGACTGCGCTGGGAGCAGAGTTATAAGAAAGAGGAAGGCCTGGTCCCGGATGCAATGCTCGCCGGCTACGGATTTACCGAAATAATCGGTCGACAGGGGCCGTTCGTTAGCGAACGCATTCGCGCCGGCATCGCTATCTGGGGTCCGGAAATCGTTTATCCACGCCATCGACATGAGGCTGAAGAAGTTTATATCTTACTCGCCGGTTCAGCCGAGTTCACGGTCGGCGCGTCCGGGAAACACACGCATGGCGTCGGCGATGTTATCTATGTCGAATCGAACACACCACATGGTTTTCGCACTACCGGGCAAAGCCTGGTAGTTTACTACTTATGGCAGGCAGGTGACCTGCGTCAGCAATCGCAGTTCGGATAGTAATATCTCCAGCATGAAGGGATGGTTATGAATGAATTAGCAGGCAGGACCAAGGTAATCGCCTTCGATGTGTTCGGTACCGTGGTCGACTGGCATGGCTCGGTCTCGCGCGAGGTAGCCGCAATGAATCTCGGCGTCGATCCCGACCAGTTTGCCCTCGCCTGGCGGGCCGGGTATCAACCCGCGATGGCTGAAGTTATGGAGCGGGATGAATGGGTAATCCTCGATGATCTGCACCGCCGCATCCTCGATAAGATTCTGCATGACTTTGCCCTGGACTCACTGCCAGAAGCCGAACGTCAGCATCTGAACCTTGTCTGGCACCGACTCGAGCCGTGGCCGGATTCGGTAGCAGGGCTTACACGCCTGAAATCGAAGTATATAATCTGTTCACTGTCCAACGGCAATATCGGCCTGCTCACCGAGATGGCAAAAAATGCGTCGATACCCTGGGACTGCATCCTGAGCGCGGAGAATTTCAACAAGTACAAACCGCATCCTGACACTTACCTCGGTGTCGTGCGTACCTTTGCCGCCGAGCCCGCCCAGGTTATGCTCGCCGCGGCACACCATGGCGATCTCGAGTCAGCTCGCGAATGTGGCCTGGAAACTGCTTACATCGAGCGCCCCTTCGAGTATGGTCGCGCCGAGCCCAAGAACGTTGCCCCCTGGTCCGCGAACACACTGCATGCGACCAGCATCCTGCAGCTGGCAGATTTGCTGGATTGTTAAATTCCCACACACCGGAGCAGACATGAGCCTTATTGCCGAAACGCCCGCGCCGCCTTACTATGCGGTCATATTTTCATCTGAGCGCAACGCTGATATCGAGGGTTACGCCGAAACCGCCACCCGCATGGTCGAACTGGCAGCCGAGCAACCCGGATTTCTCGGAGTCGAATCGGTGCGTGAAGATTTAGGTATTACTGTTTCTTACTGGTCCGATCTCGAATCGATCAGGCTATGGAAGTCGCATGCCGAACATCGGCTAGCGCAGCAAATGGGCATGGAAAAGTGGTATTCAAGCTATAAAACCCGTATCGCGCTGGTGGAGCGCGACTATGGATGATAGTTTTTTTACGATTAATAAGTTGTTGACATTGCTAACAAGTCAGCTAAAGTTCGTTTCAGCTCGATCCTATGTCTAAATTTTTATTCCCTCTTCTCGAAGTGTTTCCTCGTTCTGTAGTCAATAAGTTAAGGCCTGGTATCTGGCGATATCACCTGTCACAGGTTTATTTTTTATATTTTTATAGGTACACATTATTATGTCTGACAAGACAACCGGCAAAGTAAAATGGTTCAACGAAGCAAAGGGTTTTGGGTTTATTGAGCAAGAATCAGGTCCCGACGTTTTCGCACATTTCAGTGCAATTCAAGGCACAGGCTTCAAAACCCTGGCTGAAGGACAGCAAGTAGAGTTCACTGTCACCCAGGGCCAGAAAGGTCCCCAGGCTGAGGACATCACTCCTGTCTAATTGAATTGCCAATACTTTGGCAAATCGATTTTAGAAAGCCAGGCTTAACCGCCTGGCTTTTTTTTTGCTTTAGAGGTAACCCTGGTTCGCTTCGAATAAGGCTACTGCCAATTATGCTTGATCTGATAGCAGACTAGAGATATACATCACTCGACTAGTTACCCCGACGAGGCAGGTCAGATGAAACCGGAACGCTGGAAGATACTGCAGAACAAGCTCTTCACCTACCAGGTAGGCTTTACCTCACCACCGCATGATTTTGACGCCGCCCCGAGCGATTTCCTGCGCATCAGCGCGGACAATGTCGGCGTCCACGGACGCATGCTGCACGTGCCCGACTATGCGCATGAGCTGTCGCAGCGGGTCGACAATTTTCACTTGCTGGAAGAGTACGTCAACTGCATGTCGAACAACGGCGCCGATGTCTGTGGCCAGGTCGGCACCAACTGGGTCCATTGCCAGGGTACGACCCCGGACGAAATCCGTGACATCTGCAACCGAATTGGTGACACCTATGAAACCCCGTTTCACATGGCCGGATACTGCGTGGTTGAAGCCTTGCGCGAAATGGGCGCCCAGCGCATCGCGCTGAACTCGGTTTACTACTGGCCCGACTGGCGTGATGGTTACGCGCGTTTTCTGAAAGCAGCCGGATTCGACCTGGTTTACTGCGCTAATTTCACCGACATGGGATTTTTTAAAACCCAGCAGGAATGCAACGACTGTATCTGGATTTTCGATGGCGACCTGGCCGAAAAATCGATGGCCTATGTGGCCGAGCAGGCTCCCGATGTAGATGCCATAGTCGTCAACGGAATGCCGAATTTCCGCAGAGCCGATGGTTTGCCACAACGCATCGTTTCGCTGGATCGCGAGCTTGAAAGCAAAATCGGCAAACCCATAGTTTCATCAGACACCGCGCTCTACTGGCGTATTTACAAAACCCTGGGTACCGCACCAATCGGTAGCCATGGGCAGCTACTGGCATCATTACAGTAAGGCACTATCCATGCACAAGATACTGGTACTCTGGGCGACGCCACGTTCCACCTCGACTGCATTTGAATGGATGATGCGCATGCGCGGCGACATGACCTGTTTCCATGAACCCTTTGGCGAAGCCTGGTATCAGGGCGAGGATGCGCGTTGGCCCCGCATCAAACCCGACACGCCACGCACCGCGGGACTCAGCTTCGACACTGTCTGGCAGGAATTGCAGGCCGCCGCCGCCAGGGGGCCCGTGTTTTCGAAGGATTTCCCGCATTACATAGAACACCTTTGGACGGACGAGTTTCTCGATAATTTCAATCACAGCTTCCTGATTCGGGATCCGGCCAAGGTCGCCACCTCGATGTACAGGAACTGGCCTGATTTCGTGTTGAAGGAAATTGCGTTTGTCGAACAGCGCGCTCTGTTCGATCGGCTCGCCGACAAACTGGGCGAAGCGCCTCCAGTCATCGACAGCGACGATTTACTGGAGAACCCCCCAGGCATCGTCGAGGCCTACTGTACTGCAGTCGGGGTCCCCTATATCGAGGCAGCGCTTAGCTGGGAGCCCGGTGAGCGTGATGAAGTCAGCTGGTACGATGGTGGTTCCTGGCACTCCAACCTGCGCAATTCAGACGGCCTGAAAGCACAACCCCGCAAGTACATCGATATTTCCGAGGCGCCTGATCGGGTCAAGGAAATATACGAAATCGTACTGCCGCACTACGAGCACCTGTACGCCCATCGCCTGATGCCGGGACCAGATTTCGAACGTGACACAGCCTAGCGGCAGGCCGCAATAGCGAGCGGTATCGTTGATCGGCGTTACTGCGTAAGACAGTTATCCCGCAAGACCATCGCCCCGAGATCAACTTATAACCACAGCGACATCGTCAACGAATTGCTGGAACTCGATCAGGTATCCATTGGGATCTTTTATCCGGAACGTATAAATGCCGAACTGTTCGAGGCGATGCGGCGCTTGGTCGATACTTAAGCCGATATCGACAAGTCGTCGATACCAGGCATCTACATCGTCGCTAATAATCGAAATCATGCCCCCTTTTGGTTCGACTACGCGATCGGCGAATACCTGGCAGACCCCAATCCAGGCATTGTCACCGGTAGCAAATATTCGCGCCGTGCCCTGGTCGCGAGTACATTCAAGGCCGAGCACATTCGCGTAGAAATAGGCCGTCGAATCAAGGTCCTGCGTATATACCCAACTAATCTGGCCGCTGATAGCCGCATCGTATTTTTGCAAAATCAATCCTCGAACTGGACTAGTAAATCGGAGCCTGATCATGGTTAATCAGTACTTTCTATTATCCCTGATCTGGGGTTTAATATTACGCCAACGATGTGATCACAAACATCGAAAATTACATAAAGAGTGAGAGGGCGTGACAGAAACCAACAAATCCATCGCCGTTAGCGGGCGCAATGTCGTCAAGCAATTCGGTAGCGGGGATCACCTGGTGACCGCACTTGGCGGTGTTTCACTGGAAATCGACGACAACGAATTCTTCACTCTGCTGGGACCCTCTGGCTGTGGTAAGACCACGTTGTTGCGCCTGATCGCCGGCTTCGAAATGCCTACCGAAGGTGAAATTTTCCTCTTCGGCGAAGAAATCGAGGACCTGCCCCCGCACAAACGTTCGATCAATACCGTATTCCAGCACTATGCCCTGTTTCCACACATGACCGTCGGCGAAAACGTTGGCTTCGGCCTCAGAATGCAGGGACATAATGATGCGGATATCGCAAAACGGGTCGAGGAATCGCTCGCACTGGCGAAGATGGGACGCTTTATCAACCGCAAACCGGTGCAGCTATCGGGCGGACAACAACAGCGAGTTGCATTGGCGCGTGCCCTCGCCCCTCGACCCAAGGTGTTACTCCTCGATGAGCCCTTGTCCGCGCTAGATTTGAAACTGCGCCAGGCGATGCGGGTTGAATTGAAAACCCTGCAACGCGAAACTGGAATCACGTTTATCTTCGTGACCCATGACCAGGAGGAGGCGCTCACCATGAGCGATCGCATCGCCGTCATGTCCGAAGGTCAGATCCAGCAAATCGGCGGTCCGCAAGACATCTACGAGCGGCCGATAAATCGATTTGTGGCCGACTTTATCGGCGATACCAATTTTCTCGAAGCCGAAATCAGCAGCATCGAAGACGATTTCGCCAATTGCCGGGTGAGCAATGACCTGTCGTTCAAGGTGCAATCGATAGCGCAGCATAACAAAGGTGACAAGGTCACGCTGGCGATTCGCCCGGAGAAAATTTCACTGGCGCAAAGCGGTGAAGTCCAGGGCAGGATCACCGACGCAGTTTATCTCGGTACCGACACCAGCTACAGCGTCGCGATCAGTGACGATATTACCCTGTCGGTGCGCGATCAAATCGACCTGACCGGTCACGCCCGCTTTACCGCAGGCGATCTGGTCGGGGTCGGGCTGTCTGCGGATGCGGTAAGGATGCTAATCGACTGATGGAATTGCCACGTAATCCTGTTACCCGCCGTTGGCTGGGACTTGCCCCGGCGCTGATTACGATCGGCGTATTCATGATTCTGCCGATGTTCATCCTGCTAGTGTTTTCCTTCATGGAAGCCGATCCCTATGGCGGGGTCGATGCAGGATTTACCTTCGAAGGCTACATCCAGATTCTCTACGAACGAGATTTCGATGATCTGTTGCAGTTCGATGCTACCTACCTGAACATTATAGGGCGTTCGGTGGTACTGGCTTCGCTGGCCACGCTCGGTTGCCTGGTACTGGGTTTACCGGTCGCTTATTTTATTACGCGCCAGAATGCGCGCACGCAAAGCATGCTGTTATTCCTGATCACGCTGCCTTTCTGGACCAACCTGCTGGTACGCACCTATGCCTGGATCCTGATCCTGGCCACCGACGGGGTGATCGAACAACCGCTCAAGTTTCTCGGCGTCATCGATGACAGCCTCGACATGATGTACACCAACGGCGCGGTCGGCATCGGCCTGGTGTATACCTATATTCCGCTAATGGTACTGCCGATTTATGCCAGCCTGGAAAAACTCGATTTCCGCCTGATCGAGGCCGCCCACGACCTGTATGCCGACCGCATCATGGTCGCGCGCCAGGTGATTATTCCGCTCGCGGCACCCGGCATTATCGCCGGTTGTATACTGGTGTTCGTACCGAGTCTGGGCGCCTTCGTCGCACCCGACCTGCTCGGCGGTGGTAGAAAATTGATGATGGGTTCGCTGATACAAACGCAGTTTGCCTCGGCGCGAAACTGGCCTTTCGGATCGGCGCTGGCGATCTGTCTGCTGGCAATCGTGATGATTACGCTGATGTACCAGGCGCGCATTGCGGCGCGCAGGCGCGCCGAGACGGGTAGCTGAAATGGCGAAGAAACAGTACATCGTCGGCGATTATCCCGGTCTCAAAATCTGGACCTGGGTGTTTTTCATTTATCTCTATGCACCGATGCTGGTGCTGGTGTTTTACTCGTTTAACGTCAGCCGACGGGCACAGATATGGCGGGGATTCAGCCTCGACTGGTACGTCAAGGCGTTTACCAACGACGATATCCAGTCAGCCGCGATCAACAGCCTTATTGTCGCGGTGATTGCCACGGTTATAGCGACTACGATCGCGACCCTGACTGCGCTGGTGCTCGCGCGTGGGCGTAATTTTCGCGGTTCGGCCACGGCGCTTGGTATCGTCAGTCTGCCGCTGGTGGTTCCGGAGATAGCGACCGCGGTCGCCACCCTGAGCTTCTTTGCGGTCATCGGCTTCGAACTTGGCTTGACGAGCATCATCATCGCGCACACGGTATTTTGTATCCCGTTCGCTTTTTTGCCCATCCGGGCACGCCTCGAAGGCATGGATGAAACCCTGGAACAGGCCGCTGCCGATCTGTACGCCAACGACTGGCAAACCTTCCGCTACGTCACCTTGCCCCTGTTGATGCCGGGAGCCATCGCCGGTGCGATGCTATCGTTCATCATTTCAATCGACGATTTTATTATTACCCTGATGGTCGCGGGCGCTGGATCGACCACCTTACCACTTTATATTTACGGCATGATTCGCCAGGGCATCACTCCCGAGGTGAATGTGATTTCGACGGTCATGCTGGTAATATCGATTCTCTTCATAACGGCATACTGGTATGCAACCAGGGGTGCCGAGAGAGAAGCGGCTTAAACCACCAATCCAAAATGCATAACCGAAACGAGGATTAAAGATGAACAAGCAATTACTGAGCAGCATCGCCGGAGCAGCCCTGATATTCGGGGTCAGCACGGCACAGGGGGCGGGTGACCTCTATTTCTACAACTGGACTGATTACACCCCGGAAAATCTGTTACAAAAATTTGAAAAGGATACCGGCATCAAGGTCACCATGGATACTTATGATTCCAATGAAACCCTACTCGCCAAGTTGAAGTCCGGGGCTACCGGATACGACCTCGCGGTGCCCAGCTCCAACTTCGTCAACATCATGATATCTGAAGGCCTGCTGCAAAAAGTTGACGTCAAATCAATGCCCAACTACAAGAACGTGGATCCAGCCTGGCAGGGACCCGCATGGGACCCCGAGCAGATGTATTCCAGCCCTTACCAGTTCGGTACGACATCGTTCGCGATTCGTACCGATGCAGCAGACGTAAGCTGTGACTCGCTGAAAACCTTCTTTGAACCGGAAGGCGAAGCCTGCGGCAACCTGAGCGTGTTCCAGACACCGGAAGAAGTCGCGAGCATGGCGGCGCTGTATCTCGGTCAAAAGTATTGCGACGACAGCTCGGAAAGCCTCAAGGCAATGCAGAAACTGCTACAGAAGCAAAACAAGTGCGTCAAGGTATACAGTTCGGAAGGCATGATCGATCGCGTCGCTACGAAAACTGTAACCGTCACCAACGCGTGGAACGGTGACGCCATGCGGGCCCGCATGGAGGGTACGCCGATCAAGTACTGCTACCCGAAAGAAGGCCTGGTTGGCTGGTTCGACAGCCTGGTTATCCCGAAGGGTGCCAAGAATTACGAGAACGCCAAGATCTTCATGAACTGGCTCATGGATGGGGAAAACATGGCCCTGGTATCCAACTTCGCACGTTATTCGAACGCGATCCCGTCTTCGTCAAAGTACCTGGATCCGGAACTGGCATCGGCGCCTGAAGTCAACGTACCGGCCGGGGTTGAAGTACGCGTCAGCGAAACCTGTGGCCCGAAGTTTGTCAAGTCGATCGACAAGATCTGGACCAAGCTGCGTCAGTAAGGTTCCTGGTGACACGTAACAACAGGGGCCCGCTTTCGAGCGGGCCTTTTTGTTTCGATCACATTTAAGCGATATTTTCCCGTTGAACACAACAACTCGCCCGGCGCACATATTGCCGATCATTATTTTTTCGCAATTTACCGGTACCTCGCTATGGTTTGCCGGCAATGCAATCATCCTCGATCTACAGCAGGATTGGGGGCTTGCGGAGCAATCACTCGGCCATGTCACTTCGGCGATACAGCTGGGATTTATCTGCGGCACGCTGCTGTTTGCCCTGCTGGTGATCGCAGACCGTTTTTCACCACGCCTGGTATTCTTCTACTGTTCACTCGCCGGCGCACTGGCCAATATCGCGATACTGGTTGTCCCCCAACAACTGGCCTGGTTGCTGATACTACGTTTCGCGACCGGATTTTTCCTCGCCGGCATTTACCCGGTGGGCATGAAGATAGCGGCAGGCTGGTACGCGCAGGGACTTGGACGGGCGCTGGGTTACCTGGTTGGCGCACTGGTACTGGGAACGGCCTTCCCGCACCTGGTCAGAAGTAGCGGGGCCGATTTTCCGTGGCAACAGGTGATGCTGGTCGTTTCAGCATTGGCACTAGTCGGCGGTTTCGTCATGTTAATGATGGTACCGGATGGGCCCCATCTGCCGAAGGGCTCGGTATTCCATCCCGATGCACTGAAAATCATATTTCGCTCGCGCCGTTTTCGCGCCTCGGCGTTTGGCTACTTCGGGCATATGTGGGAGTTGTACACCCTGTGGGCCTTCGTCCCGCTGTTATTGTTGACTTACAGTAACAATAACAACATCGCGCTGAGTGTGCCGCTATGGTCGTTTCTGGTGATCGCCAGCGGATTTTTCGGGTCCGCGGTCGGCGGCATCGTTTCCGCCAGGCTTGGCAGCGCCCGCGTGGCAGCAGTTCAACTCGCGATTTCAGGTACCTGCTGCCTGCTGTCACCGCTCCTGTTCAACTCGAGTCCACCGGTCTTTCTTGGCTTCCTGTTGCTGTGGGGTATCACCGTGGTAGGCGATTCACCCCAGTTTTCAGCCCTGAATGCCGAAAATGCACCGCGCGAATACGTCGGCTCAGCGCTTACCATCGTCAATTCAATTGGTTTCCTGGTTACGATATTCAGCATTCAACTGGCCAGCACGATGCTGACGCGAATCAGTCCCCAGTATATTTTCCTGTTACTGGTTCCGGGACCGATTATCGGCCTGTGGATGCTAAGACCCCTGCTGGTCGGAAAGCGGGTAGCCTAAGCCGAATTCCCATCATGAAGGTGGGTGAAAAATATCTTGGTCACGTCCTGCCGGATATCCCAGATTACGCGTTCACCTTTACGCGTAAATATGCTGTCGCCGGGACCACATTCGATCGACTCACCACCAACCCGGGTCAGAATCAGTCGCCCACTGATGATGGTCTGCAATTCGTCACCCAGTTCGGTACATTCGAAAGCACCCCCGCTGCAGGCCCAGATACCGAGCCGATGCGTCTCACCGTCACCACCGAAGTCTAGCCGCCCCGAGGCGCGTGGATTACCGCGCAGAATTTTATAGTCGGAGTCCGGATTGTCGAATGGCCAGGGTTCCAGATTCTGCGGAATTTGATCTATTGCATACTTATGCATGTTGGCTGCTCCCGGCTATTCCGGCTTGGGTTGAGGCCGAAATTATAAATTAAAACAACGCTTACGCCGCAAAAATAAATCCTCATTCAAAGCTTTCGCCTGTGGTATCTTCGCGCGGGAAAATAACACAGCAGGAATCCAGGGCTCCAACGTGACCACCAGTACAGCACCAGCGAAAATGATCTCTCGCGATGCAGTCGGCATAATCTATATGCTGCTTTCCGGAACCGGGGTGGTGTTCCTGCCAACCACCGCGAAGCTGGCCTATGAAAGCGGTAGCGATGTTCTTACCGTGGCCTTCAGCCGCGGTATCATTGCCGTACTGATCCTGCTCAGCACAGCCATTATCATCAAACAGAGCCTGCGCCTGCCGCGTGACATGCTGGTTCACAGCATCGTCGTTGGTATCGCCGGAGCGTTGTTTGTCTACGGCATATTCGGTGCGATTGTCTCGATCAATATCAGCCTCGCAATCCTGATCCTGTACCTGTACCCGATGGCGCTGGCAGTCTATGAACACCTCGTCGGGTCGACCCGACTACACGCTGCGCAATGGTTATGGGGCAGCATCGCCTTTGCCGGCCTGGCGTTGATCCTGGGCGTAGACCTCGAGCAGATCAGTTTCGTCGGCGTGGCGCTGGCCATCCTCGCCATGTTGGCCTCGGTAGTCATCACGGTGGTCAATGTCAATATTTCAGAGCAGACGGGTTCACTGGTTTCCAACCTCTATATGAGCCTCTGGGGCGTCGCGATATTCGGCCTCGCGTTACTGCTGTTTGGCCGGTTTAACCAGCCACAGACCACGGTCGGCTGGCTCGCCCTGTCCGGTAATGGTGTGGCCTACTGCGTGTCGTGGGTTGCCTTTTTCTCAGGCGCGCGGATTCTGGGCGCTACGCGGGCCGCCATGATTACCTTGATCGAACCACCAATGGCAGCCATGTTCGCCTGGTTTATCTTCGGCGAAACCTTCACCCTGTTGCAATGGGTCGGGTTTGCCGTCGTGCTCGCAGCACTGGTCATGTTTGAAAAACTGGCGCGCAGCAACTGATGACTACCTGGCACAGCGCACAACTGGGCATTCGTACTTCCGGTGATTACTTTGTTTCGACCTTTTTATTCGGCCTGATGTTCGGTATTGCCGCCGCGGCCAGCGGTATCGAAAACTGGCACGCGTTGCTGATGAGTGCCTCGGTATTCACTGCGTCGGGGCAATTTGCCGCGCTCGAGTTCTGGACGGCGCCGTTACCGCTGGGCACGATCGCGCTTTCGGTGGCTCTGGTCAGTTCGCGTAACCTGCTGCTGGGCATGGCGATGACGCACCACTTTGATGGCCATAGCCTGCGACGCCGCATCGTCTGGTTGTTCCTGCTCAACGATCCGGGGGTGGTTAACAGTTTTCGCATGCAAGAGGATGTCGACCGCCTCGGCTACGTCACCGGCTACGGCGTATCGATGATGACCAGCTGGCTCTGTTCTACCTTCCTCGGATTGAACGCCGCCTACCTGTTTGCCAACCTGGACCTGGGTGCGGTCGACTTCGCCGGACCACTGGTAATGGCGACCATGATGATGCTGTTTTTCAAGGGTTCCAAATCGAGGCCGGCACCCTGGATAGTGTCCGGTATCATCGCCCTGATATTGTTTGAACTCGGCAGCGCAGATTACCTGATTCTGCTGGGCTCGGTACTGGGTGGAATGATCGTCGCGATCGTCCAGGTGCGCCGCGATTATGGTTGACGCAAACGCAACTTTCATAGCGATCGCGATGATGGCGTCGATCGTCTACCTGACTCGGGTTACCGGGTACTTCATCGGCCTGCAACTGCGCCATATCCGGGGCATACAACCTGTGCTCGAAGCCCTGCCCGGCTGCGCCTTCATGGCCATTCTGGCACCTGCGGTTCGACAGGGCAGTATCAGTGAAATCCTGGCGATGGCATGCGTGGTGCTCATCATGTGGCGAACCAACAACGTGGTGATTGCGACTGGAGTCGGCATGGCGGTGTTACTGTTTGGCGGTCCATTTCTCGACACCGGATAAATTCGGCGGCGGCTAGTTCTTCTGCTCGACAAAGCGCCAGGCCATGACATTGCCGATAAGTGCAACTGGAACAAATCCGGCAAACAGCCAGAAGGCGATCAATTTTATTTCTGCCGTTGTCGGCTCCGCATTCAAGCCGATACCGTTCGCGATCAAGCCACTCAGGGCTGCACCGAGTGCGAAACCGGTCTGCTGCGTAATCGGCAACAGCGAGGCGGTTCGATCTTTATCTGCCTCACTCGCTGCAGCGATCACGCGCTTGATGATAAAGCCCCACATCATGCCAAAGCCGCCATTCAGCAGGATCACCGCAACCACTACCTCCCATAGCTGCCCCCGCGGAAAAATAAATGCCATCGCGATCAAACCCAGCAGCACAATAGCGCTACCCGATTTAATCAGTCGGGGCTCCGCCGCGGAACTGATACCGGAAAACAGGATAGCCGCACTCCCCCAGGCCAACGATTCCAGCAGGACGATAAATCCCGCTTCCAGCGGCGACAGGTGATAAAGCTCGATCAAAATCAAGGGGCCATAGACGAGGAAAGACATGATACTGATACAGAGCAACAAGGTAGCAAGAATTCCATTACCGATCGCATGTCCAGGATCGATCACTTCGACGGGCAGCATGCGTGCGCTGGATGCGGACTGATCACGGATGACGAACAGGACCAGCGCGAGGCAGCCCAGCAGAATCAGGATTGGCGACCCAATCGGGTGATAGTAAGCAGCTGATATAGAGACCAGCAGAATCGAGGTACTCAACAACAACAGGCGCACTATCGGTATGCGTTCTCCAGCCAGGTTGACTTCGGACTCGACCCCGCGCAACAAATAGAAAACTGCCGGAATAAGCAGCAGCCCCTGCGCGGCGAAGGCCCAGTAAGCCAGGCGCCATTCTCCGATAGTAGCAAACGCACCGCCGATAACCGGACCACTGAAAGACGATATCATCCATACGCTTGATAAAAAGGCGATGGTTTTGGGAACTAACCTGTTAGGGAAGAAGCGATCCTGGGCAACATACACCAGCGCAATCAGCCCACCGCCACCAAGCCCCTGCAGCACTCTGCCGACGAGCAAAAGCGGCATGTTCGGCGACAGCGCTACGACCGCACATCCGCCGCTGAAAACCAGCGCCGCACGGATCATGGTCTGTTTAAGCCCTATGGTTGCCACCACCAGGCTGATCGAGGCAGCAGCCGAAATGGAACCAGCCAGGTAGAGCGCGAAGGTCCAGCTGATCAGGTTCAACCCGCCGATTTCATCCACCGCACTGGGCATCGTAGTCGCGGTCAGCATCGAATTCGACGCGTGCAACCACAGCGCTAACGCCATCGTGGCCAGCTTCGGCAAGTACTCGCGAGTCAATAAGTCCCGCCAGGCGGCTCCCTGTTCAACAGGCAGGTTCATCTATTGGTCCAGCATCCAGGATATCGGGTAAAAGAGAATTCTAAACCGTTTTATGACAAACTCCGCCCTGTTTTTGCTGACCTGAAACTGTTGCCAGTCAGGTAACCGCCAGTTCACCTTATCAATCAATGTAGCAACCGGGCCCCTTATTCAATGCTGTTGCCATCGACTTCCATCACACCGATTCTGCTACTGACCTCATTGTCACTGTTCTGGGGTTTGAACTGGCCAGGGATGAAAATTATCCTGTCCGAAATGACGGTATGGTGGTTTCGAGCCTTATGCCTGATCGTTGGCGGCTGTATTTTGATGCTGATTTCAGCGCTATCGGGCAACCGCTGTAGACTACGGCGCCAGGAAATCGGCCCGGTGCTGCTATGTGGCAGCTTTGCTATCCTCGGGTGGATGGTATTTTCGGCACTGGTACTGGTGCTGCTGATTCCTGCCTGGAAAACACACCGGATAGCCCACAACAGCTGATCGGATCATGCCCGCCTGAAATGACCCCGTGCGCACATATTGAATGAGGGTTTGTGGTTTACCTGCCTGACTGAACGTGTTTGATGATCAGGTCAGCGCACAGCTGCGACCGGGTTTGTAGCAGTAAATGCGGCCCATCGATATCGACGCGCTGAACATCGGGCAAATATTCCTCGATCATTTGCGCGTCAGTCTCGGCAACAACCCGGTCCTGCAGCGCACGTAGATAGAGAATCGGCGCCTCGATGTCCGGTAACAGGGCTGAGATGTCGATCCGGCTGAAAACCGAAATCCGGTGTTTCAACCGCACGCCATCAAGTTGCTCCATCACATTCAGCGGCAACGGCTGGGTCTCGGAAGAATCTTCGTCTTCGGTCTCGCAGACATCCAGGCAGAAATCGCTCAATGCCCCGATAGAAAACACTTGTTCGGGAACATAGTTCGACATGCGCGTCAACGCCGCTAGTGGTGAACGCGCGAAAGTTGCAGCTAGCACCGATGGACCAAACTGGTCGGGTTGTTGAGCCATCAACGTCAATGCGACCGGGCCGGAAAAGGATTCGGCCAACAGCGAAAACCCTGGTGTCCCCGGCAGCTGACCGCGCGCGCAGTCGACATAATCGGTAAACGAATCGAGATCGGGGTAGGTCACGATGATCAGTTCGAAGTGCTGTTCGAGCAATGGGATGATGGGGGCAAACAACTTTCCGGTGCCATCGAGGCCGGGCATTAACACGAGTCTGTGCCGTTGGTTCAATTTCAAGCCCTCTTTACTGGATTCGGTTCAGGTCTGGATAATAGTCATCGTCCGGCGAATTACAACAGGTTCACGACGATCAATGCACTATCTAGGAGAATAGCGAATAAAGTGACTGTTTACCTAATTGATATTGTTTCATATCGCGGTGTTATCGCTCATGAGTCAATTTTACCAATGCTGTAACACTGGCACTATAGGTCCCAGGAAACCGGTATTGGTCAGCGTAAAAACCTGCACGAATATCAGTAGAATAGCAACGACAGGGTGTTTATACTCGAGTTTCGAGGACTGCTGGCTTACGCGCTTCGAATCGCTTAACGCTTGAACTCCGAGCTATAACGTTTATTTCGCTTCGGTTTCGTCATCTGACTCCTCCTAGCGCTGCTCGCGCCTATTCCAGGTGACCAACAATTCATAGCAAGACCAGGCTGCCCAATATAGCAGTCATTGTTGCACTTCAAACTTGATACTAAGGAGTTGTACTCCAATCATGAAAAATGGATTGCTGCTATGCGCACGGATTCATCGCCTAACACTTTTGTTTGGTGTCCTTTACCTGTCAAATCATCCAACATGACTACGTCTCCGGCTTTACGGGTTACCTTCTCTCCATCTCCTGCTTCGAATTCACACATTCCTGTCATTAATATTAGCCACTGTCGAACAGGAGTGGGGTGCCAATCTCCATACCATCCAATAGGCAGTTCGAGAAAAACAGAGTTGTCTGCTGATTCCATAGTTGAAGTGTTTAGGGATGGTGCCGGCGGTGCGTAATCTTTCGCCTCTAAATCGACTGATTTAGTTTCGAAATGAGAGCAGCCTTCTTCGTCTGCAAAGATTCTCAGATATTCAATGCTACTCAATTTCTGATCTCCTTAAGAACCCCATAACAGTGATATAGACAGAATCTGTATTTTCCCGGAATTATAGAGAATCTGTCTATTACATTTGATGCTGCTGTTGAAAAAAACTGCACGCCCTTGTTTTATATAACATTTTAATTCCTTTGCCCGGGAACGGCTGCTTACCGGGAAGCGCCTCTAATCCGGCCCCGAAAACGCTGTATCTTTATTCGCTGCCTTTTAGATTGCATGCTGTGTTTTTCGTTTACGACTTTTATAACCAGTTTACGACTTTAATAGCCTGGAACACTTATCTCCCAGGCAGTCCATCGGCCTGAAATCTCGAGCACTCTAAACAGGTATACAGTCCCCCGATTTCCCTGATTTGCTCCGCTTACGGCTTCCAGACTTCGGGAGTCGGTTCGGTAACTTTTCCTGTTTCAACGCGTCGGCGAGTACCTTCACGCTGAAACCGGATCGTCTCTTCGGGCAATTCAAGGGCCAGTTCTTCGATGCGCAGGCGTTCGGTCTGCGGCACGATTCGACCGGCCTCGGCAAGGCCCTGATGGCGCGCCCAGGCAGCGTACTTCTTGTTTACCTGGTGTGGTTGGTAAACGCTCAGTGTATCTGGAACAGTATCGTAATCGAGTGTCAGCGCGCCATCCGCTGCTGCCGCGGCAATCAATTCTTCACCGACCCGGGTGCGTGCAACCAGCGCGTTAACGCCGGGATCGTCGACACTGTCGACCCGGTTGGGCGATCCGCCGATCCAGGTATCGGCTGCCGCGATATCGGCCGCCTCACCAATACCATCCGGACAGATCTTGCAGCGAAACGGCAAGGTCCACGTGGTTTCGTCTTCACCCCAGTAATCGATGTAATGGAATTCCTGCACCTCCCTGCCAGCCTCGACGCGTGTCGGCCCCGGACAGCCGCGACCGCGATAACGCAAAGCTGTGACTTCATCGGGATCGATACCAACCCGTTTATAGAATTCAACCGTTCCCCGTGGCGTGCCATAACCACCGCAGACCATGGTTAGCCAGTACTTGACCAGCTCGTCGACACGTTCATCCTGCCGCGCGTAATTGCGCAGTGCCGCGATATCGCAGGGCTTGCCGATAAAGGCAAACGGCTGTTTACGCTCCAGCACTGCGTTGATATCGAGCAGCGGCGCGGCGGGTCCATAGCGCGAACCAGCGGCCTCGACTACATCGGTCGCGGTGAAACTCAACGCAGGGTCGCCGAAACTGGGTTCGGTGGCCGAGGTTTTTACCTGCAGGATGAAATCGACACGATTCGATTCGAGCAGGTAGACGCCAAGCGCGGTCAGCACGCCGCCGGTGGAGCCTTCGAAGCGCACTTGCGGATCACCCGCCCAGGCGCGCACCATGCGTCGCCACGGACCCCAGACGTTGTCCTGTTTGGTATCCGCTTCAAGCAGGTGTTCGGGCAGACCTTCGACCCGGGTGCCCGGACAGGCTGCATAGATTCGATCGACCGTTGCATGGTCGAGTTCCCCCTCGACGATGGGCTGAAGGTAACCGGCCATGGTTTTGCTCACCCTGACACGATCACTGCCAGCTATCGACTGACACAGGCCACAGCCGATGCAGAGCCCCTGTTCGACAATGGCATACAGGCGTTCTGTCGGCGTCGGTTCTTTACTCAAGGATACTCACCATAGCATCGCGGCCCCGGCAGGTTTGGAATAACGTGAATTGTCATAAGCAGAAGTAAACCACTTGTTATCAATCCCGCGCAAGCGCGAATCTCAACACAATGGCGCCGGTGTGCGAAAATTGGCAACCTGAATATACGCGTGATTCCGGCTTACCGCCCTGTTGGCATATCACAGCTTGAGATTTTTAGTGACAGCAGATAAGCCGGTAAATACTATTGCCATGTAAATCATGCTGAATATGAAATGATCATTCCCGAAACTATGCGCGCGGTTGTACTTACCGGGCACGGTGGACTGGACAAGCTCGAATACCACCATGACTGGCCAACACCCGAACCAGGGGATGGCGAGGTGTTGGTTAAAGTCGCTGCCTGCGGCCTGAACAATACCGATATCAATACGCGTACCGCGTGGTATTCGAAATCGGTAACCGAGGGCATAACCGATCTCGGTGGTAAAGGCGGTTTTGACACTGCCGATGCCGCAAGCGGCAGCTGGGGCAGCTCCACGATTACCTTTCCACGCATCCAGGGCGCGGATGTTGCGGGCCATATAGCCGCGGTTGGTGCCGGTATCGAGGCGTCCAGAATCGGCGAACGCGTGATTATCGATCCATGGCTTCTGGCCACGGGCGACTGGCTCGATACTTCGATATCACGGTATTTCGGTTCGGAGTGCGACGGCGGTTATGCCGAGTTCACTACCATCCGCAGCGAAAACGCGATTACAATCAACAGCACGCAATCCGATGCCGAACTCGCAACCTACCCCTGCGCCTATACCACCGCAGAAAATCTGACCGCCCGAACCGGGTTGCAACCCGGCGAAGTGGTGGCTATCGCCGGCGCCTCTGGTGGGGTCGGTTCCGCGGCAATCCAGCTATGCCGCCTGCGTGGAGCATGCGTGATCGCCATCGCCGCAAAATCGAAAGCGGATTTCCTGCTGGAACTTGGTGCCAACTTCGTCATCGATCGAAATAGCGAAAATCTCGAAGCAGAGATTCGTACAGCTGCCAACGGCGGCATCGATGTCGCCCTTGACGTCGTCGGTGGGCCGACCTTCATGCCACTGGTAAATGCGCTACGCCAGGGTGGTCGCTATTCAAGCTCCGGTTCGATCGCCGGCCCGCTGGTCGAGTTCGATCTGCGCCAGCTGGTGTACAAGGATTTACAGCTGACCGGGGCCACCATTGTCCCACCCGGCACGATGCAACGGCTGGTCAAATTGATTGAGCAAAACCGGTTGCGTCCATTGCTGGCACAGACTTTTCCGCTACAGGACCTTACCCAGGCGCAGCAGGCCTTCCTGGAAAAGAAGCACGTCGGCAACATCGTGGTCGAAACATGAATATCAATCGCACCAGTGTAGGCCGTGCCCGGGTTCGTCGTGGAGCCTGATAAAGTGGAACAATTTGCCGCCATCGACCTCGGTTCGAACAGTTTCCACCTGGTTGTGGCACGCGCGGAAGAGCACGCCCTGACCGTGATCGACCGTGAACGCGAGATGGTGCGACTCGCCGCTGGTCTGGATGAGAAAAATGAAATCATTCCCGCGGCGAGCGAACGCGCGCTGGATTGTCTGGCCAGGTTTGGCGAGCGCTTACGCGGTCTGGATGCCGAAAATGTGCGTGTTGTAGGTACCAACGCGCTGCGCAAGGCGAGGAATTCAAGGCAGTTTATCGTCAGTGCCGAAAAGGCGCTGGGTTTTTCGATCGAAATTATTTCAGGTGTCGAGGAAGCACGCCTGGTTTATCTCGGCGCAGCACAAACCCTGCAGGGAGATCGGGGACGACGGCTGGTCGTGGATATTGGCGGTGGCAGTACAGAAATTATTGTCGGTGACAAAAGTGACCCGCTGTTCCTTGAAAGCCTCTACATCGGATGCGTCAGCAGTAGCGAAAGATTCTTCCCCAACGGGGAATACAATGAACAGCGCATGCGACGCGCGATCTTTAGTGCCCAGCTCGAACTGGAACCGAACATTGCCGCGTTGAGGTCACTGGCGGCGGAAGATTTCATCGGCACATCGGGTACTGCGCGAGCGATCGATAATGTCCTGCGTGAAAACGGCTGGAGCGAGACCGGAATTACCCCTGGGGGACTGGACAAGCTAGTAAAGAAAATAATCAAGGCCGGTAGCGTGGATAAACTCAAGATCAGTGGACTCAGCGAACAGCGCCGACCCGTGTTTGCCGGCGGCGTCGCGGTGATGGCGGCGATTTTCAGGGCATTGGACCTCGATTTCATGCGCGTCTCCGATGGTTCGCTACGCGAAGGTGTCCTGCATGACTTGATCGGTCGTGTGCTGCACGAAGACCGCCGCGCGATAACCGTGCTGGACCTGATGAAGCGGCATCATATAGATCTCGAACAGGGCAGACGAGTGCGCAATACTGCGCTGATGCTGTTTGACCAGGTCAAGCGACAGGGTTTGCTCAAACGCGAGCGTCGCCTGATGGGCTGGGCGGCCCAGTTACATGAGATCGGATTGATGATCGCGCATAACCAGTATCATCAGCACGGTGGCTACGTTTTGCAAAACATGGACTTGCCCGGATTTTCACGCCAGGAACAGGGGGCGCTATCGATCATGGTGCGCCTGCATCGACGCAAGTATATGCCCGAGCTGATCGAGGACAACATTTATGTGCGTTCCGATGCGCTAGACCTGATGACCCGACTGCTGCGTCTGGCGGTACTGCTTAATCGTGGCCGCCTGCCGATGGGACTACCGCCGATACAGTTGCGATTGACCGATGCACTTGATATGAGTCTCGAAATCCCGCAGCCCTGGCTGGAAAATCACCCCCTCACCGAAGCCGATCTGGAACAGGAAGTCGAGATCCAGGCTGCAATCGGTCACGAACTGCAAATCATAAAGACTTGATTCGCCGCGCCACCATGAGCCCCTTGCTGCAGGCGGTGGCAATCCTGACCGCCGGCAAGTTTCTGTTTGCAATCCAGGATGTCATCATCAAGGAAATGAGTGCCGGCTACCCGGTACACCAGATCATGACGATCAGAGGTCTGGTAGCGGTACCCCTGTTACTCATCCTGATCCATTTTACCAGTGGGCTCAAGATATTAAGAGACCATCACCCCTTGCTACACCTGGTGCGCGGCGCATTGATGCTGATCGCGTTTACGTTGTTTTATGTCGCCCTGGCCGGTACCTCGCTGACCACGGCGACCGCGCTGTTTTTTACCGCCCCCTTTTTCATTACGTTGCTGTCGATACCACTGCTCGGCGAACAGGTCGGGATCAGAAGATTCGTCAGTATTACGATCGGTTTCATCGGCGTGCTGATCGTACTGAGACCCGATACCGAATCATTCAATCTGTTTGAACTGTTTCCAATCGCTGCGGCGTTTTTCTACGCCTGCTGTCAGCTGATGGTGCGCGTTGCCAGGATGACCGACCCCCCCGCGGTAATGTCATTATATGCCAGTGTGGCGTTCGTGGTGCTAGGCAGTCTTACCGGTTTACTGTTATCGGGAATCGATCCGCAGCAGAACGCCGATGTCAGCACCCGCTTCCTGCTGCGCTCCTGGTCAGTACCCGGAGCATATGATTTCCTGTTACTGATGTTGACCGGGCTGACCAGCGCACTCGGTTTCATGTTTTCGAGCAACGCCTACCAGCGCGAACAGGCTTCGCGGATAGCCGCATTTGAATATGTCATGATCGTCTGGGTGACGCTGCTGAGCTACCTGATATGGTCGGAGGTTCCCGATATGCTGACCATGCTGGGCGTGGGGTTGATCATCGGTTCGGGCATCTACGTACTCAGGAGAGAAGCCAAAGTCGAACCCAGTCCAATCGCCTATTCGGGCCTGAGCCGGCGTTAACCCGCGCAGAACAGAAGCAGTAACCAGTGTCAGTCAGCTGCGCAATAACCAGAACATCCTGAGCGTCCGAAGCGCACGTAAAAAAGAAGTTCACACCGCTTAGATTGAATTGAAAAACATTTCTATTAGAGCGTATCCCTCCAAGCAATAACTAATATTTTCATTTAGTTATGAGCTATATTTCACCCATAATATTAATATCTGATTTAGTTCCAGACATGGTCAAAGTTCCAATTCCCAGGTATTCCGGATTTACCCTGGTCGAGTTAATCGTCGTCATCGTCATACTCGGCATTCTGGGAACTGTTGCCCTTGGAAAATTTGAAGATCTCACTGATGACGCTGAAAGCGCCAAGGTGGACATGATCTTTGCAACCGCAAGCAGTTACCTGAGCAAAATGAATTCAATCCGTTACGCGCTGGAAGGTTCGCCAGACAACGCGACTTTCGTCACTATCGATGGTGTCAGCGTGCGTTTTTTCAACGGCAGTGTGCGTAACACCCAGACCAACGCCCATGTACCGGTGGGTACACCGAATCGCAATAACCAGGCGACGCGTTTCTGGTACATGATGTTCAGCGTCCCACCCCCGGTAATCGGTCGCAATGACAACAGTAGTACGGGATGGGCAATGTACACCGGCGCCGCCAGTTGCGGCGTCAACCGCAGCCGCTGCTGGAAGTATCGCCGTGGCGGAACCGAACTTGCGGTCATTACCTACGAATTCAACAACGGCACGACAACCCTGGTGAAGAACTTCTGATGCCCTGGTTACGCCCTTACAGATCTGCCATTCATCTCATGTTCGAGTTGATATTGATTCCAGGGCACTGCTGTTTAAATCGGGCAGACCAGGTTGCCGAGCTTTTCAGTGAGTTTCATGTTCTCGGAGTAGTCGACGGGGCAGTCGATTAATACCACGGTATCGTCGGCAATCGCCTGCTTCAGCGTCGGCAGCAGCTTGTCGGCCGATGCCACGCGATAACCTTTGGCGCCGAAGCTTTGCGCATACTTGACCAGGTCCGGATTGTTGAACTCGATCTGAGTATCCCGACCAAAACGGCGATCCTGGTGCCACTTGATCAAGCCATACTTGCTGTCATTCCACACCAGGACGACGATCGCCACACCGATACGCAGGGCAGTTTCAATTTCCTGCGAGTTCATCAGGAAGCCGGCATCACCGGTAACGGTCAACGCGACACGGTCGGGATAGGCGAGCTTGGCCGCGATAGCACCCGGCAGCCCGATTCCCATCGCTGCAAAACCATTGGAAATTATACAGGTGTTGGGACGTTCCGCCTGGTACATACGTGCCATCCACATTTTGTGTGCGCCGACATCCGAGACCACGATGTCGTCAGGTCGCAGTGCTTTGCGTAAATCCAGAATGATTCGTTGAGGAACCATCGGGAAAGAAGTATTGCTTTCATGCATGCTTAACTCCTCGACGATGGTCTCGCGCAGAGTTTGCACCTTTGATCCGGTTTGGGGTTTCGCCTCCGCTGCAATCCCATCCAGTGCCGCACTTATATCACCCACGACACCGCATTCGAGAATATAGTGCTCGTCAACCTCGGCCGCACTCATATCGATATGAATAATCTGGCTGGTTTTTTCCTGGTTCCACAAATGGGGGTGATACTCGATCATGTCATAACCG
>Ga0316194_10000388_pt1 | contig 27505 bp, 27 predicted proteins | sample CroRivsedime1_MG_FD_204936 | JGI IMG/M metagenome (GOLD analysis project Ga0316194, IMG submission 204936) | Coastal sediment microbial communities from Maine, United States - Cross River sediment 1 | ecosystem: Environmental > Aquatic > Marine > Coastal > Sediment | place: USA: Maine...
GCGTTCATTCATTTTCAGCCTCCAAGACGCCAGGAAATGCCGGCCCCGAAAAGGAAATCGACGCCCCGATCGGTCAGCCGCCGAGCCGCCCGCACGTCGGCTTGGAGGTCGGGGCTGAAGAGATAAACGAGCCCGGTCTGGAAGGTGGCGGTGCTCGGGCCCCGATCTTCCTCACGGTTGAACCCATAGAGCTCGACGAAGAGCGAGGTTGTTTCATTCAGTCCGACACCGATCGAGACACTCGCCCACAGGGTCGTGTAACGATTGTTGTCGTCGGCCGGACGCCCGACACCGAGGTTCGTGGCGATACCGACGTTCGGTGCAAGCTCCCAGCTGGCACAGAACACCGCCGACGGCTGCCACTTCGAGCTCGCGAAGTCCGAAGTGCCAGTCGGGATCGTCGTCGTGGCGATCAGGGCCGCCTCCATGCCACCGAGAAAGGCCGAACCGCCTCCCTGGGTCAGTTCGTATTTGAAGCCCACACCTGAGGAAAGGAACCCCGATGCGTTGCCACCACCGCCACTTTCTCGGGAGTAGGTGGGGAGCAGGAACCTTAGCTCGAACTTCTTCGCCACTCCCCAACGCGCCAGGATCTCAGGGATGGTGGTCACATCCGTTCCATTCTGGAAGCTCGAATACGTGACACCGCTTTCCAACTGGAGCACCCCGGAACCGACGCTGCTCGAGCTCTCGGTGAAATCCGGGCGGTCGGTGACGAGCGGCTCCTGGGCCGAAACCACGGACGAAAGCGCAAACACCGCAAATGTGGCTGCGCAAATTCTCCAAAGAGGTTTTCTTCCCATCGCGCGACTCCTACTCTGCCGCTTCGGTGGAAAGAAGGGCTGTCACGATTGTCTCGACGTTGTCGCGAACCGTTCCAGGATAGGTCGCGGCCGAGGTGCCCGGATTGCCCAGAGAGTCTGAGTAGAGGCTCCCGCCGATCTCGACCTCGAAGCCCCGCGCTCTGACCGCCTCCTGCAATGCCTGCACATAACGCGGCGGCACCGAGGTTTCGACAAAAATGGCCGGGATCTCCCTCTCGACGATAAAATCCGCGAGCGCCTGGACATCCGCCGTACCGGCCTCCGCCGCGGTGCTGACTCCCAGCAGGCCCCGCACCTCGAAACCGTACGCGCGACCGAAGTAACCGAAGGCGTCGTGGGCGGTCACAAGGACCCGCTGCTCAGGCGCCAGCGCTTCCACCCGCCCCCGGACCCACCCGTCGAGAGATTTGAGCTCGTCGACGTAGGCCCGTGCCCGTTCCCGGTAGCCGGCCCCGTTCTCGGGATCGAGATCGGCGAGCGTCTCGGCGACGCAGTCGGCCGCCTGTGACCACAAACCGACGTCAAACCATACATGCGGATCGTGCAATCCCGAGAAGCCCGTCGACTCGATGAGTTCCTCCCCGGGCACGCACTCCGCAACTGCCACCGTTCGCACCTCTCGTTCGCCCATCCGCTCGAGGATCTCGCTCATCTTCCCCTCGAGATGGAGACCACTGTAGAAGATGGCCTCGGCCGAACTCATGCGTCGCACATCGCCGGCGGAAGCCTTGTAGAGGTGGGGATCGATGCCCGGGCCCATCAGGGCTTCCACCTCGACCTGTGGACCGCCGATGGTGCGTACGAGATCGCCGACGATGTTGGTGGTCGCCACAACCTTTACGCCGCCGCCGCCGGTGGTTTCCGGCGAACCACCACAGGCCGCCACCAGTATCAGAATTGGAAGTACTGCGGTCTTGATCATCGATTTCATCGTTTCAGCCTTTCCATCCAGAGCGTCTCGGCGAGGTAGGCCGGCAGCAGGAAGCATTCTTCTCCAACCCGAACCCGGATGCCCCGCTCGTCGTCGGAAACCACCTCAACGATGCACCCCGGCGCGAGGCCAAGACGTCTGAGCAGGTTGAGGTTGTCCGGGTCCTGGGCGCCGACTCTGACTAGGGTCCCCTGAAAACCCACTGGAAGATCGTATAGCGGCACTGATGAATCTCCGTTCGGGAGACTCAGGTCTGGCCCTGGGATGGGGTCGCCGTGTGGGTCGTGGGTCGGATGACCCATCGCCTCTGCGATCCTTTCCTCGAACCGCTCCGAGATCACGTGCTCGAGTCTTTCCGCCTCTTCGTGGACCTGATCCCACTTGTAGCCGAGGGCCTCCACCAGGAAGGTCTCGAGAAGACGGTGGTGCCGCAGCATCTCGAGCGCAACCTTCCTGCCGGCATCGGTAAGTTGGACCCCGTGGTACGGGGCGTGCTCGACCAGACCGAGCAGAGAGAGCCGCCCGATCATCTCGGTCACCGACGCGGGCTTGACCTGCAGCCGGCGCGCGAGGGCCTGGGTGCTCACCCTGTCTCCGTCGCCACCGAGGAGAAAGATCTGCTTGAGATAGTCCTCCTGGGACTCCGAAAGTTCGGGGCGGGGATCGGACCCCCGATGGGCTTCAGTGATCTCTGGCATATTTTTAGGCTAACCTAAAAATTCCGAAGAATCAAGCGGGGACGGTGATCGAATCCGGTATCATGACCCCCGGAGGATTCGCCATGTGTGACAACGAGCTGTTGATGATGGCCTGCCGGCCGCTCGCGCCCGGCACCCCACCGCTTACCGGTCACGACCTCGAGCACAAGCTGAGCCACGCCGAGGGCTGGGAAATCGAGGACGGGTCGCTGACAAAGGTCTTTCAGTTCGAGGACCACTACCAGACGATGGCCTTCGTCAACGCCGTTGCCTGGATCTCCCACCGCGAGGATCATCATCCCGAGATGACGGTGGGCTATAACACGTGTGGCCTGCGTTACAACACGCATTCGATCGGTGGCATCTCGGACAACGATTTCATCTGCTCGGCCAAGGTCGATCACTTGGTGGGTGACTGAACCAGGCCGCGGAACGAAGGAGGAATCGATGACAACCACTCGCTCTGTGTACGCGACCTTCGCCGTCGGCGCCGTCGCCGTCCTCGTCCTTGCCGCCTGTGGTGCGTCCGGACCGAAGACCGGCACCCCGGAGGCGCTCTACGTCGATCTCGGCTGCGCCAAATGCCACGGCGAAAACCGTGAAGGGCAACGATCAGGACCGCCGCTGGTCAAGATCATCGACCACTGGGACGAGGAAAGCCTCCTCGAGTACCTCAAGAGCCCGAAGGTTTTTGTTCAGTCCAACCCCCGGCTCTCGTATCTGGACGAACAGTATCCGATTGCCATGCCCGCTTACGGCACCACTGACGAGAAGGACCTGCGGAAGCTGGCGGATTTCATTCTCAACAGCTGAGGGAGAGCGGGCAGAGGGTAAAGGGTTAAGGTTTAAAAGTTGAGAGTTAAGAGTCAAGCCCACCCTGCCTCCCTTTACCCTTAACTCTTTACCCTTAACTAGATGCCCTAGGCGTTGGCAGGTCCTCGGAGCACCCTCGCCGGCAGCAACAGGATTGATTGTAGAAACTTAAACACTGCATCCACCGTGATCCCGATGAGCCGGAACGGCAGCAGCAACAACCACACGATCGGGTAGAGCACCAACGCCAGCAGGGCCAGCGGCCAGCACACCACGAAAAGAATCAACCACACAATGAAGGTCCACATAAGCTCCTCCACTCTTAACTACGCGCCACGAGTGATTTCAGTTCCCTTCCGATCCCGAACCCGACGGCGGTATTAAGGCTTGGGGCTTGAGGCTTGAGGCTTGGGACCTGCGACCTGAGCCCTGAACTACTTCTTGCCTCCTACAACGTGCATCATCTCCCCAGTTTCCGGATCCCAGCGCACCAGAGCTCCCGACTGGTCGATAAAGAACCTGAAAACCGCTGGCTTGTCGCGGTGCCAGAAGAACCCCATGTCGTTTCCGGTTTGCCATGGGAACCACCGGACCGTGCCCCGCAGGTGTGAACCGATGTTCCGCATCTCACCGGTATCGACATCGAAGAGGGCAAGGCGAATCCCCTGGGGACGATCGGATGGGTCGACGAGATGCGACACAACGACACCGTTCGGCACCGCCTCGCCGTGGACCGTCGATCCATGCGCAGCACGCATCGTGTGGACGATCCGGCCTTCACCTTCGATCGGCTCCACCACCAGCGTGATGGATCCGTCGTCCTTTTCAGAGGTCAGGACCAACCGCCCGTCCTGGAGGAATCTGGGAAATCCCGCAACGTCGAGGTTTCTCACCAGAGCGCCACTTTTCGCGTCGTACAGGCTTCGTTCCGAACGGAGTTCACCTTCCGACCTCGTCGATACAACCATGTGCTCCAACGCGGCGTCGACGGCAAACCACGAAATCTCCTCGAGACCCGGAATCATCCCGATCCTGGCAAGCTCACCAGTCGCCGTATCGATCTCAGCGATAAGGACCGATTGGGCATCGTCGACATCAAATCGCGCAAAGAGCCGAAGGGTGTTTGAATCGATGAAAACGACAGCGACGCGCTGAAGATCTTCGGGCAGCCGGATCGCCTTTACCAAGCGCTCCTCGCCGAGCTCGTAAATGGAAACGGTCCCTTCCTCGAGAATTGCCAGGCGGGCACCATCGGCCGAGACCGTGAAGGCAGCCTCAGGAGCCACGATGAGGCTCGTCGGCCGAGCCATGGGATCGGGCCGACCCAGATTCGCCCACCACAGGTATCGTGGCTCCTCACCGACGCCACCGCCCCGCCATACCGCGGTGGAGCCGTCGAGCGAATACGCCGCAACTACCTCGAGGAACTCCCATCGTGCGGGAAGCGGCACCCACCGTTTGGCGTCGGTTGACATGAGATACCGGCGTTTGACGTCGAGCCGGCCTTTCGCCCCACCGACGGCCTCGACCCAGCCGCCATCCGGCGCCACGGTCATCACATCGACGTCGTTGAATTCGCGTGGTCCGAAATCCCGCAGCCAGCCGCCGTACACGGTGATCGCGGCAAGGCAGATCGCCATCGTGCTCCACATAGCCAGCGATTGCGCACTGTGTACTCGTCGGAGATCAACACGTCCAATCGCTATCCCCATCGCTCCGCCTACCCACAACGCAATCAGCAGGGCCGCAATCAAACTGCCTACGATCACCCACAGCGCAATCACGGCACCGATTTCGAGCATCGGCCTCAGGTTCAACCAGACGAATAACGCGACAACAATCGCGCCGCCAAGGTCGAGAAAGAGCCAATGCGTGCCCGCGCGCACGATGATACTTACCGCGTGAGCCATAAGGAAGAACAACAACGGCGCGATGAGATAGGCGAGGAGCGTCAGCCAGTCGACGCCGTCACTCGATGTGACCAGGCGAATCCCCTCGTGGTAGAGAGCCGGCGTCAGGACAATGACCTCAACGATCCAGACCAGGGCCATCACCGCCAACACCCTGCCGCACCACACCGCGAGACCGCTCACCGGCCGCGAAAAAAAGAACCCGAGCCGTCCTTCCGAGAGATCATTGCCAAACACCGTCGCGCCAAGCACAAGGGCGAGGAGACATCCGAGGGTCAGCGCAGTAGCGCCAGAAGCGACGGTTCTCACATCCGTTGCTTCGTAGGTCTCGATATTGGGCAGAAATGGCAAAAAGCTGATCATGATTGCGAGCGCTACCGCCAACAGGAGCAACTCGCGCCGGGCCATCACCTCGCGCGCCATGATCGCCATCGTCGCCTTCATGATCGGCCTCCAGGCTCGGCACCGCAGAGGGCGATGAAGATCTCCTCGAGCGACAACGAGTCGACCCGCAGGACGTCGACTGATGCCTCCTGACGAAAGCGATCGAAACCGAACTCGGAGAAGTTCTCCACCACCGCCTCGTTCGTCCCCTTCGCCGCGCCCCTGCCGATAACACCGAGGTGTTGCAGACCCGCGTCGATCCTTTCCCGCGGCACTGTGTCGGTCGCGGCCCAGATCACGCGGCAATAACGCGCCTTGAGCACGTCAAGCGGTTCGTCGACCAGCAGAGATCCTCCATGGAGCACCCCAACCTGGTCGGCGATGGCTTCCACCCCGGTGAGGTCGTGGGTGGTGAGAAAGACCGTCGTGCCGCGATCGGCGAGCTCTCCGACGAGTTCTTCGTAGAGCTTTCGTCGGGCGACCGCGTCGAGACCTAGGGTCGGATCATCGAGCACCACCAGCCGGGGGGAACCCGCCAACGCCAGGGCCAGGGCCAGCTGACGTTGTTGTCCCTTGGACAGCCTGGCGAATCGCTGTTTTCTCGGCACACCGAGGCTTTCAAGACGATCGAAGTAGTTCGCAGACCTCCAGAACGGAGTCACCCTCGCCATGAATTTTTCGACGCGATCGGCGGTCGAATCGGGCGGTACATCCGGGTTCTCTGGGACCACTCCAACCCGCTCCATCGCCCGCCGCCTCTTCTTCCAGGAATCGAAGCCCAGGATTCGTGTGCGGCCGGAGGTCGGTCGCTGCTGGCCGAGCAGGCAACGCACGGTTGAGGATTTGCCGGAGCCATTACGACCAAGGAGAGCGAAGACCCCTCCTTTGGGCACTTCCAGCGACAAATCGTCGACCGCCGTCAGCTTCCCGTAGCGCACGGTCAGCCCGTCGAGTTTCACGACCGGTTCAACCCCCATCGTTGGCCCCTCCTCCATCTTCCGCCGCCACCGACTTCCAGCTCTCCAACACCGCCCGCGTCGCCTCGTCGCGGCTCGCACCGACACTGGTCGCAACCCGAATGAAGGACGCAGCGCCATCGGTCAGCAACAGCAGTCGCTCCTCCTCGAGCTGATCGGAGTCAAGCTCGCCGACAAAGGTGCCTTCGCCGCGACGGACCGTCAGGAGGCCCGCCTCGGTCAATCGACGATAGGCCTTGGAGACCGTCGCAGGGTTGACCCGCAGGGCCCTGGCAAGCTCGCGCACGGAGGGCACAACACTGTCGGGGGCGAGCCGTTCGGATACCACCAGGCGGCGCATCCCGTCCTCGATCTGCCGCCAGATTGGAACCGCAGAAGCAGGATCGATCTCGAGGAAGCGGTGGAGTCTTAACTGTGTCACTGATGTACTACAGTATATCACCAAGAGTCGCGTGTCAAGCCTACCTCGCGAATCCGGATGCTAGATGCGGGGCGCATGATGCTGGATGCTGGATGCTGGATGCGCCAAGATCGTCCGTTTGAGTCCAGAAATGGCAAGGCGAGGGTGGGCGGATCCAGCATCTAGGATCTAGTATCGGGCGGGTGGGCGGGCGGTGCCCTGTGCTATCTTTGCGCCAATGAGTAGCAACGCCAAAGGCATCGTCCTCGCGGGAGGTTCCGGCACCCGCCTGCACCCCGTAACCCAGGTCATCAGCAAGCAGCTCCTTCCGGTCTACGACAAGCCGATGGTCTACTACCCACTGAGCCTGTTGATGCGCGCCGGGATCCGCGAGGTGCTGATCATTTCGACGCCCCGCGATCTGCCGTCATTCCGTGATCTCCTCGGTGACGGCCGCCGGTTCGGCATGCAGATCGAATACTGCGAGCAGCCGCGACCAGAGGGCCTCGCCCAGGCCTTTGTGCTCGGGCGGGAATTTCTCGACGGTTCGGCGGCCTGTCTGGTCCTCGGAGACAACATCCTGCACGGGCCCGGTCTGAGTGCAACCCTCACAGAGTGCGCCACTCTGGCGGACGGCGCCCACATCTTCGGCTACCGGGTACGCGACGCCAAGCGATACGGCGTGGTCGAGATCGACGACGACGGCAACGCCGTTTCGATTGAAGAAAAACCGGAGAAGCCTCGTAGCTCCTTCGCCGTGCCCGGTCTCTATTTCTACGGACCTGATGTTTGCGATCTGGCCGCCGAGCTCAAGCCGAGCGCGCGCGGTGAACTCGAAATCACAGATCTCAATCGCCGCTACCTCGAGCAGAACCGACTCAGGGTCACCATCCTGGATCGCGGGTACGCGTGGCTCGACGCCGGCACCCATCGCAGTCTGATCGAAGCTTCGACGTATATCGAGGCCATCGAGGAGCGTCAGGGCCTCAAGATCGGCTGTCTCCAGGAGATTGCCTGGAGCAATGGCTGGATCAGCGTCGAGGATTTCCGGCGCGAAGCTGAGGCTGCATCCGGATCCAGCTACGGAACCTATCTGGCCGAGGTGCTGGAGCGCGCGGAGAACAAAATTGCGGGTGGTTGAGGAACCGCTGCCCGGCGTCAAGCTGCTTGCACCGAAGGTCATCGACGACAGCCGCGGCTTCTTCATGGAATCGTACAACCGCCGTCATCTGGCCGACCTGGGGATAGCCCACGAGTTTGTCCAGGACAACCACTCGCGATCGTCCCGAGGCGTACTGCGCGGGCTCCACTACCAGCTCGGCCATGCGCAGGCCAAGCTGGTTCGGGTGACCCGCGGCCGCGTCTTCGATGTCGTCGTCGACATCCGCCGCGGCAGCCCGAACTTCGGCCGATGGGCAGGTGCACAGCTGAGTGAAGAAAACCGGCTGTGTCTCTTCGCCGAAGAGGGTTTTGCGCACGGTTTTCTGGTGCTTTCGGATGTGGTCGACTTTCAATACAAGTGCTCCGACTTCTTCAGCGCGGAGGACGAGCGCGGCCTGCCCTGGAACGACCCCGAGATCGGCATCGACTGGCCCCTCGACAACCTGGAGCCAATCCTGTCGGAGCGGGATCGCGGCTGGAAGATTTTGACCGAGGTGGTGACCGAAGATCTCCCGGTGTTCACGCCATGAGTGGGGCCACCCACCGTCCGCGCTCGATGCTGGTCACAGGCGGCGCCGGCTTCATCGGCAGCAACTACGTGCGGACAGCCCTCGCCGCCGACCCCAAGCTGCAGCTGGTCAACATCGACGCCCTGACCTACGCGGGCCACCTCGTCAGCCTGGAGGGAATCGCCGAGGCTCACGTCTCACGCTATACCTTCGTCCATGCTGACATCCGCGACGCCGGTGCCGTGCGGCGGCTGTTCGCGGATCACGACGTCGATACGGTGGTCCACCTCGCAGCGGAGAGCCACGTCGACCGCTCGATCGACGGCCCCATCGACTTCATTGACACCAACATTCGCGGAACCGCCAATCTTCTGGAGGCGGCCCGTGCGGCCTGGCGGGAGCGCGAAGACGTCCGTTTTCACCACGTCAGCACTGACGAGGTCTTCGGGTCGCTCGGCGCCGAAGGGCTCTTTTCGGAGACCACTCCGTACGATCCCTCGAGCCCCTATTCGGCCTCGAAGGCCGCCGCCGATCATCTGGTTCGCGCGTGGCACCGCACCTACAGTCTCCCGGTGACTCTCTCCAACTGCTCCAACAACTACGGCCCCTATCAGTTCCCGGAAAAGCTGGTGCCGCTGATGATTCTCAACGCTCTGGTCGGCAAGAAGCTGCCGATCTACGGCGAGGGCGCCAACATCCGCGACTGGCTCCACGTCGAAGATCACTGTCGGGCCCTCGACCTCGTCGTGCGTCGTGGCCAGCCCGGCCGCACCTACAACATCGGCGGCCACAACGAACACACCAACCTCGAGGTGGTGCACACGCTGTGCGACATCCTCGACGAGCTGCGGCCCCTCGCAGGAGGTGGCAGCCGCAGAGAATTGGTGGAGTTTGTGACCGATCGACCCGGTCACGACCTGCGCTACGCCATCGACGCCGACCGCATCAGTGCCGAGCTCGGCTGGAAGCCAGTCTTCGACTTCGAAACCGGTCTGAGAGCCACCGTCGAGTGGTATCTCGACAATCAGGCTTGGTGCGACGAGGTCATGCGCGACCAGTACGACGGCGAACGCCTCGGTCTGAACACCTGAATATCTAACCTGTGCCAATTGATGCCGATGCCGGATGCTGGATGCCGGATGCCGGATGCCGGATGCCGGATGCCGGATGCCGGATGCCGGATGCTCCAGGATCGTCAGATCTCAAGCTTCGATGTCAAGGGGTGGGTGGGCGGATCCAGCATCTAGTAACTAGCATCTAGTATCGGATGGGCGGGTGGGTGGTCAGAAGACGAGTTGCACCATCGCGCGGATGCGGTAGTCGATCTGGTCCGGCGCCTTCGGGATCGGCCTCGGGACACCGTTGAAGATCGCGTCGGGGTCGGCGGCGAACGACCGCTCGAGACGTGAGACATCGAACGCTAGCTTGTTACGCCACCCGGGCAGCCTGTAGCTCACCGCGGCGGAGGTTTCCGAGATCTCTCCCTCGATCGCAGGCGCCCAATCCTCTCCGTCAGCCACCTGAACTGTTCCGAGGCCCGATTCGTTCGCCGTCTGCCAGTTCGGGTCCCTGAGGCGGGTGATCGCGGCGCGGCGGACCCGCAGCTCGAGCGTGCGCGGCACCACATACCAGCCGACCGCGACCCGCCATCCCTGGCGTTCGAAATCGTCTTCGAAATCGACGTAGTCATAGGCCTCGGTGCCCCACTCGGCGTCGACGGACCACCCCCGGTAGCGAGCGACGGCGGCGAAGTTGTGGCCTCGTTCGTCAAACGCGTGAACCGTCTCGCTCGAGTTCGTATAGATGGAGCCGATCACCCCGAGCTTGAAATGAGGCGAGTGGTCGACGTCTCCGACGACCCTCCAATCCACGAACCCCCACGGGTGGTATCCGACCCGTGCCGCCAGCAGATGGCCGTTGCCTCCGTTAGAGAGGCTGGTCGTGCTCCGGCCCTGCCACAGACCGAGCTGGTACTCGAAGGTGGGGGTGGAGTCGGATCCCTTGTGCCCTCTGAGTTGAATTCCCTGGGACCTGTAGAGGGTCATGCCTCCGGTAGCGAACCCTGTGTATGCGTGCCAACTCAGGCCGAAGCGTTCGGTCCCCCCACCCGGATAGCGGGGCCCCTGCATGGTGACCGAACCGAGATCGATGTCGGTCTCGCCGTACATCAGCGATCGCTCCACCATGCCGAGGGCGGAGCCCGAGTTCATGAACTCGAGGCCATAGCTGATCTTCATACGGCCTGTTCCGAGGCGGACCAGATCCGAGAACTCATACTCGACCCAGAGGTCGTTGGCGTTGATCGCCTGATTGGGTTCAAGCTGGACGTGGATGAAGTAGGTGAAGCGCTCGCTTCCGGCGTTTCCCCAAAAATACAACCGGGCTCGGCGGACGAAGAAGTTCGAGTAGTCCTCCTGGTTGGCGCGGATCATCGGGTCGTAGTCGACATAGGAGTAGCGGGTTTGGAGGAGGCCGTTGATCCGGAGCGAGAACGCTCCGTCCGGGGTCTCGAGGCGGAAACCCCTGTCGTAGAAGACGCGGAGTGGGTTCTTTTCTTCTTCCGCAGCGTCTTCGGCTGCGGCCGGAACGGTCATGACCACAGAGATCGCTACGATCAGTAGAATCGACGCTCTGAGAACCCTCATCGGCACTCCCCCCGAAGCCCAAACAGAGACAGTATAGCGGCTATTTGAGGGGGTTTTCACAAGCATTTAACGTCCGAAGCAAGACATTTTTCGGACGCGGACGGGGGCGCGGACGCGGACGCGGGGCCGTCGTCAGTCGACCGCGATTTCGAGGTGTTTGATTTTTTCCCACAAGGTTTTGCGGCTGATGCCGAGGAGCTCGGCGGCATCCGCGCGACGACCCTCGGTTGCGCTCAGAGCCGCGCGGATGGCATCAGCCTCGGCGCGCTCGACGGCATCGTGCATGGGCACCACCGGCGGGGTCTCACCGGCCGCGGCCGGCGGTGCGCCACCGCGAATATTCTGCGGCAGCTCATCCACAGTCACCAACTGGCCCCGGCAGAAGAGAACCGCACGCTCGATGACGTTGCGGAGTTCGCGCACATTGCCCGGCCAGGCGTACATCTCGAAAAGGTCGATCACCTCGTCACTGAAACCCTCGATCTCGCGCCGGCGATCGGCGGCAAACTCGCGCAAAAACGCCTCGGCAAGCAGCGGAATATCCTCGCGGCGTTCGCGCAGGGGCGGCAGATCGATGGCAACGGTATTGACCCGGAAGAAGAGATCCTCCCGGAATCTCCCCTGGCGAATTTCCTCTTCGAGCGAGCGCACTGACGCGGAAACGATCCGTGCATCGACGTCGATCGGCCGGTTGGATCCGAGACGCTCGATCTGGCGTTCCTGCAACACTCGCAGGAGCTTGACCTGGAAGGTCAACGGCAATTCGCCGATCTCGTCGAGGAAGAGAGTGCCACCGCTCGCCGCCTCGAATCGACCGATCCGTCGTTCGCTGGCGCCGGTGAACGCGCCCTTTTCGTAGCCGAAGAGTTCCGATTCGATCAGGGATTCGGGCAGTGAGGCGCAGCTCACGCGGACATAGGGCTTGGCGCGGCGAGCCGAGTTGAAGTGGATGGCCGACGCCACCATCTCTTTGCCGGTACCGCTCTCACCGTGGACGATGACTGAAGCGTCCGAGTCCCCGACCAGCCGAATCAGCTCGAAAACCTCCTGCATCACTTCGGACTTGCCGATGATGTTGGAGAAGGAGTGACGCTGCTCGAGCTGGGCCTGTAGACGCACGTTCTGTTCCTGCAGGACGCGGACCGAGCACACATTGCTCAGGCGCACGACCAGCTGGGCCATCGAAAAGGGCTTGGCGATGAAGTCCGCCGCGCCCTCGCGCATCGCCTCGACCGCCCTGTCAACCGTCCCGTGGGCGGTGATGATTACGACCGTCGTATCCGGACTCAACGCCTTGATCCGTTTCAGGAGCTCGACACCACCGAGGCGCGGCATCACGAGATCGGAGAGGACCAGATCGTGCTGGTGCTGCTCGAAAAGGGCGGCGCCTTTGACGCCGTCCTCGGCGACATCCACCGCCCAACCCTCTTTGCGCAGGGCGTCGGCCATGGTGATCCGCAACAGCGGTTCGTCTTCGACGATCAGCAACCGGTGTCCGCAGATCTTCATCCCATTTCTCCCTCGCCACCGTCGTCCGCCATTGCGGTCATGATGACACGAAATGTCGTTCCCCTGCCCACAGAGGTCTCGAGCTCGATGCGGCCACCGTGAGCCGCGACGATGCTGCCACTCACCGCCAACCCGAGCCCGGTGCCCTCGCCGACCTCACGAGTCGTATAGAAAGGATCGAAGATCCGTTCGCGAACCTCGGCCGGAATTCCGTGTCCGGTGTCGCGGACCTCGGCGATCACCTTGCCGCCACGAACCCGCGTCCTCAGGTAGAGCGTCCCACCGTCGCGCATGGCGTCGAGGGCGTTGAGCACGAGATTGAGAAAGAGCTGCTCCATCTGGAAATGGTCGGCTTCGACCGCCGCTGGATCGCTATCGAGGTCCATCTCGACCTCGACACCAGCGGCCCGTAGTTGGTAACTCACCAGCTCCACCACGTGGCGGAGGTTGTGATTGACCGATGTACGCTCGAGCTTGATCTCACGCGGTCGTGAAAAATTCAGGAGATTGGCCACGGTGCGTTCGATGCGTCTGAGGCCGTCCGCGATGAGCTGGAGGTAGCGATCACGCATGTCCTCATCGTCCGGGTTGTCACGCAGGTTCTCGATGCTGGCGAGGACGCCCGCGAGGGGATTGTTCACCTCGTGTGCCACACCCGCGGCGAGGGTTCCTACCGCAACCATCTTCTCGGTCTGGGCGAGCTGTGCCCGCTGCAGCTCCTCCCGCTCCCGAGCAGTCTCGAGCTCGGCCATCATCCGGTTGAAGACGTCGGCGAGCTCGGCGACCTCGTCGCCTCTGCGGGTCGGGGCACGGACCGCGAGATTCCCCTCACCGGCCCGCTTCATGGTCTCGTTGAGGTAAAGGATGGGTCGAATCAGCGTTTCCACATAGAGCGCCGTCATGATCGAGTTGCCGAGCATCAGAATCAGCGCCACCAGCCCAGCCTTACCGGCAATGTCGCGCACCTGCCGCTCGATCGGCTCGAGCGAGAACCCAACCGCCAGGGTGCCCAGGAACTCGCCTCCGTCAACCAGAGCCGTCCGCACCTCGAGCACATTCTCGTCATTCACGTCCAGGCGCTCGTCCGCCTGCGGCTCATTCCCGACATCGGTTGGCGCTAGAGCGCGGTCGAAAGACCATCCCACCATTTCAGATCGGCTTGAATGGGTGGTGGTGCCAGATCCATCGGTCACCACGACATAGCGCATCAGATCCTGGTTGCGGGCCATGACCTCCGCGACATAGCGCTCTATCAGCCCGCCTTCTCCCCTTCCGACGTTTTCCGCACCCTCGACATAGGTGATCGGAATCGCCATCGACTCGACGATGCTGCGGCCACGACCGACAATTGCGTCAAACAACGTGCGCCTCTGATACATCGCGCCAAGCACCGCGACCAGGGCCATGGTCACAATGATCAACGTGTTGGAGTAGAGGAAGAACCGGATGCGGAGACCGAGCTTCACCTGCATATCAGACCAACGATTCCTCAACCGGCAATGGTTGCCACCAATTCACTGTCTTCGACATCTGCGGGAAGCTCACACACATTCGGCCACCCACATTCCCGCGCCCTGACGGCAGTGTCCGGCCCCACACACCAGGCGATCATATCGTCGCCCCAACCCGGTCCTCCGCGCTCGGCGTCGAGCCAGTCGACCTCAGCTGCCGTAGCGACGACACAACCGGTCAGAGGAAGAGCGCCCATCACCACCCTGGCCGCGGGTGTTGCCGGCATCGGCAGGACCACCGCCTCGGCGCCAACCGCCTCGAGCCGCACGGCAAGGTGTGATCGCGACGCCGGAACAAGCAGTCGCCAACCTGCCAGGGGGAGCTTCGAAACCCAGTCCAGGGTCTCAGCATGACCGACCGTCGGACCGATCGCGAAGAGCGCCGGTGGCTCGAGCCCTGCGGCCTCGATCGCCGACGGGAGCTCTGAAAGCGTCGAAAGGACCCGGCGTTGCGCGGAAGTCGTCCCCTGCTCGACCATCGCCGCCGGCGTCGTCGGATCCATCCCGTGTTCGAGGAGATTCGTCACCACCTGCGGTAACGCACTCACCCCCATGTAGCCGACCAGGGTCGCATGCGGATCCTGGGCGAGCAAATCCCAACGCACCTGGGGCCCGTCAGACTTGATCGCCTCGTGAGCGGTGAGAAGGGTCAGCCGCACCGCCTCGCGACGGTGGGTCACCGGTATACCCGCCCACGCCATCGCCGCCACGCCCGAGGTCACGCCGGGCACGACTTCAAACGGAACTCCCTCGGCAGCCAAAGTCTCGGCTTCCTCACCACCACGGCCAAAGACATAGGGATCCCCGCCCTTGAGACGCACCACCCTTTTGCCAGCCCTGGCAAGCCGAACCAGAAGGTCGGTGATCTCTTCCTGGGGCACAGGGTGGTTGCCAGCCACCTTGCCGACCGGGTGGAGTTCGACGTCTGCATTCAGGTCGGTGGGCAACGCCGGCGCCGCCAACCGATCGAAGACCACTACATCCGCTTCGAGCAGGCGCTGCCGACCGCGAATCGTGAGGAGACCGGGGCACCCCGGACCGGCACCGATCAAACTGACAAGCCCAACCCGCTCATCCTTCGCCGTGTTCTGGTTTCGTTCTCGTTTCGGCGTTCGGTGCTCCACCGGCGTTTCGAGCCACGCCCGCTCTTCGGTGGCGGTCGGTACGCGCGCGGTGAGACCCTCCGGATCGACGGTCTCACGGAAAAAACGATCGAAGAGTGCCTCCTGGCGATCGCGCGGAGCCCCCAGATCCCGTACGGCATCCCGGTAGCGGGCGGCGGATGACAGCCACTCGCCCCACTCCGGTCCGAGCCGGCGCTCGAGAAGCTGACGCAGACGCCGCACCACGAACGGTGCTTCGCCGGCCGAACCGATCGCGATCTGGAGGGGTCCGCGCCGGACCCGTGCCGGCAGATGGAAGGAACACAGCTCGGGATCGTCAGCGACGTTGCACCAGACGCCGGCCTCTTCCGCATCGCGGAAGACCGACGCATTAGTCTCCCGGTCGTCGGTGGCGGCAAAGACCAGCGCCCAACCACCGCTTGCATCTGCATCGTAGGGACGCCTCTCGAGATCGATCTCCCCGCGCTCGGCCATTTCCGCCAGCGGTTTCGCGACTTCGGGCGCCACCAGGGTGACCCGCGCCCCTTCCTCCACCAGACCCTGAACCTTGCGCAGGGCGACACCACCGCCGCCCACGACCAGAACCCGGCGATTTTTGACTTCAAGCGAAACGGGATACATGAAATTTCCCCAGAAAACCAACTGTCACAGCGGTTTCCACCGCAGTTCCAGGATTGTAACACCGCGAGCCCCTCTGGCTCCAGCGTTACGCCATAGAAACAACCCACTGCGGAGCAAGCGGGCCGGAGAGCGGGGGTGCAGGGGTGCAGGGGTGCATAGGGCGAGGGAGAGCGGACGCGTCGGGAGGGTGGGTCTCCCCTGCGCCCTTGCTCCCATTCTATTGACGGCACCCGGTACACACTTGGAGGCCATCGTGAACAGCAAACTGGACCGGCTCCGGATGATCACGAATACGGGACACCTCTGGCCCGAAAGCCACCCCATGGGCGTGGTAACTTTGACCACGGGAACTGCTTCGACGATCCCATGGCGGTAGGAATTGGCAGCATGATCAGACAAACCTGTCAGCATTGTGCCCATTTTGTTGACGACCCAGCTTCTATCGAAGCTGAATTCCCCGGCATTACTCCGTTTGGTTCCGCCTACTCATCGGCGCGCGGCCAAGCCGGGATTTGCCAGGAGTTCGACCGTTTTATGGACCCCGTGCTCGCGAGGGATTGCCCGTCGTTCGAACCTCGTGAACAGAAAGGCCGCCAGCCGATGAATCGTCAAACAACAAAACTGCGGCCGATTCGGTCCAGGGAGTGAGAGAGAGGTTATGACAAACGAAAAGAAACGCAGTCCGTTGCTAGTGGAGGAAGATTGGTGGACCGTCTGGTTCGGCATGACCATTCTTCTGATCGCAACGGTACTTGGCATACTGACCCTGTCCGGCAGCATGAGTGCCAAGAAGGCGCCGAAAGTGGGCGACTGGATTAGTAACCCGGTGGACGCCTTCTACCGCGCCAAGACGACGACAATTGACATCCAAGAAGGAACAACGTTGGCTGTGCTGGCGGACAAGATCAACGCCGCCAATGCGGGAGCGAAGGCTGAGGTCTCAGCGGACGAAGGGGGAGTGCAGCTCCAAGTTTCCACCTCCCGAACCGGAGACGGGGAGACGATCACCTTCGAGACCCTTCTGGATGGCGGGACGGGAGAGCTGAGATTCACCGAAGAGGGGCCAGATTCAGCAGGCATGGGAGCGAAGGTATACACATCGCAGCTTCTCCCCTCGGCCGACGTCTTTGTCGGTACGGGGAAAGTAACTGTGACCGCGGAACGATCAACATCAATCGTTCTGCCACTCCTGGTCACCGCGATCGGTATCATGCTCCTGACCGCAATCGGGATCTGGAGCATGGGCCAAAACGTCGTCAATTACTCCTTGGCATTTCTGGCCGTCTTCGCGTTTGCCATCATGTCGTTTACCATTGCGAACCAACAGATCATCGATTCCTATGGCCTGAGCTATGCAGCGTGGGCACTGCTTCTCGGTCTCCTGATCTCCAACACGGTTGGCACACCCAAATGGCTGAAGCCGGGAATAAGAACCGAGATGTACATCAAGGCAGGGCTGGTACTGTTGGGGGCCGAGATTCTGTTTGGAAAAATCCTCAGCATCGGCGTTCCGGGCCTGATGGTGGCCTGGCTGGTAACGCCTACAGTAATCGTTTTCATGTGGTTGTTCGGTACCAGAGTCTTAAAGATTGCCAGCAAATCGCTGGTCATTATTATCGCGGCGGCAACATCGGTCTGCGGGGTTTCGGCGGCCATCGCGGTGGCTGCTGCCTCGCGAGCGAAGAAGGAAGAGCTGACGCTCGCCGTGGGGATGACGCTGATCTTCACGGTACTGATGATGATTTTCATGCCAATGTTCATTTCTTATGTCGGCATGGGCCCGGTTTTGGGTGGGGCGTGGATGGGAGGCACAATCGACTCCACTGGCGCCGTCGTGGCCGCCGGTGCCTTCCTCGGTCCGCGAGCCGAAGCCGTTGCCGCCGTGGTCAAGATGATCCAGAACATCCTGATCGGCGCGGTCGGGTTCTTTGTCGCCCTGTTTTGGATCACGTCTGTCGAGCGGGATCCGGGCGCTCCGCGTCCTGGATTGATGCAGATCTGGGTCAGGTTTCCCAAGTTCATTGTCGGTTTCGTTGCGGCGTCAGTTCTTTTCTCATTCATTCTGGCGCCCCTGTTCTCCTCGCTCTTCGATGGAGACGGTCTCAAGCTGGTGGAGTCAAGCGTCATCAAGGCGGTGACGAATCCCCTGCGGGGCTGGTTCTTCTGTCTGGCTTTTGTCTCTATCGGGTTGGAATCCAACTTTGCGGAGATGGCCAGTCAACTCGAAGGCGGCAAGACGCTGGTTCTCTATGTCGTCGGGCAGTCCTTTAACCTCATTCTGACCCTGGTGATGGCCTGGCTGGCATTTTCCGTGCTATTCCCGAACGTCATCTGAGAATTGAAGAGACGCAAAGCCCACCCACCCGCCCGACAACGCAGAGACGCGGAGAGCTAGAGCCGCGGAGGCATCTCAAAACCCACGACTCGATCGACTACCGAGTAGACGGGGTCGATTTTTGAATCGCGCAAAAAATGATTTGTCCGGATTTTAGAAATACTCTGCGCCTCTGCGCCTCTGCGTTAGAAAGTCCTCGACAGTCATTGCGGGCAGGTGGGCTGTGCGTCTTGGCGTTAATTTTCGCTCGCCTCGGGAATGCGTAGGGCGCGGACGCGCCAGCTGACGCCGCCACCGATATAGCGGGCCTGAGTCCCCCGATGGGCGAGCCATCGCACGACCTCAGCCGACCGCGTGCCGTGCGCGCAGGCCACCAGCAACGGGCCGTCGGGGATCTCATCAGCACGGCCGCGAAGTTCGCTGACCTCGATCTCGTGCAAACTTCCGGCACTCAGGGGGCGCTCCTCGCGTTCCGCCGATACCCTCACGTCAAGCACGGTTTCCCGGGAAAGATCGGTGAGTGGCGCAACCGACTCGATGCCATCAACCTGGTTGGCGGCGGCCATCGCCAGCACCGCCAACGGGTCGAGCGCAGGTGCGTAGGGCGGCGCGTACGCGTGCTCGATGGCCGCGAAATCACCGATGACCGCGCCGCGAAGCATCAGCTGAGCGGCGACATCGATCCTCTTGGCGACCTCCCCCTCCTCTCCGACACCCTGCACGCCGAGAACACGGTTTGTGGACGGGTCGTAGACCATCCCGAGGAGGATGAGCTTTGCCTCCGGCCAGTAGTGGGCGCGATCCTCGGCACTGACCCAGACCTGGCGGACACCCAGGCCGTCACCGCCGAGACGGGCGGCGGTGCACCCGACCGCCGCCACGTTGAGATCGAAGACTTTGACCGCCGCCGCCCCCGCGACCGGGCCGAATGTCTCATCAATCCCGGCGAGAACGTCAGCCAGCACCCGGCCCTGACGGTTGGCCAGCGATCCGAGCGGCAGGTAAGCCGGGCCACCCGTCACAACATGGCGATTCTCGACGCAATCTCCCGCCGCCCAGACGTGCTGGACCGTGGTCTGGAGGCGCTCGTCGACACGAATCGCGCGCGTCGGACCGAGCTCGGCACCGGCCATCTGTGCCAGCTCCACCCGTGGCACGACTCCTACTGCCACCACGACCGCGTCGGCACGAATTTCTTCGCTGCCGGCCGTCACGGTGACTCCATCGTCGTTTGCGACGACCTCGGCAACCGCGGACCGGGTCAGAACCTGGACGCCATTCGATTCCAGGTGGCGTGAGACAACCTCGCCGAGCTCGGCGTCGAGGATCTCCGGCAAAGGCGTCGCCGCGGCCTCGATCAGGGTCACTTCAGCGCCCCACAGGCTATGAAACGCCTCGGCCAGCTCGACACCGACGAGACCCGCGCCGACCACCGCGACGTGGTCGATCTCGCCCTGCATGAGGCCGATCTTGAGCGGTTTGACGTCGTCCCACACGTGGAAAGTGTGGACCCGGGGGTGCTCGGGGAAGCCCGGAAGCCTGCGCGGGGAGGCCCCGGTGGCGATGACGAGCTCGTCCCACTCGAGATCACGCTCCTCGCCGTCCGATTCGATATGAAGGGTCCGGGCCTCGGCATCCACCGCGGTCGCCCGCCACGGAGCGAGGACGTCGATCGATTTGACGTCGGCGAAATACGCCTCATCCCGATCGACCCCATAGGGCGTGCGATGCAGCGCACCAAGCTCTTCGATGTCGCCGGAGAGCACGTACGGCAGGCCGCAAGCGCCGTAGGAGAAGACCTCACCAGCATCGACCACCGTAATAGACCAATCGGGCTGCAATCGCCGTAACCGGCACGCACACCGCAATCCCGCCGCGGAAGCACCGACGATGACCACCCTCTTCGTTTCCTGATTCATCGAGGCCTCTCTTCGAAAAAGAAACCCCCGCCCCCGGCACGAACCGGGCGGGCGGGGGCAATTCCTAACTCAGAATTCCTAATTCCTAATTCGCCTTCAGCTGTCCTCTCACCTCAAGCGCGATCTTGTAGAGCCCGGTCAGGATCAATGCACCGATGGCATAGATCGCGAGACTGATCATGAGCTCGGGAGCAGTCGGCCAGTAGTGGACGACCTTGCCGAGCGGGTTCGGCACGAAGCCGGCTATGACCATGCCCAGGCCCTTGTCGATCCACAACGAGACGACAACCGCCACGCAGCCGAACTTCAGCCACCCGTAGTTGCCGCGGGTCTTGGGATTGATCAGGACAATCAGCGCAACAATCGCCAGGATCGAGGACACCCACATCCACGGCGCCAGCGTGTTCTCACCCTCGAGGCCCATAAACAGGAACTGGAAGTGAAGGACATGCTCGGGGATGTCGCTGTAGAGCGCGGTGAAGAGCTCCATCAGAACGAAGAAGACGTTGACGGTCATGGCGTAGGTGACGATCTTGGCCAAGGTATCGATCGCCTGCTTGCCCGGGTCAAAGGTCGAGATCCTGCGCACGAAGAAGGCGAGCAGGAGCAGAATCGCCGGGCCGGCGGCAAAGGCCGAGGCCAGGAATCGCGGCGCCAGGACTGCGGTCATCCAGAACGGCCGCCCCGCGAGACCGGAGTACAGGAATGCGGTCACCGTGTGGATCGAGACCGCCCATGGGATCGAGAGCAGGATGATCGGTTTGAGCCACTTCGGCGGCGGCTCTTCGCGCCGCTCGGAGGACAGCGTCCAGTGGCTGATGATGATGTTGAGCACCAGGTAGCCACCGAGGGCAATCCCGTCCCAGAACATCATCGAGCGCGGCGACGGGTGGAAGATCATGTTGAGGATGCGGTTCGGCATCCCCATATCGACGAAGATGAAGGCCATGCACATGATGACTGCGGGAATGGCGAGGAACTCCCCTAGGATGGTCATCTTGCCGAATGCCTTGTAGTCGTGCAGGTAGTAGGGCAGGACCACCATCACCGCCGAGGCGGCAACACCGACCAGGAAGGTGAACTGGGCGATGTAGAAGCCCCACACTACGTCGCGGCTGAGGCCGGTGATGGTCAGGCCTTCGTTGAACTGCCAGAACCAGCACGCCACCCCGCCGCTGATGATTAACAACAGGGCGAAGATCCATGACCAGTACGCCCGGGAGCCCGAGAGAGCCTTCTCAAGCATGACCACCCTCCCCTTCAAAGACCTCGGCCGCCGGAGCGGTCTCCTGCAACGTGCGTGGATCCTCGACGATGTAGTAGACCTCAGGTTGAGTCCCGAGGCCCGGCTTGCGACGGATGCTCAAACGCTCGGAAAGCAGCTGCCTGACCTCGGACCCGGGGTCGTTGAGATCCCCGAAGACCAGCTCGCCGTTGTCGCAAGCCTCCACGCAGGCGGGCTGTTGACCGCGGGCAAGACGCTCATCGCAGAAGGTGCACTTTTCGACCACGCCCCGCATCCGGGTCGGATAGGTGTTATTGATCGTGGCCAGATTCGGCGCCTTGCGCGGATCCTTCCAGTTGAAGCTGCGCGAACCGTAAGGGCAGGCGACCACGCAATAACGACAACCGATGCACCGGTGCCAATCCATCATCACGACGCCGTCGGACGCCCTTTTCCAGGTCGCCTGGGTCGGGCACACGCGGGTGCACGGCGGGTTGTCGCAATGGTTGCACAGGAGAAGCGTCGCCTTACCCTTGAGGTCCTCACGGATGTAGTGGAACTCCTGCTCATGGAAGGCGGTCTCGAAGTCTTCGGTCCAGATCCACTTGACCTCGTTCTTCGGGTCGTCCACGAAATCGGGCACATTGTGAGCGTCGTGACAGGCGGCGGTGATCTTGGCGAGTAACGCGTCGTCCTTGGAGAACTTGCGCAGATCAATCACCAACGCCAGACGCTTGCCTTCAGTTACCGGCGGTTCGTGTTCTTCAGACGCCCTGGTCCTGGTGGCGACGGCGGTGGAACCGGCCACACCGACGGCCGACAGACCGGCGAACTTGAGGAATCTTCGTCTGCTGCTCTTCATTACTGCCCCTCCTCTGGAATCACGTGGCAGTCCCAGCAGTAGGGATCGACCGCCGAGTACGTGTGACAGGCATCGCAGAACTGTTCCTTTTTGGAGTGACAGTCCAGACAGGTGTCGGAGAGACTCATCGTGAAGTCCTTGCCCGAGAGCTCGGAGGTGTAGGTTCGGACGTCTTCACGCACCACCGTGTCCCGCCACGTGTCCAACAGGTCCATGTGGTTCGCCCGCATGTAGTCCTTCGCTTCGACACATTCCGTCGAACCGTTGGTCGGCTGCTGGAGCTCCGGGGCTTCCGGGGAGGCTGCACTCAAGGCGTTGTACCACAGGGGTGAGGTCGCGAGGACCACGAAGACCGCGAGGCCCGCGACGATCTTGCCGGTGTCATACATCGTCCTGCTCCTCCCTCTCTGGCTGCGCCGGCACACCGCGAATGTCGGTGGTGCGCTCGTTCTCACCGTCCATGATGAGGGCGTTGCCGACCAGCTCATGGATGCCGCTGACATCGACACCAGGGGACCAATACTCGACGAGCGGCGGCAGGGTCGCGCGGTCAATCGCGCAGATACATGTCAGCCGATTCACATCGTTGTGGTCACGTACCCACTTGACCGCATTGCCCCGAGGCAGGCCACCGCGCATCCGCATCTCCATGTTCTCGTCGTTGCCGAGACCGGCGCCGCCGGCACAGCAGAAGGTGTGCTCACGGATCGTGTTCTCGGGCATCTCGAAGAAGTTGTTGCAGACGTTCTTGAGCACGTAGCGCGGCTCGTCCAACAGACCCATTGCACGCGACGGGTTGCAGGAGTCATGAAAGGTGACGCGGAACTGGTCGTTGCGGCTCGGATCCAGCTTGAGCTTGTTGTGGCGGATGAGATCAGAGGTGAATTCGCAGATGTGAGTCATCTTGGTCGACGCCGCATTGTTGAATACCGTGCCTGTCATCGGTGATTTCGGCACCTCGAGGAAGTCGGCAGGGCCATTCATGGTGTCCATGTACTGGTGCATGACCCGCCACATGTGACCGCACTCACCGCCGAGGATCCACTTCACGCCCAGCCGTTTCGCCTCGTGGTAGATCTTCCAGTTGAGCTTCTTCATGTTCTCGGCGGAGTTGAAGAGGCCGAAGTTGCCGCCGTCCGAGGCGTAAGAGCTGAGGGTGTAATCGAGCCCGATGTGCTGGAAGAGCATCAGGTAGCCGACAAAGGTGTAGGTCCCGGGATCCGCGAAGTAGTCGGCCGACGGGATGACGAAGAGGACCTCCGCCCCCTTGCGATTGATCGGCGGGTCGAGCTTGATTCCGGTCACATCCTCGAGCTCATCAACCAGGAACTCGACGTTGTCCTTGTAGGTGTGGGGCTGGATGCCGAGGTGGTTGCCCGTGCGTTGGCAGTTGGCGACCGGCTCCAGGATCCAGTTGATGTTGAGCCCGACGAGGTTCATGAGCTCGCGGGCCATGAATGTGACCTCGGCGGTGTCGATACCGTAAGGACAGTAGACGCTGCACCGGCGACACTCTGTGCACTGGAAGAAATAGTAGTACCACTCCTTCAGCACCTCTTCGGTGAGCTCTCGACCACCGGCCAGCGAACCGAGAATCCTGCCCACGGTCGTGAAGTCCTGTCGGTAGATGGACCGAAGAAGCTCCGCCCGCAGCACCGGCATGTTCTTGGGATCACCCGAGCCGATGAAGAAATGACACTTGTCGGCACACGCACCGCAGCGCACACAGACGTCCATGAAGATCTTGAGCGAGCGGTACTTCTTCAAGAGGTCCTTGAAACCGTCGTGGATGATCTGTTGCCAGTTCTCAGGCAGCTTCCAGTCGGCATCGGCAGGCGACCACTCGCGGGGGTTGGGCATGCCGAGGTAATTGAGGTTCTTGACCGCGGTCGGGTAGGACCAGGTACCGCGCCGTGCTTCGAAATCTACGGCTGGATTCATCCATTTTCTCGGCGGTGGAGTGAGATCGATCTGGATCAGCTCCTGAGGTGTTTTCTCCGCCATGGCTCACTCCTTCTCCAGCGCGTAGCCGGACGCCTTCAACTTGTCGCGGAACTCGTCCTCCCACTCGGCATAGGAGTGGCCCTGGATGTCCGGGTTCCACGGGTTGATGTGGCGACGGGTACGGTTGCTGTTGGCGAGGTTCCGGGTCGGGCTCAGGAACACGCCCGGTGCATGCAGGAGCTTCGAGAACGGGAAATACACCAGCAGCGCGCTGACCATCGCGATATGCACGAAGTACCACAGGCCGACTCCGACCGGCGCCACAGGCTGAAGGGAGGCCCAGCCGGCGATCGCCGCCTTGACCTGCACGACGTCGACCTTCTCGACGTGACGCATGAGGATGCCGGTGAGGGCGATCCCGAGCAGCAGGTAGAGGGCGAAGTAGTCGGTCGGCAGCGAGATGTAGCGCACCTGGGCGTCGAAGAACCTGCGCGCCAGCAGATAGGCCAGACCGACCACCATCAGGAAGGTGGTGCCGTAGTACACCGGCAGCCCGATCTGGAAGAACCCATCGACCTTTTGTAGGGCAGCAACCCATGCCGGTACGGGCTCGATGAAGAACCGGAAATGGCGCAGGACGATGAGGAACATGGCCCAGTGGAAGGCCAACGCCGCCGCCCACAGGGCCTTGTCGGCAATGTAATTCACCTTCTCCTTTTCAGGCATGACCTCGACCCGCGTGTTTCTGAACAACGAACGGAATGCGAGCACCTCGAGGGCCATGCGTCCGATCACGCCGAACAGCCCGCTCGGATTCTCGAGCTCGTTGTTACGGATCCACGGCAGAGATTTTTCCTGGCCCGTGGTGGTGGGGATTCGGAAGGGCACCGGCGATCTCGCCCAATGCACCACCCGGAAGATGATCCCCCCGAGGAACACCGCAAAGGCGACCCCCGGGGTGATCACCCCGAGCACGAATCGCGGACCGTCGCCGGCGCTCGCACCCACCGCAGCAAGCAGCGCCAAACCGGCAACCGCGACAAGAGATATCAACGCTCCCATGCTTCCGATCCCTCCTTCCTCTCGACCCCGCAGGGCCAGAAGATGCACCGCATCAGGTTTGGCGATGCGTCTCCGAGTTCTCCTCACGCCGCTCACGCCACTCCGCGACGCGCTCCATGATTCCTACCGATTGGTTACGGATCTCCTGTGCACGAATCGACCACATCTGTTCTCGACAGCTCATGTAGACGTCAAAAGCGCACAGTCCAAGACGTTCGATTCTTTTGTCTAAGGTTTCAAAGCACCCAGAGGCGTCGGCGCCCGTTTCTCCGACGACCTCGCGCAGGAGGTCTTTCAGATTGAAGACGAAACTGACCGCTGCGGAAGGAGAAAATTCCTGAACCGCCCGCACCCGGATAACCCGGTCCAGCGCCGATGACAGCTCCTTCGGTTCGACGTCACGCATGATGCCGTCGAGCAATTCGGCGAGACCCTCACGAAGACCGGCGCCAACCGGATTGGCAAAACGATCCGTTTTCGACCGCAGAAATTTCGCGGTCTCCTCCGGATAGCCTTCAATGACGCCGTCGATCCAGCGCTCCAGGATCTTGTCCCGGTGTTCTGCAATCTGGTCGAGCATGCCGACCCCTTTCGCGTGCCGAGCCCGCCGAACCGCCCCCGTCGACGACGGGGGCGGTGACGGCCGCAACTCGAATCACACGCAGCCCGTGGGTTTCGGCAGGCCTGCGACCTTACAAGCGCCCTTTGCCGGGCCGGACGGGAAGAGCTCGTAGATCTCCTTGAGCTGGAAGCCCGTCTGCTTGCAGAGCTTGCGGATCATCGGCGCGACGCCGAACTGCAGGTAGTAGTCACGCAGGTAGTTGACGACCTTCCAGTGGTCGTCGGTGAGGTCGTCCACACCTTCGGTGGACCCGAGGGCGGCTGCAACGTCCTCGTTCCACTTTTCCGGTTCCTGCATGAAACCGTCCTCGTCCACCTCGATGGAGACGCTCCCGTGTTCAAAAATGGCCATCTCAGTCCTCCTTTGTGTTGTCCGGGGTTTCAGCCCCGCTGATCTCGATTAAAGAAAGTGGTTGTGCCTGTTGTTTCTTGAGCTGCGCCTTCTCCATCGCTTTGATGAAGTCCTGCGTCGGTCTGTGGCCAAGCTCGAGGGCCCGGCCCAGATGACGCTCGGCGGCGCCAAGGTTGTTCACAGCGAGATGTCCGACCGCCGCGTGGTAGTGCGCAGCGCCGTTCTCTCGGTCGAGCTCGATCACCTTTTCGTTGCAGCGGATCAGGTTCTTCGGGTCGTTGAGGTAGAGGTAGGCCTGACCCATGTTGTAGTGCACGATCGGCAGGTCATCGCGCAGCTTGGCCGCCGCCTGGTTCGCTTCGAGACAGCCCTGGAACTCCCAACGCATGAGGCGCACGCCGCCGAGATTGACCCAGGCCTGAACCAGGGAGGGATCGATCTCGAGGGCCTTCAGATAGGATTCTTCAGCCTTCTTGACGCGGCCCGACACCGTGTAGGCGAGCCCGAGATTGTGGTGCGCCGAAGCCCGCTCCGGGTGCTCCTCCGCGTCCCGTTGGCAACGCTCCAGGCGGTGGCGCTGACTTTCATTCTCCATCCACACTCTCCCTGTTTACGGTGAGCAGACTATCGATCAATGTCCGCTCTCCGGAGTCGTTCGTGTCCTCGAGCGCCAGCAGGCGATCGCGGACGTCTTCAATCAATTCGGGCGCCACCTCGGCGATGCGGTGGAGCGCATTCAGGATTCCGGGTCGGAGCCCGTCGTCCCAAAGGTAGGCGGTCATCGGTCCTACGAAGGGCGCCACCAGATCCGGCGACCGCCGTCCAATCTCGCCGATCGCCGGCAGCATCGGACCGCCGTTGGTGGCCGACTCGTCGTTGAGGGCCCACAACGCCCGCCGCAGAAGCTCGCGGCCGAGGTCGGGATGGGCGGCAGCAGCAGCACCGAGGGCAATCGCCGCCCGGCAACGGATCTCTGGATCCGCGTCCCAAAGCCGGCCTTGGAGGAAACGGACGGCGGCAGGGTTGTCCGCCACCATCCGTTCGAGGCCCTCCGCATCGCCCTGGCGCAGCATCTCCATCACCTCCTCCTTCACCCGCATGCGGCCGTCGACCCGTCCCGCTCGGCCGCGAATTGCGCGGCGAGAGCGAGAAAGCCGTCCGCCCACCC
>Ga0316194_10000389_pt1 | contig 27475 bp, 24 predicted proteins | sample CroRivsedime1_MG_FD_204936 | JGI IMG/M metagenome (GOLD analysis project Ga0316194, IMG submission 204936) | Coastal sediment microbial communities from Maine, United States - Cross River sediment 1 | ecosystem: Environmental > Aquatic > Marine > Coastal > Sediment | place: USA: Maine...
CAGGAACGCTATGTACTGGCCATCGACGACGATAGCCTGGGCATTTTTGAAGCCATGTGCCGGCGTGAGCGTTGTCCCTTTGCGGTGCTCGGGCAGGCCACCGAGGTGCGGCAACTCAAACTGACTGATCAACTGCTGGGTTCAGATCCGGTGGATATGCCACTGGAAGTGCTTTTGGGCAAAACGCCGCGCATGTTCCGCGAGGCTGAGCGGCGCTCGTTCCAGGGTGACAGCTTCGATGGTTCCGGGATCGATACGGGTGAAGCGCTCAAACGTGTGCTGCGGTTTCCCTGCGTAGGCAGCAAGTCTTTTCTCATCACGATCGGTGACCGGACCGTGGGTGGCCTGGTCACCAGGGACCAGATGGTCGGGCCATGGCAGGTTCCGGTTGGAGATGCTGCGGTCACCTTGAGTTCATTCAATGCCGATACCGGTGAGGCCATGGCCATGGGAGAACGGACCCCATTGGCCGTGCTCAACGCACCAGCCTCGGGCCGCATGGCCGTGGCGGAGGCTGTAACCAACATGGCCTGCGCTGCGATTGGTGACATCTCTCAGATCCGTCTGTCCGCGAACTGGATGGCTGCCGCGGGTGAGTCCGGCCAGGATGCCGCTTTGTTTGACACGGTGCAGGCTGTCGGCATGGAAGTCTGCCCCGAACTGGGGATTGCTATTCCCGTGGGTAAAGACTCGCTTTCCATGAAAACCGTGTGGCGGGACGCTGGCGCAGAGAAGCGCATGCTGGCGCCGGTATCACTGATTGTTTCCGCTTTTGCTCCCGTCGTTAACGTGCATCGGACCCTGACGCCACAATTGGATCTCAGCGGTGGCGATTCATGCCTGTTGCTGATCGATTTGGGCCAGGGACGCAACCGGCTTGGTGGTTCTGCGCTGGCACAGGTTTATCAGCAGTTCGCAGGCGAAGTACCCGACCTGGACCGCCCGGCCCAGTTGAAGCAATTCTTCAACGTGGTGCAGCGTCTGAATGAGTCCGGCCTGATCGCGGCTTATCACGACCGTTCCGACGGTGGCGTGCTTGCGACATTGTGCGAAATGGCTTTCGCTTCCCATTGTGGTCTTGATTTGCACCTGGATTTGGCGCCCAAACAGTTAAATGCTTTCCTGTTTGCTGAAGAACCGGGGGCGGTCATCCAGGTGTCTGACGGCAACCGTGCCGAAGTCATTGCGCGTCTCGAGGCGGCGGGACTCGGTTCCTGCATCATCGACCTGGGACGGCCGGCGCCAGGCGATCGCCTGATGGTGAGCAATGCCGGGGAACAGGTTCTGACCGAAAAACTGCCGGATCTCCAGGGCTTGTGGTCTGAAACCAGTCACGTGGTGCAGAGGCTGCGTGATCACCCGCAGTGCGCCGATGAAGAACGGGAATCAGTGGTCGATTGGGGTAGTCCGGGTATGCAGCCGGTTGTGAGTTTTGATGCAGCCGAGAACCCAGCAGCGCCCGCCATTGCACGTGGCGCTCGGCCGGCAGTTGCGATCTTGAGAGAACAGGGCGTCAATGGCCATGTCGAGATGGCGGCGGCTTTCGACCTCGCCGGTTTCGAAGCGACGGACGTGCACATGTCTGACCTCGTCGATGGCCGCCGCAACCTCGAAGCATTCTCGGGGCTGGTGGCCTGCGGAGGATTTTCTTATGGCGACGTGCTGGGTGCGGGTCGCGGATGGGCCAAGTCCATCCTGTTCCATGAGGATCTGCGAAAACAGTTTGGTCGCTTTTTCAACGACCCGGCAAAATTTGCGCTTGGCGTCTGTAATGGCTGCCAGATGATGTCGGCACTGAAGGAACTGATTCCCGGCGCGGAGTCCTGGCCTGATTTCGTCGCTAACCGTTCCGAACAATTCGAAGGAAGGTTCAGCCTGGTTAAAATTGAAGAGTCCGCTTCCATCCTGTTGTCTGGAATGGCAGGCTCGGTGATTCCAGTTGCAACTGCTCACGGCGAGGGGAGGGCAGACTTTTCACGGCAAGGGTCAGCACCGGAACGCGTGGTCATGACCTATGTGGACGGTCATGGTGTAGCAACGGAACATTATCCCCAGAACCCCAACGGTTCGCCGGGGGGGGTCACCGGTTTGTGCAATACTGACGGTCGCGTGACCATCATGATGCCGCATCCGGAACGGACCCTGAGAACGGTGAATTTTTCCTGGGCGCCGAGGGAATGGGGCGCCCAATCGCCCTGGCAGCGGATGTTTTTGAATGCCCGGAAATGGGTGGATTGACTTATGGCGGAAGCAACACAGAAAGAAGAACTGAAACTGAGTGAACTGTTGATCCTCGCATCCATGTGGATGCTGTTTGGCTTCATGATCTGGTTTTACCTTTCGGCCTTTCATGGCGCACCGGCCCGCATGGCGGCTGACGCCATTCTGAATCACTTGCTGGGTGATGATTTTTATCGCATCATCGTCGAACCCAACCAGCACTTTCTTTTTCAGGTGGAAACGCATATCCCGTTCACTTTCCGGGACGGGACGACGGACGCACTCGGTTTCGTCATCAATCCGCTTATCTTCAGTTACGGCTTGCCGCTGTTGTTTGGCCTGGTGATGGGCTCAGATGTCAGCTGGCTCAGAAAATTCATTATCATGCTGGTGGGATATATTGTGATTACCGCGGTCCAGGTGTGGGGCGTGGTGTGGGAGTCGCTTAAAATGCTGGCTTTCAATTTCGGAGAACAGACACATTCCGTGATCACGTCTCATGGCATTTCGGACTCATCAATTGCGCTGGGCTATCAATTGGGCACACTGATTCTGCCGGCGCTGGCCCCGATTTTTGTCTGGGTGCTCAGTAACCGCCCACTGGTGGAACAATTCGTAGGATGGCAATTGGATCAGTTGAAAGACGGGCGGAACCCATGATTTTTTTGAGTGTCTGTGCTCAGAGGCCGTGAATTCGGTACTCTAGTTCAAGACCCCGTTAAGTTAAGCAGGACAAGGCCAAGTGCAGACAGGCGAAGAAATCGCAGATATCGAACATTCAGCGGAACCATCGCTGCCGCGGCCTGACAGCGCCGTTTGTGAATATCTGATCGAACATGAGCGGCTGAAGGATAATGACCTCAAGCGCGCCCTGACTTACCAGGAACAGCACGGTGGCGACCTGGTCACGTTGCTTGTGCGTCTCGGCCTGGTTTCCGAGCGGGACGTAGCCGAAGCGGAGGCAGGGTTGCTCGAATTACCGCTGATTCGCACAGCGGATCTGCCTGAGCAGGCGCCTGAATTGCCCGGGGTCTCAGTTCGATACCTGAAGCAGAACCTGATCCTGCCCATCGCAGAGGCCAATGGTGATTTGACCGTGGTGATGGCCAATCCGCGCGATGCCTTTGCCCGTAAGGCACTGGCCATGGCCAGTGGTAAAAACATCATTACTCAGGTCGGGATCGCCTCGGAAATCGAAAACGGCATTGAAAAACTGCTGGGTGGCGGGCGCAGCGCAATGGGCCAGATTGTCGAGAGCCTGGGGGAAGGGGATGAGGGTGAACTCGAAGATGTCGAACACTTGCGTGACCTGGCATCGGAAGCACCGGTCATCCGCCTGGTGAACCTGGTGATGCAAAGGGCGGTGGAGAGCCGTGCGTCCGACATTCACATCGAGCCGTTCGAAAACCGGCTGAAGGTGCGCTATCGGATCGACGGTGTGTTACAGGAAGTCGAAGCACCCCCGGCCAAATCGACCGCCGCGGTGATCAGCCGCATCAAGATCATGGCCAAGCTGAATATTGCGGAACGCCGCTTGCCGCAGGATGGCCGGATCATGCACCGCGTGCAGGGCAAGGAACTCGATCTGCGTGTCTCAACCGTTCCGACCTCGCACGGTGAAAGCGTGGTCATGCGTATTCTCGACCGCGAAAGCATCGTGCTGGACTTCGATTCACTGGGGTTTGATGATGAAATCCGGTCCGGATTCAAGAAGCAACTGGAGATGCCGCATGGCATCATCCTGGTGACCGGCCCAACCGGTTCCGGTAAGACCACTACTTTGTACACGGCGCTCAGTGCGCTCAATACCCCGGAAAGAAAAATCATCACGGTCGAAGATCCGGTCGAATACCAGTTGGAGGGCATCAACCAGATCCAGGCCAAGGCCTCGATCGGGTTGGACTTCGCTCATGCTTTGAGGTCCATCGTGCGACAGGACCCGGACGTCATCATGATCGGTGAGATGCGTGACCTGGAAACCGCAAGAATCGCCATCCAGTCAGCACTGACCGGACACCTTGTTTTATCCACCATCCATACCAATGATGCCGCCGGTGGTGTGACCCGCATGCTCGACATGGGCGTGGAAGACTACCTGCTGACTTCGACCGTCAACGCGATCCTCGCGCAACGCCTGGTTCGTACCCTCGACCCGGACACCCGTGAACCGTATGACGTCCTGCCCGAGCTGGCCGAGGAACTCGGACTGCCAGCACTGGGCGGGGGGCAGAGCTACCAGTTTTATCACGCTGTTCCGGGTCCCGAAAACCCGACCGGATTTCGAGGCCGGACATCCATCCTGGAACTGCTCGAAATCACTGATCCCGTGCGCCGGCTGGTCATGCAACATGCTACTTCCGGTGAATTGCAGGACCTGGCCGTCAGCGAGGGGATGAGGACCATGTACCAGGATGGATTGCTCAAATGCCAGAGGGGCGTAACCACCCTTGAAGAAATCCTGAGAGTGACGCAGGAAGCCTGATGCCACTGTTCGAGTACAAGGCTGTAGCACCCAGCGGTGAAACGGTACAGGGAACCATGGAAGCCGCTTCACTGGACATGGTTATTCTGAAACTTCAGGAAGCAGGGAATGTCCCGCTGCATGCGAAGGAGTCGGGCGCCGGTGTATTCGGGCTGTCCGCTTTGCGGATGGGCCGGCGAGGCATGAATTCCCGGGAGGTAGGGGAATTCACGCAGCAATTGTCCACGCTGCTGGTCGCCGGCCTGCCCCTGGACCGTTCTTTGCAGGTGTTACAGGAATTGTCTGAAAACGATCGTGTCAAGCGGACGGTCACCGAGATTCGCGACAAGGTCAGGGAGGGTGGCAGCCTTTCCGACGCCCTGGAAGAGCAGCATGGCGCGTTCAACCGGCTGTTCGTGAATATGGTGCGGGCGGGTGAAGTAGGTGGCACCCTAGACGTCACCTTGCTGCGCTTGACCGATTACCTGGAACGTTCCCGGGAATTGAAGGACAGCGTGGTATCCGCGTTGATTTACCCGATCCTGTTGCTGGTGCTCGCCGCGGGTTCCCTGATCCTGTTGCTGGTTTACGTGATTCCGCAATTTACGCCGATTTTCGAGGAACTGGGCGGCGACTTACCGTTTATCACCAAGCTGGTGCTGGGCGCCGGGTCCATTCTGCAGAATTTCTGGTGGGCGATCGTGCTGGTGACTTTCCTGGTGGTGGTGCAGTTCCGCCGAATGCTGGCAGATGTAGACAAACGATTCGCCTGGGACCAGCGGGTGCTGGCGATGCGCTGGGTTGGCGACCTGGTGGGCAAGATAGAAATTGCGCGCCTGAGTCGTACGCTGGGAACCCTGTTAACCAACGGTGTGCCGTTGCTTGGGGCACTTTCCATTGCTCGCAATGTCCTAAGCAATACGGTGTTACAAAAAGACGTCGGTGATGCAGCCAGGGAGGTCAAAACCGGCGGCGGCCTGGCACGCAACCTGTCAAAAAGCGGACGCTTCCCCAGGTTGGCGTTGCAGATGATCAGTGTTGGCGAGGAGACGGGTAAGCTTGATGCCATGCTGATGAAAGTCTCTGATACCTATGACCTGGAAGTAAGAAATACGATTGACCGCCTGCTATCGATATTTACACCGGTGGTCACGCTGCTGCTGGCAGTCCTGATCGGCACCATCGTTCTGTCGGTGTTGGTCGCGATATTGAGTATTAATGACCTCGTGGGTTGATGGATGGTTGAGCTCACGATAGCTGGACGGGAGGAACCTTACAAAATGAAAATGAAAGACATGCGCTTTACCCGGAAGAGGCACACTGCACGCGGTTTCACGCTGGTGGAATTATTGCTGGTCCTGGTGATTCTGGCCCTGATCGGTGGGCTGGTTCTGCCGGGCATCATTGGCAAGGCGGAAGGGGCGAAGGTCAAAGCGGCCGGCTCCCAGATAAACCGCCTGGCCATGGCCGTGGAGAGTTTTTACCTGGATACGGGCACAACACCCGACAGCCTTTCCGACCTGGTGGGTGAATCCAGTGATGTCGATGGCTGGAACGGTCCGTATGTCAAATCTTCCAGCCTCAAGGATCCCTGGGGCAGGGAGTATGTGTACACCTACCCTGGCGAGCATGGCGATTTCGATATTTATTCGCTCGGAGCAGACGGCCAACCCGGTGGTGAAGGCAAGAATGCAGATATCAACAGCTGGGAATAGTTCCATTTGATCGGCCATCACAAAGGGCGGCCCGGGCGACCGCATACAGGAGCTGCAAAGGGTTTCACGCTGGTCGAATTGATGGTCGTTCTGGTGATCGCAGCAGTGATGCTGGCGCTGGTCGGCACATCGATTTCACGCAATATCAGCGGCGCCGAGATGAGAACGGCGGCGCGGAAACTCGCGGCGTCCCTGCGGTACACACGGACCCATGCCATTTTGACCAAATCCCAGCAGGTATTCCTGGTCGACACCGAGGCTATGAGTTACCTGGCGCCGGAGCGCGACGCGGTGAAGCTTCCGGAGGGTATGCGCATTGAGCTCAATACGGCTCGCTCGGAATTGACGTCGGAAACAGCGGGTGGCATCAGGTTCTACCCGGACGGTGGTTCAACAGGTGGCAACGTAAGGCTTGAAGCAAACGGCAGGATCTACAAGGTCAACGTTGCCTGGCTGACCGGCGAGGCAGCCGTCGAAAAAATAGAGAATTGACGTGAACATCAGACATGCTTCCTCGATGCCATCACGGCGAACCGGACGCGGGTTCACGCTGCTGGAGCTACTGCTGGCATTCGTCGTATTCACCCTCAGTTTCGCCACTATCCTGGAAATCCTGTCGGGTTCGATGCGCAACACGGTCAGGGCGCGGCATTATTCGGAAGCGGCGCTGACAGCCCAGTCGGTGATGGACCAGATAGGTACGGAGATTCCCTTGCAAAGTGGTTTCAGCAGTTACGGGGAGGCCGGCGACTATGAGTGGGAACTAGAGGTTTTCGAATATATGCCAACAGGCGTTGATATGCGGAGCATCGAACTGGCTCAGTTGACTGGTATCGTACTGCTACAGGTTGACCTGTCAATATCCTGGGGTAAGCCGCCGCGAGAGCAAACCCGGCGATTCAGTACGGTCCGCGCCGTGCTGGCAAATGACGGGTTGCAATGATGAAACGCAACGGCGGCTTTACACTGGTTGAAATACTGCTGGCATTGACCCTGATGGGAATGTTGCTGGGACTCGCTTATGGTGGTTTGAGAGCATCGACTCGCGCGACCGACAAGGGCCAGGCCGTGCTCGAAGAGAGCGGCCGGATTCGCATGGCGCACCAGTTTGTGAGGAAGCAGATCAACCAGATGATTCCGCTGGGTTTCATCGATGAACAATTGCAGCAACGCACCGTTTTCATGGGCGACAGGGATAAAATCCGGTTTGTTGCACCGATGCCCGGCTACCTTGGCTTTGGCGGGCCGCAGGTGCAGGAACTGGCAATCGTGCAGGGTAAAGACGGTTCTGAGCTGGTTTTGTCGCATGCCCTGCTGCAGGGATATGAGGAAAGCCTGTTGTTCGAGCGTGACCCGATCCTGTTGATGGACCATATCGAGTCCGCCGAGTTTGCTTTTCTGGGCCGGGATGAGACCGGTGAGCTTACGCCATGGCTCAACCGCTGGGATACCCCGGAAATATTGCCACTGGCCGTTACGCTGGAAATTGAGTTCACCGAAGAGGTCTATATCAAGTGGCCGCCCCTGACCGCCGCAATCCGGATCGATGCATCGGCGCTGCAAGAACTGGTCGACACGGACGCTATCGATCAGTCCTATGAAGGGGCGATTCGCAAACTGATCAACAAACGGAAGCAGCAGTAATGCCGGTCGCGTCGCCCGGCGGTTTCATGACCCCTTTGCGCCAGAAGGGTGTCGCGCTGCTAATCGTTTTGTGGGTGCTATTACTGATCACGATCTCGACCGGGGCCTACACGCTGATGGCCCGCATGGACCAGCTGGAAGCCCATACCGTTATTTCGGGAACGCGTGCCAGGCTGGCTGCTGAAGCAGGGCTCAACCTGGCGGTATTGGCTTTGCGTGACCCGGATGAGAGCACCCGGTGGGTTCCCGACGGGAGGACTTACTCCCTGTTGTTTGAAGATGTCCTGGTTGAGCTCCAGGTCACCGATGAACGTGGCAAGATCGATATCAATTCAGCTGATGAAGAAACGCTGCTCAGGCTGCTGTCCGGTAACGGCATGGCAGAGGAAAATGCCGCCTACCTGGCCGCCGCGATACTGGACTGGGCCGATTCGGATGAAATAGAGCGGGCGAACGGCGCAGAGCTGGCGGCTTATGAATCTTACGGTCTCGGGGTCGGGCCGGGTAACCGTCCCTTTATCATGATCGAGGAACTGCTACAGGTTCTTGGCATGCCTTTTGACCTTTTCAAAATCATCGAACCGGGAATAACGGTATTCTCTGAGAAAGGAGTGCCGGATCCAGCTTACGCGCCAAAGGAGGCTCTGTTGGCAATTGAGGGGGTTACCGAAGAGGACGCATTGAACTTCATTGCCGAAAGGCAATCTGAGGATGCAACGGATGGGGTCGGACCCTCATTGCCCAATGGCCAGGTCGCCATGGCGCGTGGCAGGGGGCTGACGTATAGTGTGGTCGCCAAAGCGACCTTGCCAAACGGGGTCTGGGACCAGATTGAAGCAACCATCAGGCTCGGTGCGTCGCAGGATGGTCGTCCGTTCAAGATTTTGCGCTGGCGAGAAGGATTTCATCACTGAGAACACCATGTTCCAAGTTATCGAAGAAAAAATAGTATTGGTTCTCGGGTGGCTCAAGGTAAGTCCCGTCGGGCAATTCTTTCGTTGGTGGATTGAAGAGCTCAGGCTTGCCATGCCGGATGCGTGGCAGCAGCGGATTCAATATGCCCTGCGCCGCGTGACTCTGTCGACCCAGGGTGACCTTGTTGAAGTGGGTATCGACAATAACCGGAAGTTGAAGCCACTGCTGACCCTGTCCGGCGACCAGGACGTATCGTTGCAACAGCAGCAGGTAGAGGATCTGCTGGTTGAAGAGGAACTGATCGAAGCACCCCGATTCCTGTTGTTGCAACTTGATTCCGTGTTGAATACGGAAGTGCGCTTGCCGGCGGCAGCAGAACCTAACCTGGCCCAGGTCCTGGCCTTCGAAATGGACCGGCAAACGCCGTTTCGGGCCACAGACGTTTATTATGACTGGAACATTCTGGATCGTGGCGGCGAAAGCGGTCAGATCAGACTGGAGCTTTATGTTGCGCCCCGTTCGGAGGTGGATGCGCTGATTCAGGCAGTTTCCGGCCGGGGCTTTCAGTTGACGGGTGTCGATATTGTTGACGGTGACAACACGCTGGGGCTCAACCTGTTGCCGCCAGACCGCAGAAGCCGTGTAACCAATCGCAGGGTGCGATTCAACATGGCGCTGGGCGCCGTATGCGTGGTTTTGCTGGCGCTGGTCATGGCCCAGTCGTTGTCGCTGCGGTCGCATCAGGTGCATGAACTCGAGGAAGCTATCCTGGCCGTGCAGGGTGAGGCACGGGCGGTGACCCGGATCAAGGAACAAATCGAAGATAACAGTGAAGCTGCCGGGTTCCTGGCCAAGAAGCGCGCCGAGACGCCGTTATCCATTGCCGTGCTGGCCGATATCACCAGGATTTTGCCGGATGACACCTACCTGGACCGGTTGGTGATCAGCAAAACGTCCGTGCAAATGCAGGGCAAGTCACAGAATGCCCAGCAATTGATTGAAATGGTCAATGAATCGCCGCTGCTGGATGAGGCGGCTTTTCGCGGATCGACTCGCCTGGATGCGCGTTCCGGGCTGGAAATCTTCGAAGTCAATGCCAACGTAGTTAAAATCGGGTCGGACTGATGGCGCTAGTTGCTGAACCAGGAAACAATCGCCTTGCTGCCATCCTGCTGTTCGTGATCACAGTTATTGTTGTTTACATGCTGTGTTTTCACTGGTTCATCATCCGGCAAATTGATTATGGCAATGAAATTTCCGAGTTGTCTGAGCAATTGGGTCGTTATCAGCGCGTGGCCCAGCAAAAAGTGGTGTACGAATCGCTGCTCCAGGATTTACTAGAGCGCCGGCCGGACCAGAGCCTGTTCCTCGAAGGAGAGGATTTCAACGAGGCGGCCGCCGAAATGTCCGAACGCCTCGGTCAGATGATTAATACGCAGGCTGAAGACACCTGTCAGATTGTCAGCCGGCAGCCGGTCCGCCCGAGGGTTCAGGAGCGCTTTCAGAAAGTAACGGTCAACGTGCGTATGCGTTGTGGAATCGAAGATTTCAGAAAGATTATGTACTCGCTGGAAACCAGTGTCCCCATGGTCATCGCTGACGAAATTACCCTGATCAAGCCGAGGGCGCGTCGCCGGGCCAATCGCGACGCCACCAATCAGCCCGCAGCACTGGACATCCGGTTCAATATGTCCGGGTACCTGGGTAGGGGTGGCGAATCATGATCAAGAGGTTCGAAGGAAACCCGGTTGCCATCGGCCTGGCGTCGATGATCGCGGTGTTGGTGGTCATTTCTCTAGTGATCGGAGTGGTCTGGTCCTTGCCGCCGCGGGCAGGAAATCCGGGTTCAACGGCCGACGGATCCGTGCCGCAATTGGATATTCCGGCGCTTGAGGACAATGAACCCCTGCAGACCTACGCGGTCATAAGCGAACGCCCCGTATTCAACGAGAGCCGCCTGCCGGTCCTCGAACAGGAACTGGACGAGGACGAGGAAGACGTTGAGGAAGAAGTGGATGCTCCCGATGTTCAGCTATCCGGAGTGATCATAACCCCGACGATGCGGATGGCGACGCTGAAAAGCGCTGACCTCAACGAGTCCCTTGTGGCGTTTGAAGGCCAGCCGCTGGAGGGTGATTTCGGGACCTGGCAGGTTAGCCAGATCAAGGCGCGCGAGGTTACATTGTCCTCTGCGAGCGGGGAGTCGTTGAATCTCAAGCTGGAGGTTCATGACATGAGGATCGCAGAACCGCCAAAGATGGCTGTTCCTGAACAGAAAGAGCCGGATGAGCCTGCTGCGCAGACTGCTGAAAACTCTGATGCGCCTCTGTCTCGGGCGGAGGAGATCAGGCAGCGGATCGCGCAGCGCCGGGAAGAGCTGAGGAGAGCGGCTGAAGCAAAGGCCGACGACGAGGAGCCCGAGGCAGATTACCGCAGCGCGATTCAGTCAATGATCAACAGGCCCGATCGCAACAATACCGATAAAGACGGAAACAGGAAGAAAAAATAAAATGGGCACCAATTCGACACACATGTCTGTTACGCGACCCACTGGCCGTTGCAGGTCATTACTTTTCAGGCGTTTCCTGCTGACGATTTCAGTCGTCGTGATCTCCGCCAGTTGTTCGACCACTTCACGTCCCCCTATGACACCGGTCAGTACCGGTAAGACCATCAAGACGGCGACTCCTCCGCCGGCTGAAACGGGCCCTATCATCACGGCGGTCGAGAACGTCCAGCCCGGTGTGACTGATGTTGAAATTTACGAGGGTACCGGTGTTTTTATCAATGAGGAAGCCGCCAGCCGCTCACGGCAAACTGTTGTAGCCGATGGAGAAATTGTTCTGAATTTCGAAGGTGAGTCAATTCAGTCGGTTGTCCATACGATTCTTGGAGAAGTATTACAGGAGACCTTCGTCATCGGTCCGGGTGTGAGTGGTGAAGTGACTTTTTCTACGTCCAAGCCAGTCAGCCGTGAAGAATTAATGCCGATCCTGGAGTTGCTGCTTCGCTGGAACGGCGCGACGATGGTGTTTGCCGAGGGTCGCTACCATATCCTGCCCGTGTCGGATGCGATAAAAGGGCATCTGTATCCTGCCATGAGTTCTGCCGACCTGGCCAGGGGGTTCGAAGTGCGGGCCGTCCCCCTGCAGTATATTGCCGCCTCGGAAATGGCGAAAATTCTGGAGCCCTATGTCCGGGAGGGAGCCATCATTAATGCGGACCAGTTCCGCCACATGATATTCCTGGCCGGTACGCCCGAGGAAATACGAAACTACCTCAAAACCGTGGAAATTTTTGATGTGGACTGGCTGGAAGGCATGTCTGTCGGCATCTTTCCTCTGACCACGGTGGACGTCGGGTCGATCATCAGTGAGCTTGAAAATATTTTTGGGTCAAATGCCGAATCGCCCTTGGCCGGGATGTTTCGTTTTATTCCCCTGGAACGCCTCGGTGCCGTCATGGTCATCACTTTCCAGGAAGGCTACCTGTATAAAGCCGAGGAATGGATCGAGATTCTCGATCGAGGCGCTGCAGGCGCGGGGCAGCAGTTATATGTCTATCGTGTCAAAAACCTGGAAGCTCCCATATTGGCGGGATATCTGACCGAACTGTTCGGAGGACAGGCGCCGCAGCGGACTCAAAACAGGCCGCAGGGGACACTTGCGCCAGGGCTGGAGCCAGCGACCGTAGGCACTGTGGGCGAATTCAATCAGAATCGTTTAGGCGCCCAGCAGCCAACCAACCAGCAGGGTACGCAGGGCGGGGTTCTCGATACGGGTAACGGGCAGATTCGCATTACTTCGGTGTTGGAAACCAATTCGCTGCTGATCCAGGCGACCTCGGCGGAATTCAATGCCGTGCAGGCGGCTATCGAACGGATTGACATTGAGCCCTTGCAGGTGCTCATCGAGTCACAGGTGCTCGACGTTGAACTCAATGAAGAGCTGCAATTTGGCGTTAACTGGTTTCTAACCAACAATCCGGCGCTTATTCCACCGGGGACCGCGGATACCAGCAGCATTCTTCAAAACGCGGCGTTTGGCAGCGGCAGTGCGGAAGCGGGCGGGTTCAATTTCCTGACCACGCTGGCCACGCCTCTGGCTAACGGTTTGCCTTTCGTGCAGGCGACGATTGCCGCGCTGGATGAGGTGACGGACGTGCGCTCCCTCGCTGCGCCTTCCCTGCTGGTCAGGAATAACGCGACGGCGACGATCACGGTGGGCACCCAGGTGCCGGTGCAGTCTTCATCGATCTCTACCGGCAATAACAACGTGGTGAGTAGCGCACAATATGTTTCGACAGGCATCACCCTGACGGTCACGCCGAGGATCAATCCCGGCGGGCTCGTATACATGGACATTCAGCAGGACGTCAGCCGGCCGGGTGCGCGTGACCCGGACATTTCCGTGAGTGGCAATCCGCCGATCAATAACAAGACGGTAACCAGCCAGGTGGCAGTGCAGTCCGGTCAGACCGTATTCCTCGGCGGCCTGATTTCGGAGCAGGATTCAAGGGGCCGGTCCGGCGTACCTTATCTGAGCCGTGTGCCGGTAATTGGACCCTTGTTCGGGTCAAAAACCAAGGCAGTTTCGCGCAGTGAAACCGTTGTCATGATTACGCCAACGGTGATTGAAAGCGCCGTGGACCTGAAGGAAATCAGTGTCGACATGGAGAAAGAATTCTCCCGGGTGCCGCCGTTGAAAATTTCCACGCTGAACAAGGCGGGAACCACGGCCGGTGGTTCAGAGACACCAGAACAATAAAATTCAGCTTGCAAGAAAAGGAAAGATAAATGTCGAGATTAATCAGTTTCCTCGCACTAGTCACGGCGTCGGCTTTACTGACTGGCGGTTGTGCGAGCACCACCGTATCGGATTCCCCGGATAAAATAGTCAAGCAAAGGTCGGAGCAGCGCTGGCAGAATATTTTTGACAGGGAATACGGTAAAGCCTACGAATATTATTCACCGGGCTACCGGTCCAAGTTCTCAGAAGTAGACCTGGAAATTGCGTTACGCGTTCAGAAAGTCCGATGGATATCTGCAGATTATGTTGATCAGACTTGCGAGGAGAAATCCTGCGTTGTGCGATACAACCTTGGTTATCGGGTGGCATCACCCGTGCCGGGTGTTGCCGTTTGGACTGGATGGGAAACCATTGAAGAACAATGGGTTATGGTCAAAGGTGAGTGGTGGTATTTGCCCCCGCAACAGTAGTCTTCAGACTGCCTGTCTTGTCTTATTTTTACATTCACTTTGGTTGCTTTGGTGCCTCACTTATCGTAACATTGGGCTGCTAATGGCCGGAGCTGAGTTGTCAGCGGGTCCCTTGTGGGCCTACTGAATCAGTTTCGGCGCATTTGCAAGCCCTGTGTACACAACTTAGGAGTGTTGTAATGAATAGAAAAAATTTGACAGCTGCTGTATTGGCTGGTTTGGCAGGTGCTGCCGGACTCGCAGGTACCGCACAGGCAGTCAACCTGAATCCGGATGGATTGGGACAAGTCCTGATTTATCCTTACTACACCGCCAACGATGGCAATGACACCATTCTGTCTGTGGTTAATACCACTAATAATGCCAAGGCAGTCAAGGTGCGTTTCCTCGAAGGCTTCAACTCACGTGAAGTGCTTGACTTCAACCTGTACCTGTCGCACCACGACGTATGGGTTGCTGCCATCACCAAGTCAGAAGCTATGGTACAGCCCACAGCTGCAGGCTACGAAACGGATACGGTCCTGATCATCCCTGATGATTCATGCACGGTTCCCTACTTGTACGAAGATCGCGCTATGGAAATGCCTGATGGTTCGATGGCTGGTGTTCAGCCGTTCCTGAATCTCGCTTTCACCGGCGACTTTGAGGATGGCGGACCGACTTCCGACGAACGTGTTCAGGAAGGTCACTTCGAAATTATCGAAATGGGTACTATTGAGCCCGGTTCAGATACTGAAGAAGACATCACGCACGCTGAGAACAAAGACGGCGACTGGATGCCGGGCGACTGCGATCAGTTGGTTGACAACTGGACCGACTTTGCTTCGGGCAGCGATGGTATTTGGTTCGCAGAATCTCGTCAGAACAACGACGGCGATGATTGTGAAGATTTTGATGACGATGAACAGGACCTGCGCGAAGGTTGTGGCCAGGCTGTAACGGATACGCTTCGTAACAGCGGCGGTCTGTTCGGTGGTGCTTCAATCGTCAATCCCCAGGCTGGCGCCATGTACAGCTATGATGCCAAGGCCATTCAGGGCTACGACACCACTGCTGACGGCGTCCACTACGTTCCGGGAACGATTCGTCCTTCTCTGAATAGTGGTAGTGAATCTGACGCCTGGGTATTCTTTGGCGTACCTCAAAACGAGGCCGTTAATCTCCAGTACGATTTCGGTGTTGATGCCATATCTGCCGTGTTCATGCATGAATTCACCATGAATGAATACACCACTGCAGACATTCCTGCCGAAGCAGCTACCGAATGGGTCATTACGTTCCCAACGAAGAACTTCTACGTTGATCCGCTGCGTATTGCTGCCGAAGAAGGAACCGGCTGGCGTCCGTCTCTGAGTGAAGGCATCAAGGGCGATCCTCTTGCCTCTTGTAACCTGTGGGAGCCGGGTGAAAAATACCCGACAATCGATGAAGAATCCGGTGATGAAATCAATGATATCTGCGGTTCCGGTAGCGAGGGCGACGAATGTGGTCCATTCAATAATCCTGGTTGGGAAGAATGCGTATACACCGCTGTCCCGTTCAACCTGGACGCCGACGCACGTGCACCGTTCACCGAGCTCTTTGCTGACGAAGACTGTGAACTGGTCGGGCTGGTATCTTACGATCGTGACGAGCGCACCTTCAGGGAAACCCCCGGAGGCCGTCCGCCGCAAGTATCTCCGGCACCTCCAACCATTCCTGGCGAAGAAGTGATCTTCCAACTGTGTAACGAAGTTAACGTTCTGCGTTTCGGTGAGCGTTCAGTCTTCGGTACGCTGGAAGATCTCGACGGTGGCAGCCTGCTTGTAACTGTGAACGACGAGTTCGAGGATGGCTGGGCCTGGATTGACTTCTATGCTGATGATGATCACGTAGATAGCAATGGTATGGTCGGTCTGCCGGTAACCGGTTTTGCCGCTTACCAGTTCGAGAACGACTTCGTCGAAGGCGATGACGGAACCGTCAAAGCATTCTACGGTGGTTTGTTCCAGCACAAGGGCAATGTACGTAGAGTTGATGTGGATTAAGGTTCACGTTAATCGCGTAATTACCTAAAGTAATATCTGGATTTAACAATTCAGTGATACAAACGGGGGGCTGCTTTTGCAGCCCCTTCGTTTGTGTATGTACCTGAAAATTATTGGAAGCGTAGTGAAAAGATCATGAAAATATTTCTGACGAGCAGCCTGGTAGTCTTTCTTATTTTTGGTGCAGAAGCTCAGGCACAGGATTCAGCCGCCTCAGCCGAGCTGGGCGCATCCACTGAGCCGTTGGCGGTGATGGGAGACGTCACGCTCACGCAGGGGGAAATTGATGCGGCGCTGAGTAAAATCCCTGAAAATAAGCGCCTGCTGTTTATCCGTGACGGCAACAAGGTCGAACAACTCGTCAGAAGCCTTATCACCAATAAGGCCCTGGCAAACGAAGCGATAAAAGCCGGATATGATCAGCAAAAACTGGTCAAAATGAGACTTGAATTGAACAAGGAAGCCGAGCTGGCCCAGGATTGGCTGTCTAACGTTGCGACAAATGCGCCGGAAGCGGACTTCGAGGCGATAGCCGAAGAAAAATACCTGGTTAAGCCAGAGGCCTGGAAAACTGAGGATCGGATTGACGTATCCCACATCCTGATCAGTACAGATGGCCGCTCCAGGCAAGAGGCCATGGACCTCGCGGGTTACGTCTGGCAACAGCTTGATTTGGATCCCTTGAGTTTCGATTCATTGGTTGAGGAATATTCGGACGATTCCTCAAAAAGTGTCAATGGTGGACGTTTCAAAAACGTAAAGCGAAACGACATGGTCCCCAATTTCGAAAAAGTAGCCTTTGCTTTGGCGGTTCCCGGCCAGATCAGTGCTCCTACCGAAACCAATTATGGTTTCCATATCATTCGGCTGAATGAGAAGATGCCCGGTACAATCCCGCCGTTCGATGCTATCAAGGAACAGGCCATCGAGCAGGCTCGAGTTGAGTATCGCAAAGAGTACCGGGAAAAGTACCTGCGACAATTGCTGTCCGGGAATATCGTGCTGCAGGATGGCGCGGCAGAAGCACTTGCAAAACGCTATTTTGGTGAAAACCTGGAACTTGCTCCCCGGTTTAGCGAGTAGTTGCTGACTGCGAGCAAAAAGAAAAGGCCGCAGTGAAATTGTTTACTGACAGTGTATTCCGGCAGTTGGTTTCCAGGGCCATTCGGGCGGATTACCTTGAGAATGTGACAGGATTCGCGTGGTTGATTTTGCAACCCCTGGTGCTGCTTGCTGTATATGCTTTTGTCTTTTCGACGATCTTCAAGGCAAGAATTCCGGATGCCGGCCCGGGCGGCTTTGTCCCTTACCTGGCTGTGGCATTCTGGCCCTGGACAGCGTTCTCCGAGGCGGTTTTGCGATCAGCAAACTCAGTCAGTACTAACGCGGCCTTGATCGGCAAGGTGGCGTTTCCGAGTGAAATGCTGCCACTTTCAACAGTTACTGCAACGTTTCTGATGAACATGCTGGGCTACCTTGCCGTGTTACTGGTACTTGACCTGTTGATGGGCGCTCAAATTCACTGGCTGGGACTGCTTGCATCGTTGCCGGTCCTTTTTTTGATGTACCTGTTTGCCAGTGGCCTGGCATTGTTCGTCAGCGCCCTGCAGGTCTTTATCAAAGATGTATCACAGATTCTTCCGCCACTCATGACCTTCTGGTTTTTCACGACGCCAATTCTTTACAGTTCGAGCATTTTGCCGGAGCGCTTTGCCACGGTGATGAAGTTCAATCCCATGTCCTGGTTTGTTGAACGGCTCCGTGATTTTCTGTTGCTGGGAAACTATGAACTCGGCTACCGGGATTTGCTGGTTCCACTGCTGACCCTGCTGGTACTGGTGGCGGCATTCAAATTTTTCCGCAGGTTCAGTGCGCATTTTGAGGATTTCTTCTGATGACGCCGCTGGTCCGTTTGCAGGGGGTTTCCAAGTTTTACCCGCGAGTCCATCACCCGCGCGAACGCTTGCGGGCTTTCGTATCCCTGATGACGGGCAAAAAAAGCCTGGAAGGGGCCGAGGTACTGAGCGACATCAACCTGGAAGTAACCCGCGGACAGTCATTTGGAATTATCGGCGAGAATGGGGCCGGCAAATCTACCTTGTTGAAGATTCTTACCGGTGTGATCAGCCCCAGCCGGGGCACCGTCGAGGTTAACGCCCGGATCGCTGCTTTACTGGAGCTGGGCGCCGGTTTCCAGCCGGAATTTTCGGGTATAGACAATGTCCGGATGAAAGCAGCATTGCTGGGCATGACGAAGAGTCAACTGGATCAACACCTTGATCAGATACTGGCATTTGCCGATATCGGTGATTATGTTCACGAACCGGTCAAGCATTATTCCTCTGGAATGGTCGTTCGCCTGGGTTTCGCCGTGGTTGCTGCATCGGATCCGGAGTTGTTGATTACTGATGAGGTACTTGCTGTCGGCGATGAGTCCTTTCAGAAAAAGTGTATCCGCTGGATTGAATCTTTCCTGGAGCGTGGCAACACTTTATTGATGGTCTCGCACAGCATGTATATTGTTCAAAAACTTTGCCGGCAGGCCCTGTGGCTGCACGACGGCCGTAGCAGGGAGCTGGGAGACGTTTTTCCGGTTACCCAGTCGTACCTCGCCTACCACGAAGAACGTAGCGCTGCAGAAAGATTGCAGCGTCGCACACAGCGAGGTGATAGCGGCCTTTACCGGGTCACTGATTTCAGCCTGCCGGGCGGCCAGGGACAAGGCGACCGGAACATCAGTTACGGACAGGATCTGGATGCTGAGCTGGTGCTTGAGTCCCCCGACGGGCTGGCGCCGGTCGCATTGTTTGGAATCATGCGCGCCGATGGTACGCCGGTCTACGGTGTATCGTCCGATTATGATGGAATCGAAGCGGAGAAAATCGATAACAGGCATTTTCGGTTCCGGATATGTTTTGAACGCTTGCTGCTCCTCCCGGGGAGCTACTCCATTCGGGGGCATGCGATGGACCCACAGGGAATTCGGTTGTGTGACACCGCTGAACTGAGATTTACGGTTGCCGGTGAAAGCCGGGAACTGGGCATCCTGCGGCTTCCCCACAGCTGGAACAAAGACGCTTAGACTGCCGTGCCGGATCACTACGCACCCATATCCGTCGTGATACCCGTCTATAACGCGGCGGAAGAGCTCGATGCGTCTCTGGACAGTGTCCACGGCACGATACCGGCCACGACTGAAGTACTGGTGATCGATGATGCGTCGCCGGATCCGGCTGTACCCATTGTTATTGAGAAATGGCGCCGGCGCGCGCCCGGGCACTGGGTGTTTCGTACGAATTCGGAAAACCTGGGTTTCGTTGGCACCGCCAACCTCGGCATGCAGGCCACTACCGGCGACGTGGTGCTATTGAATTCAGACACCCTGGTAGCGCCGGGGTGGCTGGAGGGGTTGCAGAGATGCCTTGCATCCGACCCTTCAATTGCCACCGCCACGCCCTGGACCAATAACGGCGAAATCGCGTCGTTCCCGGATTTTTGCGCGCCCAATCCAGTGCCTGCCGACCTGGCTTCGTTGGCTGAAATTCTGCGGACCAACAGCATCGGCGACTACCCGGAACTGCCTACCGCCGTGGGTTTCTGCATGGCGATAGCCCGCTCGGCTATCCGCCGAATCGGGCTGTTTGACCAGCGACTGTTCGGGAAGGGCTACGGTGAGGAAAATGATTTCTCGATGAGGGCCAGGGCGGCAGGGTTGCGAAACGTGCTTTGCGACAACGTTTATGTCGCCCACCTCGGGGGGCGTTCCTTCGGCCCGACCGGTCTGAAGCCGGATGAGTCCAGCATGCGGCGTCTACTGTCACGACACCCCGGATACCTGGAGCTTGTCGAAGATTTCATCAGCAGAGACCCGCTGGCCGCGAGAAGAGCACAGTTGCTGACGGCACTGCGGTGTGCGGGCATCGCTTTGAGTTAAAATCAGACCCAGTCAAGCCACTGCGTCGGAGATCCCATGTCCAAAAACCTCGAATTTACCGGCGAACGGTTTACCCCTGAATGTGTGCGCGAGATCTGGTATGAACATGTGCATCGTTACGCGTTCGCCCGGGACCTGGTAGCAGGTTTGAATGTTCTGGATGCTGCCTGTGGCGAAGGTTACGGTTCTGCCCTGCTGTCCACCAAAGCTGCCCATGTGACCGGTGTGGATATCTCTGCGCAGGCTATTGAACACGCCAGCGCGCGTTACCCGTCGGATTCTTTGACTTTTCGTGTTTCAGACTGCCTCACCCTGCCGTTCGAAGCCGGAGAATTCGACTGCATCGTGTCCTTCGAGACCCTCGAACACCTTGAGGACCATGACGGCCTGATGGCTGAATTTCAGCGGGTCTTGAAACCCGGCGGGTTTTTGCTGATATCTTCCCCGGACAAGGCGATCTATACAGACAAGCAGAAAAACGACAACGAATTTCACCTGCGTGAACTGTACCGCGATGAGTTTGAAGAGTTGCTGTTACGCTATTTTCCCTGCTATCACCTGCTCGGGCAAAAACTGCTTTTCCAGTCAGCCATCTGGGCATTGGATGGGGCATCCACCGTGAGCTTTCAACAGGAGCACGAAGGACAGGTCGCTTCGTTTTCTGAACCGCACCATCATCCCGTTTACCTGCTTGCGGTATGCGCCCTGGACGACACCAGCCTGCCGCGAGTCGAGTCGGCACTGAGCCTGTTCGACGATTCAGTCGAGTCGGTTTATGAGCATTACTACCAGGAAATTCGCAAACATATCGCGGCGGGCGAACTGCTTTTAGCCAGGGACAAAGAACTGGCGGAACTGAAAAATGAGCTGGCGCTTAGACAGCCGGGTACAAGCTGGTGGCGCCGCTGGTTTGGAAAAAGCTGATGTCCGCGACGGACGGCACAGTGCAGATCGACGTCGTCATCGTTAATTACAATGCCGGGGATGCCCTGGTTCGCTGCGTTTCATCGGTGCTCAGTCAGCAAACCCCCGTCAGGATCACGGTCACTGACAATGCATCCACCGATGACAGCATGAAACAACTGCAGAGCGCATTTGCGGGTTCTGGCCAGGTTAAGCTGATTGCCAATGATACAAACCTTGGCTTTGCGCGGGCGGTGAACGCCGCTGTCAGCCGGATCGGTGAAGCCGCACGGTACCTTTTGATTCTGAATCCGGATTGCGAACTGTTGACCGGGTCGTTGCCACTGCTGGTTGCCGCGCTTGACCAGGACACCGGCGCGGCGATCGCCGGTCCGGCGGTGGTTGATCGCCAGGGCCAGCCGATGAAGGGGACGATGCGTCGTTTTCCAAACCCCTGGAATGCGTTTCTGACCTTTTCCGGGCTATGGCGCATGGGCCGGTTTTTTCCAGCCTTCCAGGGTGTCGATGGTTCGACCCGTTTGCCCGCGACGACGGTCGAGGCCGAAGCGGTGTCAGGCGCCTGCATGCTGCTGCGGGCTGATCTTTTTCATCAAGTTAATGGACTGGATGAGTCTTATGGCCTGCATTGCGAGGACCTGGACCTGATGTTCCGGCTGCGCGAAAGAGGTTATCACTGCCTGCTGGTGCCCGCGGCACAGGTCTTCCATCAGCAGGGCCTGTCCAGCAGCAGCCGGCCCGTTTGGGTGCATTGGCAGAAGCATCTCGGGATGCAGCGATTTTTCCTGAAGTTTCAGGCATCCCGGCACGTGTTTCCCATGCGCTGGCTGGTGCTGGCAGGAATCTGGATTCGATTCGCCCTGACCCTGCCACTTGTGTTGATCAGGAGTTGAGAGGCGCCATGTCTGCAACGGTGATGGTAACGGGCGCCAGCAGCCAATTGGGCGTGTTTTTGCTACCCCGATTGCAGGCCGCCGGTTTCAGCATACAGGCAATGAGTCGTAAGGTAACGGCCGGTCCGGTCAAGGTTTCAGGGGCAGTGCAATGGTGTTCAGCCGATACGCGCGCTGCGCCTGCGGGTGTCGATGCGCTGGTGTCCTGCGGCCCGCTTTCGCTGGCCGTGGAACTGGCCGGTCAAAGTAAGAGCATACAACGGCTGGTAGCGTTCAGCACTACCAGCGTGCTGTCCAAGGCAGATTCCGGAAACCGGGCTGAAAGTCGGCAGATGATATCCCTGCTTGCCGATGAGAAGCGCTTGCAGGCAGTCTGCAATCAACGCGGAATCAGCCTTTTACTGCTGCGCCCAACACTGATCTATGGCTGTGGCCTGGATCAGAACATCAGCCTGCTGGCCCGCTTTGGCAAGCGGTTCGGGTTTATCCCGGTGGCGGGAAAAGCCGCCGGCCTCAGGCAGCCTGTGCATGCAGACGACCTGGCCGCACTGGCTGTCAACGCATTGCTCATCGAGCCGGCCGTAGACCTGGCGAGTGCGGCTGGCGGCGGCAGCACACTGACCTACCGTGAAATGGTCCACCGGCTCGCAGCCAGCCTGCCAGGAGTTCGTCCGGTTTCGATTCCAGCCGGAGTATTTGGCGCTGTGGCCGCCCTGGCATCCCTGCTACCGGGTTTTCGCGGCGTAAACGCTGAAATGGTGCGTCGCCAGGCCACCGACCTGGTGTTCGATGACCACGCAGTCCGTGTCGCCCTGGATTATGATCCCAGGCCTTTCCGGCCCGGTCCGGCGGATTTCTCAGTTCCGGCCGAGGCCGGCAAGCTGCAGCTAGGCTGACAACGGACGATATTTGACCCGGTGCGGTGTGGCCGCGTCATCACCGATCCGTCGGCGCAGGTCAGTCTCGTATTCCGAGTAGTTACCCTCGAACCATTCCACCTGGCTGTCACCCTCGAAGGCCAGCATGTGGGTTGCGATGCGGTCCAGAAACCAGCGGTCATGAGAGATCACGACAGCAGAACCGGGAAACTCCAGCAGCGCTTCTTCCAGCGCCCGCAGTGTTTCAACGTCCAGGTCATTGGTCGGTTCATCGAGTAACAGCACATTGCCGCCCGAGCGCAGCAGCTTCGCCAGGTGTACCCGGTTGCGCTCGCCACCGGACAGGTCCTTGACCCGTTTTTGCTGATCGGAGCCGCGGAAATTGAAACGCCCGACATACGCACGGGATTGAGTTTTGTAGTTGCCTACCTGGATGATCTCTTCGCCGTCCGCAATTTCTTCCCAGACGCTACGCTCACCATCAAGGCTGTCACGGCTTTGGTCTACGTAAGCCAGGTCAACGGTAGGGCCAATGGTGATACGGCCGCTGTCGGGCTTCTCCTCGCCGGTCAGCATCCGAAACAGGGTCGATTTTCCGGCTCCGTTACCACCGATCACGCCCACAATGGCCCCGGGCGGGATGCTGAAACTGAGGTCGTCAATCAGCAGGCGGTCATCAAACCCCTTGCTGAGGTTTTCAATCTCGATGACCTGGTTGCCCAGCCGGGGGCCCGGAGGAATGAATATTTCGTGGGTTTCGTTTCGCAGTTGATGGCTTTGCGAACTCAGCTCTTCGAAACGCTGCAGTCGCGCCTTGCTCTTGGCGCGACGGCCCTTGGGGTTGGAGCGAACCCACTCCAGTTCCGCCTGCATGGACCGTTGCCTGGCGCGCTCGCGCCCTTCTTCCTGCTGCAGGCGCGCTTCTTTCTGCTCCAGCCAGGAAGAGTAATTGCCTTTCCACGGGATGCCGTAACCGCGATCCAGTTCCAGGATCCATTCTGCTGCATTGTCCAGGAAGTAGCGGTCGTGCGTAATGGCGACTACCGTGCCAGGGAATTCAGTCAGGAAACGCTCCAGCCAGCCGACGGACTCCGCATCGAGGTGGTTGGTGGGTTCGTCCAGCAGCAACATGTCCGGGCTGGACAGCAGCAACCGGCAGAGGGCAACACGCCTTCGCTCACCCCCGGACAGGTGGCTGATCGAAGCGTCCCAGTCGGGCAGTCGCAGCGCATCCGCCGCCACTTCCAGCGTGCGTTCCAGTTCCCAACCGTTGGCATTCTCGATGGCTTCCTGCAGTTTTGCCTGCTCAGCCAGCAGGTTGTTCATCGCCTCGTCGTCCATCGGCTCGGCGAACTGCATGCTGATTTCATCGAACTGGTTGAGCAGGTCGCGGACTTCACTGACCCCTTCTTCGACTACTTGGCGGACCGTTTTACTGTCATCCAGTTCAGGTTCCTGTGGCAGGTATCCAATACGCGTGCCGGGCTGCGGCCGGGCCTCTCCCTCGAAATCAGAATCAGCACCCGCCATAATACGCAGCACGGTAGATTTGCCGGCGCCATTGAGGCCCAATAATCCAATTTTCGCACCGGGGTAGAAGGACAACGAAATGTCCTTGATGATGGTGCGGTTGGGCGGGACGATCTTGCTTACCCCGATCATTGTATAGATAAACTGGGCCATGGCGGATTCCGATGCTGTGCTGATTTCCGTGGCGAATTATGCGCGATGACGTGCGCCGGGTCCAGAATCCCCGACCATGAAATTTCGTTCCGGCACGCCCCGTTTGCATGGTTAAAAATGTTAGAATTGAAAGCTTGCCACAGGACACGGGACCAGGAATGTTTGACCAGACTTTTCGCATACGCGGATACGATGATGAATTGGCCGATGCCATTGACGCGGAACGCACCCGGCAGGAAGAGCATATTGAACTGATTGCGTCGGAAAACTACGCCAGCCCGCGCGTTCTGGAGGCCCAGGGCTCTGTGCTGACCAACAAGTATGCCGAAGGTTACCCTGGCAGGCGCTACTACGGAGGTTGCGAGTTTGTCGACCAGGCAGAGGAACTCGCCAGGGCGCGGGCCAAGGAACTTTTTGGCGCCAATTACGCCAATGTGCAGCCCCATTCCGGTTCGCAGGCGAACGCGGCCGTTTATCTTGCCCTGATCAATCCCGGCGACACCATCCTCGGGATGAGCCTGAATGAAGGCGGCCACCTGACGCACGGCAGCCCGGTCAACTTTTCGGGCAAACTCTTCAACGCCGTCCAGTATGGCATCAATATCGAGACCGGCATGATCGATTACGAGATCATTGCCCGTTTGGCAAAAAAACACCGCCCGAAATTGTTGATCGGCGGGTTTTCGGCATATTCCCGGGAAATAGACTGGGCAAAGATGCGTGAGATTGCCGATTCCGTCGGCGCCTGGTTCCTGGTGGACATGGCTCACGTGGCAGGCCTGGTGGCCGCCGGTTGTTATCCCAGTCCGTTGCCGCACGCACACGTCGTCACTTCAACCACGCACAAGACCCTGCGTGGGCCTCGCGGTGGTGTAATACTTGCCAATGCAGACGAAGAAATGGTCAAGGCCCTCAACTCGGTTGTTTTCCCGGGAACGCAAGGTGGGCCGCTGATGCACGCAATCGCCGCCAAGGCTGTTGCTTTCAAAGAAGCACTGGATCCGGATTTCAGGCTATACCAGCGTGATGTTATCGATAATGCGCGTGCGATGACGGCAGTGATCATGGAACGGGGTTACAAGATCGTCTCTGGCGGCACTGATAACCACCTGTTCCTGGTGGACCTCATCGGCCGGGAATTTACCGGTAAGGACGCAGAGGAATCTCTGGGCCGCGCATTCATCACCGTCAACAAGAACACGGTTCCGGGGGAGCCGCGCTCACCTTTCGTCACCAGTGGCCTGCGCATGGGTACGCCAGCCGTTACCACGCGGGGTTTCACGGTTTCCGACTGCCAGGAACTGGCCGGCATCATCTGTGATGTACTCGATAACGTGGGTGTTGGCGAAGTCGAGCAGCAGGCCAAGGCGGCTGCACTCAAATTGTGTGGCAAACATCCCGTTTATTCGGACTAGCCTGATGTGGTGTCCTTTTTGCAGGCATGAAAATACCCGGGTGGTGGATTCCCGGCTGACCCGCGATGGAATGCAAATCAGGCGCCGCCGCCAGTGCGAAAGTTGTGCCGCACGTTTCAATACTTACGAGGCGCCAGAGTTGAAGGCGCCGCGAATCATCAAAGCGGATGGCGCGAGGGAGGCGTTTTCCGAAGGCAAGTTACGCGAAGGCATGTTGCGGGCACTGGAGAAACGGCCCGTGGAGACCAGGGAAGTAGAGCGGACCATCCGTTCATTGCTGCGTGAGATTTCCACGGTCGAGGATTCAGAGATTCCCAGCTCATTGCTCGGCGAATGGGTGATGCGTGAATTGAGTAAGCTCGACCAGGTCGCTTACGTTCGCTTCGCATCTGTTTACAAGCGTTTCGAGGACGTCCAGGCGTTCCGTGATGTGATTGAAAGCCTCGAGCGGGATGCGCCTGGCGATGATGATAGCCGGCAGATATCGCTGCTGGACAAAAAGTGACTTTTTCAGGATTTGACCACGCATGCATGGCCCGTGCTTTCCGACTGGCGCGGCGGGGTTTGTACACGACGGACCCCAATCCCAGGGTAGGTTGCGTGATTGCTGATTCAGAACACGTCATCGGCAGTGGCTGGCACCGGCTGGCTGGCGGCCCACATGCGGAAATAGAAGCCCTGCAACAGGCAGGTCCGGCGGCTCGCGGAAACACGGCCTATATCACCCTTGAACCCTGCAGTCACCATGGACGCACAGCGCCATGTACCCAGGCATTGCTCGCTGCCGGTATTTCCCGTGTCGTCATTGCCGGTTCAGATCCCAATCCACAGGTCAACGGTAAAGGACTGTCCCGGCTGACCGATGCCGGCGTGACGGTGGAGCATGGTCTGATGGCGCAGGAGGCAGAGTCGCTCAACCCGGGTTTCCTGATGCGAATGAGGTCAGGGCGTCCCTGGGTACGAATCAAAATAGCTATCAGCCTGGACGGACGAACGGCTTTGCAAAGCGGTGAAAGCCAATGGATCAGCAGCGAAGCCTCGCGCCGCGATGTCCAGCGCTGGCGAGCCCGGTCTTCGGCAATCCTCACGGGTATAGGTACGGTGCTGGCGGACAACCCCGCAATGAACGCCCGCCTGGACCGGGAGGTTTTGCAACCCGTCCGGATCATTGCTGACAGCCGCTGGCGTACGCCACCGGACTGCCGCATGCTGACAACGGAAGGAGACGTAGTGATTGCCGGCAGCGAGGACGTTCCCATTCCCCCCGCACTGGCGGCGAGCCGGGCCCGCTGCCTGCCACTGCCGGTCAGTGAGGAGGGTATTGAGCTTGCTGCGCTGCTGGCTGAGCTGTCGCAGATGGAAATCAACGAGGTCCAGGTCGAGGCGGGCTCACGCCTGGCCGGCGCCCTGCTCAAAACGCAACAGGCGGATGAATTGCTGATCTACCAGGCACCGGTATTGCTGGGCAGCGGGGGCGCCGGGCCTTTCGAGTTTGGTCCGCTTGAATCCATGACTGAACGAACGCATTTAAAGATCCTGGAAACTTTACAC
>Ga0316194_10000392_pt1 | contig 27436 bp, 42 predicted proteins | sample CroRivsedime1_MG_FD_204936 | JGI IMG/M metagenome (GOLD analysis project Ga0316194, IMG submission 204936) | Coastal sediment microbial communities from Maine, United States - Cross River sediment 1 | ecosystem: Environmental > Aquatic > Marine > Coastal > Sediment | place: USA: Maine...
CGGACTATGTGAGGGCGACCTACAGTGCGCGCGGTCTTCCGCCTGACGTCGTTGAAACCGTGGCCGGTTATTGCGTATTCGGAACTATTGTGACCAATGATTCGCAGCAACAGCTGTCGTACCGGGTTGCCGACTGGCGCTATGTCACGAAAGATGGCAAGTCACATCCCCTGAAAACCAAGACGCAGTGGGTCAATGAGTGGAAGGACCAGGGGGTCGCTTTTCGCTGGTCGATATTGCCGGACGACCAGACCTTTGAGCCAGGTGACTGGAGCCAGGGCTTTACGACGATTCCATTACCACCCGGCAGTGTTTTTGATCTTGTCTATTCCTGGAGGTATCAGAGTGAAACTCATGAAGGAAAGCTTGAAGGACTACGTTGTGCGCCTGCTGAGCTGCCGGAATCCTGAACATCTGAGATTCACTGCGCTGTTGTTCGCTGCGCTGTTGCCGGCCGGACTTTTACATGCGCAATTACCGCTACCGGAGCTGAATCATCAGTTGACGCAACTGACTACGCCGGTGGCGGCGCCGGATTTTATCCTTGAAGATCTGGATGGCGAGTCTCATTCGCTCAGCCTCTACCGGGGCAAGGTGGTGATGGTGAATTTCTGGGCAACCTGGTGTCCGCCCTGCCGGCGCGAGCTACCGTCGATGGAAGCGCTTTACCTGGCGTTCAAGGATGACGCTTTTACTGTCCTGGCTATCAACCAGTGGGAGTCACCGGACCATGTGTTTGCCTATATGGGGCAGCTGGAAGTATTTCCCGGTTTTCCGATCCTGTTCGACAGGGACAGTGCCGTGTCGCAACTCTATGCTGTGAAAGGGCTGCCGAGCACTGTGCTGATCGACAAGCGTGGACGCATCGTTTACCGCGCCGTGGGTGGCAGGGATTTCAATCATCCCGAGGTGCGTGCCATTATCCGCGGATTGCTTGCCGAGGATGTAAAGGGGTCCCCGGTGGCGCCTTCACACTGAACCGGATCGCAGTTCCCACTTCGAGTCCCAGTTCACGGGCTGCATGGCCCTCTGCCAGCGCAATTTCCACCAGACCGTTTGAGTTCTCGTACCAGAACGGCATGCCGTGTTCCGCTTCACCGAAGGTACGCCTGAAACCACACAACTTTCCCGCGACCTCAAATATGCTGGCTGTGCTTATACCCGAGGCGCGCAGGCCGGTGATGGCATTACCGAAATGGTCCAGGTATACGATTTCCGCCAGATCCTGCGGCCAGTCGGGCGTGAGCAATTGAACCGGTTCGATCTCTTTGCCGGGTGGCGGATCGCTGCGGGCCAGTGTTGCGGCGATGGGGGCAAACAGGTCGCGGCCGTGGAAGCTGCTGGACAATTGCCCGGGACGCCAGTCGATAATAAATGCCTGTGCAGCGCTGGCACGGCGCATCAGGATAGAGAACAGGCCGTTGTCCGGGCCGACGTACCAGCGCCCGTCGCACTGCACCACTGTTGCGCGCCGTGCCGTACCGACACCGGGGTCGACCACACAGAGACACACGTTATTTTCAGGAAGGTACTGGCTGTAGGCCGGCAGCAGGTAAGCGGCGGCTCGTATATTAAAAGCGGGCAGATCGGTAAAAATATCCACTACCGGAACACCCGGCGCTTCGCGGTGGAGTACTGCATGCATCTGACCCAGGTAGGGGCCGGGCACGCCAAAATCCGTGAAGGTTGCAATCATTCGATAATAATAGCGCAGCATTGGTGGGCCTGTACGGGTCCACAAAAAAACCGGGCATCGCCCGGCTTTTGTATTTCAACCCGCACCGAGGCGATAACTACTCGGCTACTGCCTCGAAGTCTCCGGCGTCGGATTCGGGACGATCGACCAGTTCAACCAGCGCCATCGGCGCCTTGTCACCGGTACGGAAGCCCATTTTCAGGATACGCAGGTAACCGCCGGGGCGATCCTTGTAACGCGGGCCGAGTTCGTTGAACAGCTTGGTAACCACGTCGCGATCGCGCAGGCGGGCAAATGCCAGGCGGCGCTTGTGTACGCTGTCATTCTTGGCCATGGTGATCAGCGGCTCTGCGACACGACGCAGTTCCTTGGCCTTGGGCAGCGTGGTCTTGATGACTTCGTGACGCATCAGCGACGCGGCCATATTGCTGAACATGGCTTTGCGATGGCTGCTGTTACGATTGAGTTTTCGCCCACTTTGACGGTGACGCATGATACTTTCCTACGTTAAATTCCGACCACGGATTGTTTATCGCTTTCCTTGAGTCCCGCCGGTGGCCAGTTTTCCAGGCGCATGCCCAGTGACAGACCCCGGGATGCCAGGACATCCTTGATCTCGGTGAGCGACTTCTTGCCCAGGTTAGGGGTTTTCAGCAGCTCGACTTCGGTGCGCTGAATCAGGTCACCGATGAAATAAATACTTTCTGCCTTCAGGCAGTTTGCGGAACGTACCGTCAGTTCCAGATCATCGACCGGGCGCAGCAGGATCGGATCGATATCGGCTTCCGGGCTTTCCGGCTCGGCCTCTTCCTTGCCTTGCAGATCGACGAATACCGACAGCTGGTCCTGCAGGATGGTGGCAGCGCGACGAATCGCCTCTTCCGGATCCAGGGTGCCGTTGGTTTCGATGTCGATAATCAGCTTGTCCAGGTTGGTGCGCTGTTCAACACGCGCTGCATCCACGTTATAGGAAACGCGCGACACCGGCGTGAAGCTGGCATCCAGTTGCAGGGAGCCGATCGGCTTGCTTTCCTCTTCCCTGGCAGCAGCACGTACCGTTGCCGGTTCGTAACCACGACCCATTTCGACTTTCAGGGTCATGTTGAGCTCGCCACCCTTGGTCAGGTTGGCAATCACGTAATCCGGATTAATAATTTCGATATCATGATCCAGGGTGATATCGCCCGCTGTCACTTGCCCCGGTCCTTTCTTGCTCAGCCTCAGGGTGGCTTCATCGCGGTTATGCATCAGCAGCGCGACGCCCTTCAGGTTGAGCATGATTTCCATGACATCTTCCTGCACGCCTTCAATAGCGGAATACTCGTGCAGAACACCTTCGATTTCCACACCCGTGACTGCACAGCCCGGCATGGCAGACAGGAGAATACGACGCAGCGCGTTACCCAGCGTATGACCGAATCCGCGTTCCAGCGGTTCCAGAACGACTTTTGCAGTACGCTCGTTGACTGACTGAACGTCTACGATGCGTGGTTTCAGAAACTCGTTGACCTTGCCCGGCATGAATAGTCCTCTTACCTGTTGGCTTACTTGGAGTACAACTCTACGACCAGATGCTCGTTAATCTCTGCGGGGAGATCCGAACGCTCGGGACGCGCCTTGTATGTGCCTTCCAGCTTTTTCGGGTCGACATCGATCCAGTCAACAAAGCCACGCTGCTCGGCAACTTCCATTGCAGACGTCACGCGCAGCTGCTTGCTGGATTTTTCAGCGATCGCCAGGTTGTCATTCGGCTGAACCTGGAAGGACGGAATAGTAACTCGCACGCCGTTAACCGTGATTGCATTATGGCGAACCAGCTGGCGCGCTTCCGGGCGCGACGCGGCAAAACCCATGCGGTACACCACATTGTCCAGGCGTCCTTCCAGCAACTGCAGCAAATTCTCACCGGTGGAGCCCTTACGCTGGGCTGCACTCTGGTAATAGTTGCGGAACTGACGTTCCAGCACACCATAGATACGGCGCATCTTCTGCTTCTCACGCAGCTGTGTTGCGTAATCAGACAGGCGCCCGCGGCGTTGGCCGTGCTGCCCTGGCGGGAAAGCGCGATTCTCAACCGAGCACTTGCTGGTGTAGCATTTTTCGCCTTTCAGGAATAACTTCGTTCCTTCCCGGCGACACTGGCGACACTTGGGTCCAACATACTTTGCCATTTGCTCTCCTCCGCCCTAAACGCGCCGCTTTTTAGGCGGACGGCAACCGTTGTGCGGAATCGGGGTTACATCTGTAATGTTAGTGATTTTATAGCCGGCGTTGTTCAAAGCGCGCACCGCAGACTCGCGACCAGGACCGGGGCCCTTGACTTCAACTTCCAGGTTCTTCAAACCGTATTCCTTTACCATTTCGCCAACACGCTCGGCAGCAACCTGCGCCGCGAACGGCGTGCTCTTGCGTGAACCACGGAAGCCGGAGCCGCCGGCTGTCGCCCACGCCAGCGCATTCCCCTGACGGTCGGTAATGGTCACGATTGTGTTATTGAAGGAGGCATGAATATGAGCGATCCCGTCGACCACATTCTTTTTGACCTTCTTGCGTTTGGTGCCTGAAGCCGGCTTAGCCATTATGAATACCTGTTTCCAGCAATTTATTTACGAATCGGGCGACGCGGTCCCTTGCGGGTACGTGCGTTGGTTCGGGTGCGCTGACCGCGCAGCGGCAGACCGCGGCGGTGGCGCATACCACGGTAGCAGCCCAGATCCATGAGACGCTTGATGTTCATGGACAAGGTGCGACGCAGATCGCCTTCCACCGTGTATTTTGTGACTTCACTACGGATAGACTCGATCTCCGGCTCGGAAAGATCCTTGATCTTTGTGGCCGGGTTGATGCCACAGGCATCGCAGATCTTGCCCGCAGAGGTCGCGCCGATACCGTAGATAGCAGTCAGCGCAATACCTGCATGTTTTTGGGGTGGAACGTTAATTCCGGCTATACGAGCCATGAATCCTATCTCCTCAGCGAGGCAAACCAGCCGCGAGTCATCAAACCCGCAAGAATACCGGATAAAGCCTCTTATATCAAACTAAAAACCGGCAATTGCTACTTGCATGCACCCTGACGCTGTTTGTGGCGACCATCCTTGCAGATGACCCTGACCACGCCCTTGCGGCGGACAATTTTGCAATTACGACAAATGCGCTTTACCGATGCACGTACTTTCATGATCTCACCTGTTTAACTCTATGCTAGCGCAGCAGTCCGGGTCGGCCGTGACCCTTCAGATTGGCCTTTTTCATCAGCCCGTCATACTGGTGTGAAACCATCAACGACTGCACCTGGGCCATAAAATCCATGACCACTACTACGATAATCAGCAGGGATGTACCACCAAAATAGAAGGGCACATTCCAGTATAAAATCAAAAATTCCGGCAGCAAACAAACTGTCGTGATGTATATGGCGCCTGCCAGCGTCAGCCGCGTCATTACACCGTCAATGTAGCGCGCCGTCTGCTCACCCGGCCGAATTCCGGGAATAAATGCGCCGGACTTCTTCAGATTGTCCGCCGTCTCCTTCGAATTGAAGACGATGGCCGTATAAAAAAAGCAGAAAAAGATAATCGCCATTGCATAGAACAGGATATACAAGGGCTGACCCGGCGACAGGGAGGATGAAATATCTTTCAGCCAGCCCATGCCTTCATTGCTGCCAAACCACTGTCCGGCCGTGGCCGGGAACAGAATAATACTGGACGCGAATATCGGCGGAATAACGCCGGCCATATTCAACTTGAGCGGCAAATGCGTGCTTTGCGCCGCGTACATCTTGCGGCCCTGTTGCCGCTTGGCGTAGTTAACCGTAATACGTCGCTGTCCACGTTCCACGAACACAACAAATGCGGTAACCGCCAACGCCATAGAGAACAGGAACAGGATGCTCAGGGTGTTCATTTCACCGGTGCGCACCAGCTCCAGTGAGCCGCCGATCGCTGCCGGCAGACCCGCTACGATACCCGAGAAAATGATAATCGAGATGCCGTTGCCGATGCCGCGTTCGGTGACCTGTTCGCCCAGCCACATCAGGAACAGGGTTCCCGTAACCAGACAGGCAACCGACGAAATGATAAATGGCATACCCTGCAATACAACCAGCGACGAGCCGCCAACCATCTGCCCCTGCAGTGCCGTCGATATTCCGATCGCCTGGAAGGTCGCGAGCACCACTGTACCGTAACGTGTGTACTGGGTGATCTTGTGACGACCCGGTTCACCTTCTTTCTTCAACTGTTCCAGCGCAGGCACGGTGAAGGACAGCAACTGCATGATGATCGATGCCGATATATAGGGCATGATCCCGAGCGCGAACAGCGACAGTCGTTTCAGCGCGCCACCCGAGAACATGTTGAACATGTCCAGGATGGTGCCTTTCTGCTGTTCGGCCAGCGTCTCCAGCACCATCGGGTCGATACCCGGCAGCGGGATAAACGAGCCGATACGAAAAACAATAATGGCGCCGAGTACAAACAGGATCCGCTGACGCAGTTCCGTCAGCTTGCCCATCTCACCGAGCCCCGCGCCGATGCCGGGTTTAGCCATCAGAGTACCCGCCCGGTCACGTTAGCCTTCAACCTTGCCGCCAGCTGCTTCGATTGCAGCACGCGCGCCTTTGCTGACACCAACACCACTAACCGTGACGGCCTTGCTGATTTCGCCGGACAGCATGATTTTGGCGAACAGCGTGCTCTGCTTGATAATGCCCGCAGCTTTCAATGCGGTCAGATCGACGCTGTCACCTTCAACCAGCGCCAGTTCACTCAGGCGAACTTCTTCCGTTACCCGGGAGACGCGCGACGAAAAGCCGACTTTAGGCAGGCGACGCTGCAAGGGCATCTGACCGCCCTCGAAACCGATCTTGTGGAAACCGCCCGAACGGGACTTCTGCCCCTTGTGACCACGCCCGGCGGTCTTGCCCAGACCCGAACCGATACCGCGTCCGCGGCGCTTGCCTTCCGGTCGGCTGCCAGCTGTGGATTTAAGTGTATTCAGTCGCATATTAGGCGCCCTCTACCTGAAGCAGATACGAAATCTTGTTGATCATACCCCGATTCTCGGGCGTATCGGCCACTTCAACCGTGTGACGGATGCGACGCAGGCCAAGACCGGCTGCACACGCCTTGTGTGATTTAAGTCGTCCACTGGTACTTTTGACCAGGGTTACCTTTAGTGTCTTGTCAGCCATGGCTTACCCCAGGATCTCTTCAACCTTTTTGCCACGCTTGGCAGCGACCATCTCCGGCGAACTCATTTCAGCCAGACCTTTCATGGTCGCCCGCACGACATTGATCGGATTGTTGGTGCCGATGCACTTGGCCAGCACGTCACGCACACCGACCACTTCGAAAACCGCACGCATGGCGCCACCGGCGATAATTCCGGTACCTTCAGAAGCAGGCTGCATATACACCTTGGCTGCACCAAAGTTGGCCATAATCGGATACTGCAAGGTACCGTCTTTCAGGGCCACCTGTTGCATGTTCTTGCGGGCGTTTTCCATGGCCTTCTGGATGGCAACCGGCACTTCGCGCGCCTTGCCACGACCGAAACCGACCTTGCCTTCACCGTCACCGACTACGGTCAGGGCGGCGAAGCCGAACTGACGGCCACCCTTCACCACCTTGGCGACGCGGTTGATACCGATCAGTTTTTCCTGCAGACCGTCCGAATTCTGTTGATTGTCGACATGCGCCATAGTGCAAACCCTTGATTAGAATTCCAGACCGTTTTCACGCGCGGCATCCGCCAGCGCCTTCACACGGCCGTGATATTTGAAACCGGAACGGTCAAAAGCAACCTGGCTGACGCCAGCTGCTTTGGCACGTTCTGCCACAGCTTTGCCGATAACGGCAGCTGCGGCACTGTTGCTGGTAGAACTTATGTCCTTGCGTAATTCCTTGTCCAGCGTGGAAGCACTTGCCAGCACCTTCTGGCCCGAGCTATCGATAACCTGCGCATAGATATGGCGCGGGGTCCGGTTGACACACAAGCGGACCTTGCCCAGTTCGCGTATCCTGGCGCGTGCCTTTCTCGCGCGACGCTGTCTTGATGCTTTCTTGTCCATACTGATACCTTAGCAATCAACTATTTCTTCTTGGCTTCTTTACGCACGATGATTTCATCAGCGTACTTCACGCCTTTGCCCTTGTAGGGCTCCGGAGGACGGTAGGCACGAATCTCTGCAGCCACCTGCCCGACCTGCTGCTTGTCCACACCCTTCACCAGGACTTCAGTCTGGCTCGGTGTTTCCACGCTGACACCTTCCGGTACCGCGTAGTCCACCGGGTGCGAGAAACCCAGCGTCAGATTCAGCTTCTGACCCTGCGCCTGGGCACGGTAACCAACCCCGACCAGCTCCAGTTTCTTCTGGAAACCCTCAGTGACGCCAATCACCATGTTATTAACCAGGGCGCGCGTGGTGCCGGTAAGCGCCATGGCAGCCTTGGAGCCGTCTTTTGGCGCAAAGTTCATAACATTGCCTTCCTGCGTGACACCCACCGAATTGTGAATATCGCGCGACAACGAACCCTTGCCGCCCTTGACAGTAATCGCCTGACCGTTGATGTTGATTTCAACACCTTTTGGCAGCTCAACCGGTTTTTTTGCAACTCTGGACATGATCTGTACTCAATTCAGGATACGTAGCACAACACTTCGCCACCTTCACCGGCAGCGCGCGCAGCTCTGTCACTCATAACACCCTTGGACGTCGATACAATCGCGATGCCCAGACCGTTCTGCACCCTGGGCAGTTCATCGCTGGCCTTGTAGATACGCAGACCGGGGCGACTGATGCGCTTCAGCATATCGATAACAGGCTGGCCATCGTAATACTTGAGATCAACACTCATAGTCGGTTTTCCAGCCTCTTCGTTAACCTGAAAACCAGCAACATAACCTTCGTCCTTGAGGACACTGGCAATGGACTGCTTCAGTTTTGACGATGGCATGGACACCGCGACCTTGCCTGCGCGCTGGCCATTACGAATGCGCGTCAGCATATCGGCAATTGGATCGGTCATCATAACTTATGTACCTCTGTCCTGTCTCTGCTATTACCAGCTGGCCTTGACCAGGCCCGGTATGTCGCCCTGCATGGCGTGTTCGCGCAATTTGTTGCGCGCCAGTCCGAATTTGCGATAGTAGCCGTGTGGCCGGCCGGTTATACGGCAACGATTTCGCTGACGGCAGGGACTGGCATCACGTGGCAGCGCCTGCAATTTAAGTTGTGCGTTGTAGCGCTCTTCGTCCGACTGATTGACATCACCGATGACAGCTTTCAATTCTGCACGCTTTCTGGCGTATTTCTTGACCATTTTGGTGCGCTTGATTTCACGCTGGATCATGCTGCTTTTTGCCATGGAGTCAGTTCCTCAGTTCTTGAACGGGAAGTTAAACGCTGCCAGCAATGCGCGTCCTTCCTCGTCGGTTTTCGCAGTGGTGGTTATCGCGATATCCATGCCACGCAATGTATCAATCTTGTCGTAGTTCACTTCCGGAAAGATAATCTGTTCCTGGACACCCATATTATAATTGCCACGTCCGTCGAACGATTTCGGGCTCATGCCGCGGAAATCGCGCACCCGCGGGATCGCAATATTGATCAAACGATCCAGAAACTCGTACATGCGGTCGCTGCGCAGCGTCACCTTGCAGCCTATAGGCCAGTCTTCTCGCACCTTGAAACCGGCGACAGACTTGCGCGCCTTGCAGACGACAGCCTTCTGCCCGGCGATTTTTTCCATATCGCTGACGGCATGCTCCATCACCTTGCGATCACCCAGCGCTTCACCAACACCCATATTCAGGGTCACCTTGGTAATGCGCGGCACTTCCATAACGTTTTTATAGTCAAATTGCTCGGTAAGCTTTTTGACAACTTCGTCACGATAGATATCTTTTAACCTGGCCATCTCAGCGACTCACTCTCAAACATCCACAACTTCGTTGTTGGACTTGAATACACGCACCTTGCGTCCGTCTTCCAGCATCTTGAATCCGACGCGGTCACCCTTCTTGGTATGCGGGTTGTACAACATGACGTTGGATACATCGACCGGCATCTCTTTTTCAACAATGCCGCCTGCGATCCCCGCCTGCGGATTGGGCTTGGTGTGCTTCTTTACGACATTCACGTTTTCCACCACCAGCTTGTCCACGTCCGGCAGCACACGTAGCACGGTTCCACGCTTTCCGCTGTCCTTGCCGACCTTGACGACGACGTCATCACCTTTCTTGATTTTGCGCATAGTCCTGTCTTCCGCCTAAAGCACTTCCGGCGCCAGAGAAATAATTTTCATAAACCGCTCACTGCGAAGCTCACGCGTAACCGGGCCGAAGATACGGGTACCGATAGGCTCAAGCTTGGCGTTCAGCAGCACAGCCGCGTTACCGTCAAAACGGATCAGCGAGCCATCGGCACGTCGCACACCCTTGGCTGTGCGCACCACCACGGCGTTGTAGACTTCACCCTTTTTCACCTTGCCACGGGGAATAGCCTCTTTCACGCTGACCTTTATAATGTCACCGATATTCGCATAACGGCGGTGCGAACCACCCAGCACCTTGATGCACTGCAGACGGCGTGCTCCACTGTTGTCTGCAACATCGAGTTTGGTTTGCATCTGAATCATGACTTAATTCCCGTTCAAGCAACTCAGTTAAGTTCAATCAGCCGACCGAGCGTTCGACAACTTCAAGCAGCTGCCACGACTTGGTCTTGGAGATCGGACGGCACTGCCGGATCGTAACCGTATCGCCCTGCCTGCATTCATTATTTTCATCATGAATGTGCATCTTGGTAGAACGGCGGATATATTTTCCGTACAGTGGATGGCGAACCTTACGCTCGACCATAACCACGGCACTCTTGTCCATCTTGTCGCTCACGACGCGGCCCGTCAGGGTGCGAATCAGCCTGCTGTCTTCACTCATGCCGCTTCACCTGCTTTCATCTTTTCGTTCAGTACTGTCTTGATGCGCGCTATATCGCGTCGCACTTTCCTGATCTGGTCCGGCCTGCTCAACTGGCCGGTACCCTTCTGCATACGGAGATTGAATTGCTCGCGCAGCAGGCCATCCATTTCAAGCTTCAGTTCATCACTTGATTTCTGGCGTAAATCGCTGGCATTCATCACATCACCGTCCGTGCTACAAAAGTGGTGCGTACCGGCAGCTTGGCCGCAGCCAGCTTGAACGCTTCGCGCGCCATCTCTTCCGATACACCTTCTATTTCATAGATAACGCGGCCTGGCTGGATTTTCGCCACCCAGTACTCGACGTTGCCCTTGCCTTTACCCTGACGCACTTCGATCGGCTTCTTGGTGATCGGAACATCGGGGAAAACGCGAATCCACAGCTTCCCACCGCGCTTGACCTTGCGCGTAATGGTACGGCGCGCGGCTTCGATCTGGCGCGCAGTAAGCTGCCCGCGCGTGGTGGATTTCAGTGCAAACTGGCCGAAGCTTACTTTGCTGCCACTGAGCGCCAGGCCACGGTTGCGGCCTTTCTGCTGCTTGCGGAATTTGGTTCTTTTGGGCTGTAACATCTCGCGCTTCCCTTATTTACCGCCGGCTGCTTTTTTGGCAGCTTCGGGTTCGACTTTCTGTTCTTCGCGATCCAGGATTTCACCTTTGAATACCCAGACCTTTACACCAATCACGCCGTAGGTCGTGCTGGCTTCAGTAAAGCCATAATCGATATCAGCGCGCAAGGTGTGCAGTGGCACACGGCCTTCGCGGTACCATTCGGTACGGGCGATTTCTGCACCGTTCAGACGACCGGCAACCATGATCTTGATACCCAGTGCGCCGAGCCTCATGGCATTGCCGACTGCACGTTTCATAGCACGACGAAACATGATGCGGCGCTCAAGCTGCTGGGCAACACTTTCCGCTACCAGCTGTGCCTCGATTTCCGGCTTGCGGATCTCTTCGATATTGATATGCACCGGCATACCCATCTTGCGCGACACTTCACCGCGCAGGCGCTCGATATCCTCACCCTTCTTTCCAATCACGATGCCTGGACGGGCAGTGTAAATGGTAATCGCCGCGTTGTTTGCGGGGCGCTCAATAGTAATGCGACTCACCGAAGCGTGTTTCAGCTTCTGCTTGATGAAGTCACGCACCTCCAGATCAAGATTCAGGAAATCCGCGTATTTATCCGAACCTGCATACCAGGTCGATGTCCAGTCCTTCACTATGCCGAGGCGTATACCGATTGGATGTACTTTTTGGCCCATGCCGTGCTCTCTTTAATCTCTCAAATCGTAATTACTGTTCTGCAACAGTAATCTGGATATGACTTGTGCGTTTCAGAATCTGGTTGGCACGGCCTTTGGCACGGGCATTCCAGCGCTTGAGGGTTGGCCCCTCGTTAACACATATTTCGGATATCTTCAGTTCGTCCACATCCGCACCTTCGTTGTGCTCGGCGTTGGCTATAGCCGACTCCAGCACTTTGCGAACCGTGTGTGCCGCTTTCTTCTTGCTGAAGGTCAAAATCTCCAGTGCGCTCTCAACCGGCAGACCACGAACCTGGTCAGCCACCAGTCGGCACTTCTGCGCTGAGATGCGCGCATGACTTAATTTTGCAGACGCTTGCATATCTGTAACCCTTTACTTGGATTTCCTGTCCGCGGCGTGTCCCTTGAAGGTACGCGTAACGGCGAACTCACCCAGTTTGTGACCGACCATGTTTTCATTGATCAGAACCGGCACATGCTGGCGGCCATTGTGAATGGCAATAGTGAGGCCAACCATATCCGGCAACACCATGGAACGGCGCGACCACGTCTTGATCGGCCTGCGGCTGTTACTGCTCACGGCCTCATCGACCTTCTTCACCAGGTGAAGATCAACAAAGGGTCCTTTTTTTACTGAACGTGGCACTGTTCTAACCTCTATCGTTACTTCTGATTGCGACGACGCACAATCATGTTATCGGTGCGTTTATTCTTACGGGTCTTGTAACCCTTGGTCGGCATGCCCCATGGGGATACCGGGTGACGGCCACCGGAGGTACGGCCTTCACCACCACCGTGCGGATGATCAACCGGGTTCATGGCAACACCGCGCACCGTAGGCCGCACGCCGCGCCAACGGGTTGCACCCGCCTTACCCAGCGAACGCAGATTATGTTCGGAATTACCAACTTCTCCGATAGTGGCCCGGCAATCGGCCGGGACTTTGCGCATTTCACCGGAGCGCAAACGCAATGTCGCGTGCACGCCCTCGCGCGCAACCAGTTGCACGCCGCACCCGGCACTACGGGCAATCTGCCCACCCTTGCCCGGTTTCATCTCGATATTGTGCACCATGGTTCCCAACGGGATGTTACGCAGCGGCATGGCATTGCCAGGCTTGATCGGCGCTTCAACGCCACTGAGGACCTCGGCATCGGCGTAAATACCGCGCGGAGCCAGTATGTAACGGCGCTCACCATCTGCGTACAGCACCAGCGCAATATGCGCGCTGCGATTCGGATCATATTCAATACGTTCTACACGACCCGGCACACCGTCCTTGTCGCGCTTGAAATCGATTACGCGGTAACGCTGACGATGTCCACCGCCGCGATGGCGTGTGGTGATACGGCCCTTGTTGTTACGCCCGCCGTTCTTGTTCTTTTTCTCCAGCAACGCTCCGTGCGGCGCACCCTTGTGCAACTGGGCTTCTACGACCTTGACGACGAAACGACGTCCGGGAGAAGTTGGTTTGGACTTAACAATAGCCATTATTCTGCGCCTGCGAAATCTATGTCTGAACCTTCAGCCAGTGTCACGTACGCCTTTTTCCAGTCGGAACGGCGGCCGATTGTCTGCCCAAATCGCTTAATCTTGCCCTTGACGTTGCTTACCTGAACCTGGGTAACCTTGACGTCAAACATTCTCTCAACAGCCTTGCGTATCTCGGGCTTGCTGGCATCACGCTGAACCTTGAACACAAACTGTTTGTTTTGATCGGCGGCGCGTGTGCTCTTTTCAGAAACGACGGGGCCGACCAGAATTCTGCTTAAACGCTCGTTATTCATGCGAGCTTCTCCTCAAACTGGCGTAATGCCGCGACAGTAATCAGCACCTTGTCGAATCCAATCAGGCTGACCGGGTCAGCAATATCAGGGTCGACAACGTCAATGTGCGGCAGGTTACGTGCTGCCAGGTACAGGTTCTCGTCCGGGTCTTCGTGCACAATCAGCACGCTGTCCAGATCCAGCTCGCTGAGCTTGCCGAGCAGTTCCCTGGTTTTCGCCGCCTGAACAGCGAATTCCTCTACTATCACCAGTCTATCCTGCCGTACCAGTTCCGAAAAAATGGAACGTATGGCAGAGCGATAGGCCTTCTTGTTGACCTTCTGCGAATAATCCCGGGTAGTAGCGGCAAAGGTTTTGCCACCGCCACGCCATATCGGGCTGCGGATTGTACCAGCACGGGCACGCCCCGTCCCCTTCTGACGCCAGGGTTTTGCTCCGCCGCCCCTTACCGCAGAACGATTCTTCTGCGCGTGGGTACCGGCACGGCCGGCGGCCCTGTATGCCACCACAACCTGGTGCACCAGTGTCTCGTTAAAATCCTGCCCGAATACGGCATCGGAGACATCCATGCCTGAACCGCCATGCATATTAATGTTCATTATCCGATTCCCCTATCAAGCCTTGACTGCCGGCGTGACGACCACGTCACCGCCCCGGGCACCCGGTACCGAGCCCTTGATCAACAGCAAATTGCGGTCAGCGTCTACGCGCACGACTTCCAGATTCTGGGTGGTACGGCGTACGTCGCCCATATGCCCTGCCATTTTCTTGCCCTTGAACACGCGGCCTGGTGTCTGACACTGGCCGATGGAACCAGGCGCACGGTGTGATAGCGAGTTACCGTGTGTGGCATCCTGCATATGAAAGTTATGCCGCTTGACGCCGCCTGCAAAACCTTTACCGATAGTGGTCCCTGCCACGTCGACCTTTTGTCCGGCTTCGAATAGTTCGACACCGAGCTGTTTGCCGACTTCAATATCGTTGCCTTCACCATCGGCCAGGCGGAATTCCCACAGGCCACGGCCGGCTTCAGTTCCGGCTTTTGCGTAATGGCCCGCCATTGGCTTGCTCACCCGTGATGCGCGGCGTTTACCGGTTGTCACCTGAAACGCACGGTATCCGTCAGTGTCCTCGGTTCGCACCTGAGTGACACGATTGGGGTCAACTTCAACCACAGTAACAGATATGGATGAACCCTCATCGGTGAAGATGCGCGTCATACCTGCTTTTTTACCTATTAATCCGATAGCCATCTCTGTTTCCTCGACAAAACTTTACGCCAGCGACCTCAGTTCAATTTGATCTGCACGTCAACACCAGCCGCAAGGTCCAGCTTCATGAGCGCATCAACAGTTTTGTCTGTGGGGTCCACAATGTCCATCAGACGCTTGTGGGTGCGGATTTCGTACTGATCGCGGGCGTCCTTGTTGACGTGTGGCGAAATCAATATGGTGAACCGCTCCTTCCTGGTAGGCAGTGGAATCGGGCCACGCACCTGCGCCCCGGTACGGCGTGCAGTTTCTACAATTTCACGCGCCGACTGGTCGATCAAACGATGATCGAACGCTTTCAAGCGGATACGAATATTCTGATTTGCCATGTCAACCTCTAAAGAACGGGAGCAGTATTCAATCTACTCCAGCTATACCCGGGACAGCATCAAGTACCGTCCCCATGTCTATTACTCGATAATTTTTGCGACCACGCCGGCGCCAACCGTACGCCCGCCTTCACGGATCGCAAAACGCACGCCTTCTTCCATCGCAATCGGCGCAATCAGCGATACCGTCATCTTGATGTTGTCGCCCGGCATCACCATCTCAACACCGTCCGGCAGATCAACAGCACCCGTTACGTCCGTCGTCCGGAAGTAAAACTGCGGACGGTAGTTACTGAAAAACGGCGTGTGACGACCACCCTCTTCCTTGCTCAGCACGTACACTTCCGCTTCAAACTTGGTGTGCGGCGTGATCGAGCCCGGTACACACAGCACCTGGCCACGCTCAACGTCTTCGCGCTTGGTGCCGCGCAGCAGTACACCCACGTTATCACCGGCTTCACCCGAATCCAGCAGCTTGCGGAACATCTCCACACCCGTGCAGGTCGTCTTCGTCGTATCGCGGATACCCACAATCTCAATCTCGTCGCCAACCTTCACCACACCACGCTCGATACGGCCCGTCACCACCGTGCCGCGACCCGAAATCGAGAACACGTCCTCAATCGGCATCAAAAACGGCTGGTCTACCGGACGCTCCGGCACCGGAATGTACTCGTCCAGCGCAGCCAGCAGCTTTTCGATCGACGGCACACCAATGTCGCTGGTATCACCTTCCAGCGCCTTCAGCGCGGATCCGGTAATAATCGGGGTATCGTCACCCGGAAAATCGTAGCTGTCCAGCAGCTCGCGAATCTCCATCTCAACCAGCTCCAGGAGTTCGGCGTCATCCACCTGGTCGGCCTTGTTCATGTACACCATGATGTACGGTACACCCACCTGGCGCGCCAGCAGGATGTGCTCGCGCGTCTGCGGCATCGGGCCGTCGGCTGCGCTCACCACCAGGATCGCGCCGTCCATCTGCGCCGCACCGGTGATCATGTTCTTCACATAGTCCGCGTGTCCCGGGCAATCCACGTGTGCGTAGTGACGATTTTCGGTCTCGTACTCCACGTGCGCCGTCGCAATCGTGATACCGCGTGCGCGCTCTTCCGGCGCATTGTCAATCTGGTCGTAGGCCTTGAACTCACCACCCTGCTTCTCCGCCGACACCTTCGTCAGCGCCGCCGTCAGCGTCGTCTTCCCATGGTCCACGTGACCTATCGTCCCTACATTTACATGCGGCTTCGTACGTTCAAATTTTTCCTTGGACATCGAAACATTCTCCCCGTTTACTGTTCGCCAGGCTGGCTATACCTATATTTAATACAGACCTGATTTACATCCGGCCATAAATCTGGAGCTCATAACCGGATTCGAACCGGTGACCTCTTCCTTACCAAGGAAGTGCTCTACCGACTGAGCTATATGAGCAAATTCTGCCCTGCACCCCAGGGTGCCCTCTCTCGGCGCAAGCGCCTCACCTTGCATCCCAGGGCGCCCTCTCGGCGCACCAAAAGTAGGCGCCTTAGGCGAGCGCCTCACCTTGGAGCGGGTGATGGGAATCGAACCCACGTCATTAGCTTGGAAGGCTAAGGTTCTACCGTTGAACTACACCCGCAATATGTTCACCCTGGTGGAGAGGAGGAAGATTACTCCGGGCCTCACCGTCCCCGCGCCTGGCCGGCGTTAAAAACCGCTCCCGCGATATTTTCGAACCTCTTTAATCCGGTTCTCATCCTCCCCCGGAAAAGGGAGAAACCAAATCCACTCTTCTGGTGGAGGGGGGAGGATTCGAACCTCCGAAGGCTGAGCCGTCAGATTTACAGTCTGATCCCTTTGGCCACTCGGGAACCCCTCCCAAAACGCAAGCCGCGTATTTTGATCCAGGCGCACATGACTGTCAACCGCGGCAGATGGATTTTCTTAGTAATAATGAAAACTTGACCGTGCCTCGGCAATACCTGTCAGATGTTCTGTCCAGACGCATTCTGGTACCATACCGCCGCCTTGCGTGCACAAGGGCCCCGGCCTGGTCCCCGAGTTTTTGGCAGCGCAGACAATAATTTTAATCCGTAATCAATGCAGGGGTTTTCATGAAAGTTACTATATATGGCTCAGGTTACGTCGGGCTGGTCACTGGCGCCTGTCTGGCACAGGTGGGCAATGATGTTCTGTGCGTAGATATCGATCCCGACAAGATCGACAAGCTGAAGCGCGGCGAAAGCCCGATTTTTGAACCCGGGCTGACCGATATGCTGCGCGCTAACCAGGCGGCGGGACGGCTGAATTTTACCCTGGATGCGGCCGAAGGCGTGGCGCACGGCCTGTTCCAGTTCATTGCCGTCGGCACACCGCCGGACGAAGATGGCTCGGCCGACCTTCAGCATGTGCTGGCCGTAGCGAAGGCTATTGGCGAAAACATTGGCGAGTACCGCATTATCGTCAATAAATCCACGGTACCCGTGGGAACAGCCGACCGGGTACGGGCGCAGGTTCAGGAAGTCCTGGACCAACGTGCTGCAAACATCGAATTCGACGTGGTCTCCAACCCGGAATTCCTCAAGGAAGGAGCCGCCATCGATGACTTCATGCGTCCGGACCGGGTCGTGGTTGGCACCGATAATCCCAGAACCACAGAATTGCTGAGGGAGCTCTACACACCCTTTAACCGCAACCACGAGCGTATCCTGGCGATGGATATCCGTTCCGCCGAGCTCACCAAATATGCGGCAAACTCCCTGCTGGCCACCAAAATAAGCTTCATGAACGAGCTGTCCAACATCGCCGAGAAGCTGGGTGCCGATATAGAGAAAGTACGCATCGGCATCGGCTCCGATCCACGCATCGGCTACCAGTTTATCTACCCTGGTGCCGGTTACGGTGGCTCCTGCTTTCCAAAGGATGTGCGCGCCCTGGAAAGCACTTCACTGGAAAATGACTACACCCCGGAACTGTTGCACGCCGTAGAGGCCGTCAACTTTCGCCAGAAACGCAAGCTGCCGGAAAAGATATCCGCCCATTACCGGGGTCAGCTCAAAGGCAAAACCTTCGCCCTGTGGGGGCTGGCATTCAAACCCAATACCGACGATATGCGCGAAGCATCAAGCCGGGTGCTAATGGAAAGCCTGTGGGAACAGGGCGCCTCGGTGCGTGCATTTGACCCCGAGGCTGCAGAGGAAACTGGCCGCATCTATGGTGAACGGGATGATCTGATCCTGTGTGAGACGCCCGAAGCTGCGCTGCAGGGCGCGGATGCCCTGGTGGTGATCACCGAGTGGAACCAGTTCCGCAGCCCGGATTTCGAGCAGATTCGCAAGCAACTGAAAGAGGCCGTAATTTTCGATGGCCGAAACCTGTATGACCCTGATTTTCTGGCAAAACAGGGGTTCACCTACTACTCGATCGGACGTGCCGCAGTCACACCCTGAAGTACCCCCGCGCACCTGCCTTGCAGGGCTTGTCCGACAGCAGCCCGAGGCAGTTGCCGCAGGGTCAAGCTGGAATATGCCTGTGCCTGGAACCTGAGCAGTGCACGGGGAGCAATAAAGAGCCACGCTCCCCGTGCACCGCATACCCACGGGATCTCCGGTTAAATGAGCTGGTCAAAACATCTCTAAAGGTGACGGCTGAACCCGGAATGCTGAACATCCCCCATCAGCGTTTCGAATGTTTCCGCGCTGACATGGACAAGCTGCTCATGATCGCCGGCTTCGAAGTAAATATCCGACTCTTCCACCAGATTTTCGTCGACTATGGTCTCAACGCCATAAACCGTTCCGAAGGGCGGTATCGCACCGGTTTCGCAGTCCTCGAACAGGGCGCCCAGCTCGTACTCGTTTGCAAGCTCCAGATTACGATTGGTCTGGCGGTGCAGCTCACCAAGATCCAGCTTGCAGCTTGCCGGTATCACTGCGAGCAGGTAACCGCGATCATCTTCCAGTACCACCGATTTGGCGATCAGTGCACCCGGCACATGTGCGAGCTGCGCCGATTCCATGCTGGTGGAGGAATGCGGATGGCTGATAAGTTCAAAATCAGCATCCTGTTCAATCAGATAGTCCGCTAAACGATTTGCCATGCTCATAACAACACCTCCCTTTCCTGAGATCTCACTCTGAGTATAGTTCAGGTCTGGGCTGTCGCTACTGTGCACCCGTCTGCCCCTTTCGGGTGATCCCGAAACCCTGGATACAGACCAAAATCAGTAAAACCGGGGAAGCCACCCACTGTGCAATAATGACAGGAAAACATCTGCACCAGAGATAGCATGCATATTCTGATCGGCGTTCTGATAATTTTGCTGCTCCTGTTCGGTCCCCAGCTATGGGTTCAAGCGGTACTAAAACGACACAGCCAACCCAGGAGCGATTTCCCCGGCACTGGCGGTGAGTTCGCACGCCACCTGCTTGACCAGCTACAGCTGGAGGATATCCAGCTTGAAGCAAGCGAAGCAGGTGATCACTACGACCCTGCCGGCAAGGTGGTACGCCTGACACCCGATAAACTGAACGGCAGATCACTGACGGCGATAACCGTTGCAGCCCACGAAGTGGGACATGCGCTGCAGGACCGGCTCGGTTATAAACCGCTGCGCTGGCGTACCCGCCTGGCGGTACTTGCGCAGACAATTCAGCAGCTGGGAAACGGGCTGTTTATTCTGGCACCACTGGTAACCGCTGCGACCCGTGCGCCTTCATCGGCAATCGTGATGCTGGCTGCCGGCGTGGCGAGTTTCGGCTCGGCAGCGCTGGTTCATCTGGTCACACTGCCGGTAGAATGGGATGCCAGCTTCCGGCGCGCGCTTCCACTACTCGAGGCGGGACGCTATCTATCGGACCAGGATCAGCGCGCTGCTCGACAGATTCTCACGGCGGCTGCCTTCACCTACGTCGCCGGTTCGTTAGCAAGTCTGCTCAGTCTATGGCGGTGGTTACGCTGGATCCGGCGATAACCACTCAAGCGCCAGGCAAGCAATGCCGATGCAGAACCACAAACCAGGGAATTTCTCATGAACCGGATGTCGCTTTTCTCACTACTGTTTGTGTTTTTATCTGGACTGATGCACACACTCCCGAGTGCAGCCCGGGATATGGATGACCAATATGCCGTGTTCGGCATTGGCTCGGATAACTGTGCCAGCTATCTGGTCGCCCGTGACCGTAGCGGGACGGTCGAACGCTGGTACCACCATTGGCTGTCTGGCTACCTGTCTGCGGTCAACAATGCCGGCGCCAGCACCTACAATATTCTCGGCGACAAAAGTATGGCTGACATTCTTGACTGGCTGGAGGGTTATTGCGCAACCAATCCAAACGTCAACTTTGCCAACGCGGTTGCTGACATGGTTACCGTGCTTTACGCAGACCGGCAGAACATGGCGCCCGGCAAACAGGGCGGCTGGAACAAGTTCACTGACCAGTCGCCGGCACCTTCACCCTGACCTCGGCAAAATCACCCAGCGCCTCACGCACTTCCGGCAAACGGATCGGTTGTGCCGATATCGCCATATCAAATGCTCCGGAACACACCAGCGTCACCGGCGCCTGCTGCTGCGATTTGAGACGGATGTGAAACTGGTAGGCGATCGGCATCCGGTCGCCACCGAAGCCCAGTCCCACAGCGGCTACCTTGACCGGCGATTCGAGGCTGACCGACGTTTCATCGAGCCACACCGAGTCGACGACCAGCACACCCGGCTTGATCTGTTGCTCCGCCGGTAACGGGTCACGCACCAGAAAATAGCAGAACGGTGCATACTGGTTGGTACTGCCGTAACTCATGGTCTTGCCATGCTGCAGGTAGACGCGTGCCAGACCCGACGGAATGGTGATGGTCTGCAGCACCTCTACCTCATCGCCCGGCTGTAGCGGACTGTCGTAGAAACCCTTTCTGGAACCCGTCTGCTGGCAGGCCGCCAGCAACAGGCAGATACAGAAGCTCGTCAGTACCAGTCGTTTCTTACTGATCATCAACGCGCCCTCCCGTCAGCCAGACTCAGATGTCGAATACCTGTTTACCATTTTAGCAGTATCACTGCCCGGCAAAGCGTACATAAACTCCGTTAGCCGGACACCCCGGTATCTACGCGGACGGGCAATTGCCATTGGTGCATGGCCAGCCCCCCGAGTATCAGGCCGGTACCCAGCCACACCGTAGGCAGTATGACCTCATCATTCAACCATTGCCCCAGTAACAGCGCCGTTACCGGTGTCACGAGAGTGATCAGACTGACCTTGACCGCTGTCACCCGGCGCAGCAGGTAGTAGTACCAGAAGAATCCCAGTACCGAACCGAACAATGCCAGGTAGGTAATGGCAAAGCGGCTCCGATCAGGCAACGCCTGCGGCCACACACCGTCAAATACAAACCAGGTCAGAACAAAAGCCGGCACGGCCACACTCAAGCCACCACCGGTCACTGCCAGTGCCGGCAAATCTGTGGACAGACGTTTGACCCATACCGCGCTGGCCGCATGCAGCGCCGTCGACAGCAACACTGCCGCCACCCCGATACCAACACGCGGCCCCATCTCGGCGCCACCGGCAAAGATGGTCGCCAGACCGGTAATAGCCAGCAACAGGCCCAGCAATTCGCTCCGGGACAGTCTCTGCTGGGATAACCACAAGACCGAAAACAGGCTGGTCAACAAGGGTGACAGACCGAACAACACCGCAATCCAGCCGGAAGGCACAAACTGTGCCCCCCAGTACACCAGTGTCATGGCACCGTATATGGCGGAACCGGCAGCCAGGTAGGCGCTGCGTGCACGCACGTGCCAGGGCATATCGATACCGGCAATGCGGATCGCCAGCAGACAGAAGATCAGGCCCAGCACCATACGCGCTGTAACAGCGAACAAAAACCCGCCACCCTCACTGCTCCATTGAATAGCGAGCGGCGTGGTCGACCAGATCAGTATGACACCTGCAAACGCTGCCGGTACCGACATCAGCTTTATCTTCTCCCCGCGCCAATAAAAAGGCCGCGGTCCTTACGGGCCGCGGCCTTGATAGAAACTTGTTTAAAAAATCTACACTGTTTCCACCAGACAGCAGCATCTGTTTGCTCGCCACAGGTGCTTGCACACTACGCGCATAATGACTGCTCTTTGATTAAACAGGTCTGACATGAGAACCAGTCTGCACTGCCCCAGCTGATTCTGTCAACAGCATTTTATTAACCGGCGCGCAGAATAGAGGCTACCCTTCTGCCAGACACGCTGCCAGCTGCCGGCACGCGGTCACCAGGTCATCCATGGAAAATGCCGCATTGGCCGGGCTGGGGTTCGGGGTCACAAAAATTTTCGACGACCCTATGCTGTGGGCCTGTAATCCCCACTTAATATCAGTCGCTGTCGCGCCCCCATAGCGCACGAAATAGCCGTATGCGAGCTTGCCATGGAACCAGGCGCACTGCGGCTGATACTTTTCTATAAGCCTGCGCAGGCATGGTGCGGCTTCACGATAGTCACTTGCTCTCAGATCAGCGGCACCGCGCGTTGGTCGTTTTACCAGATCGGTGAAACCCATACCCTCCCGCTGCAGCAGCAGCCCCATCGCCGCAGGGCCCGGCTCGATAGGCTCACTGAGCAAACCACTGGCGTTTAATACTTTCCAGAAACGGTTACGTGGATTGGCAAAGTAGAACCCTGCCTGCACCGACGGTAATGAGGGGTTCAATCCTATGGACAGCACACGCATTCCGGGCCGCAGAAAGTCCGGGAGCGTTTTCAACCTTCGTCGGCGGGCATTTCGTGCCCCTTGCACACCGGACCGTAAGGACCATCGCGATGCTTGTCATGGTAGAACATTCGGTAATGCAGAAAACGTCCTGGGTCGTCGAAGTGCATGAAGGGATTACCCTCGCGCTGCTCCTTCAGTGTCGACGTGCTTTTCTCTGCATAATTGTGGCCCGGCAGAATCACTGTACTGTCGGGAAGGTTCCGCTCCATATCTTTCAGCGTTTTGAACATCTGCTCGGGATCACCACCGCGCAAATCACAGCGGCCGCAACCGAATACAAACAGTGTGTCACCGGTGATCAGCTGATCAGCAATCCGGTAGCAGGCAGAACCCGGGGTATGTCCCGGGGTGTGCAACACTTCAATTTCCGTATCCCCCAGCGCAATTCGATCGCCGCCATGGTGCAGTGTCGGTATGTCCAGATATGAACCCCAGAATTGCGCCTCGTCCTTCAACAGGTGCAACTGGGCATCCTGCGCCTGCAGGACATCTTGTATGCCGTTGATATGGTCGTGATGACTATGCGTTAACAGTATGTCAGTGATGCGTACCCCGTGTCGTCCGGCAAGGTCCAGCACCTGTGGCACATCCCAGGCGGGATCGACTACCGCTGCCCGCCCACTGGCCTTGTCTTCAACCAGGTAGACAAAATTTTCCATGGGCCCCAGTTCCAGGGCATGTATCGAAAAAGGCGCTGACTCAGTCATTGACGTCTCCTGCGTGGCGGATTCATGGGCAATGAATACTCAAACGCGAGAATAGCACAAAGTTTTTCCTGTCCTTCCCGAGGCTGCCGGTGAAGCGCAACATGGGGTAAAGTGGCGCAATGGGCGCAAAAATACTGCACGAACATACACATGATGAATACTGGTTCCAGGAAGGCTGCCATATTCTGGAAGTCGCCAATCATGCCGACGACCCCGAAGTTTCCATCGCGCGCGCGCGGGTAGAACCGGGTGTCACAACACAATGGCACTGTCTGCACCGGACCATGGAACGCTATCTGATAGTCAAGGGACAGGGGCGCGCTGAAATTGACGGACTGGCCCCAACCGCGGTAGCTGCGGGTGATGTGGTCTGTATACCCGCGGATACAAGGCAACGCATTTGCAATACGGGAAAAAATGATCTGGTATTCTACGCGATCTGTTCACCGCGTTTTACCCCGGACTGTTACCGCGTATTGGAAGAACCGGGTGAAGACTGATGTTGCTGCGCGTTAAAATACGCCCGCAGCTTGCGCACTGTGGCAGGTCCGACACCGTGAATATTGTGTAAATGACGGTCCCTGGCTGCGCACAGGTGATCTGCAGAACGTATACCCGCTGCAAACAACGTTTTGGCAATGGCAACGTTAACACCGGCTGCACGTACCCCGGCAAAGAATTCCTGGATCATCTGCTGTTCTGAAACCAGGGCATCCGGCCTGGTATGGGCAGGTCTGCGCGCCTTCCGGGAGGCGGTCGACTCCGGTCGCGTGGGCGTCCTGAATCCCAGGTATACTGCGACGAAACGCAGCCTGGCCGGCATCTCAATCTGCCTGGGCCAGGCATCCAGCGCCTGTTTGAATACGGCCTGTGCAGCAAGCAGCGCGATCAGCATGGTCGCAGCCTGCGCCAGCGACTGGTTCAGGACAGAGCCCGTATCCCCGCCCAGGCGCTGCTGCAGCAAAACTACAAACACGACCGTGGCAATCGTCAGAAATACCAGGCCAAGCAGGCCAAAACCAAGGGTCCATGAGTAGGGACGCAGCTTTTCGAGGCGCGCACAGCACCAGTTGCCTGCATCACTCTTCAGCTGGTCAAAAACTGTCGGATCTGCGTAAAAATCGTGTTTGAGCATGAAACTGTTCCCCGGGGACCGGACGATCAGTGTGCTGTTTTAGTGCCACGACTGGTGTGACATTGTGCACATTTTCGGAATTTCCGGTACCCCTGGTTCATTTAACGACCAGAGGCAAAATGAGTTGAGCCTCTGCGGGGACACATTTATGCTTCGCGCCCCATGTCCCTGCTTCGCACCCGAAATCTGCGCCTGAGTTTTGGCGGCCCGCCCCTGCTGGACGGCGTCAATCTAACCATTGAACCCGCTGAGCGCGTCTGCCTGGTGGGCCGTAATGGCTGCGGCAAGTCCACCCTGCTGAAAGTCCTGGAAGGCCATATAAAACCGGAGGATGGCGATATCGAGTACCGGCAGGGGCTGAAAATCGCCTCCCTCGACCAGGAATTGCCCGGCGGCTTTGCCGGCAGTGTTTTTGATTGTATCGCCCAGGGCCTGGGAGAACTGGGAGAGCTGATCCGGCAGTTTCACCAGCTGAGCGCAGAACTCGCCCACCGACAGGACAGCAGACTGCTGGAACAGCTGGAAACCACCCAGCACGAACTGGAAACGCAGGGTGGCTGGTCGTTGGAACAACGCGTGGAAACCGTCGTCTCCAGGCTGTCCCTCGACCCCGATGCCCAGTTTGAGCAACTTTCAGGCGGAATCCAGAGACGCGTGTTACTCGCCCGGGCACTGGTTTCTGCCCCGGACCTGTTGCTGCTGGATGAACCCACCAATCACCTGGATATCCAGTCCATCGAATGGCTGGAGGATTTTCTCCTTAACTTTGATGGCACGCTGCTGTTCATCACCCATGACCGCAGCTTTCTCACCCGGCTGGCGACCCGCATTATCGATCTCGACCGCGGTGTACTGACTGACTGGCCGGGCGACTACCCGACGTATCTTAGACGCAAACAGGAGTGGCTGGATACTGAAGCCAGTCACCAGGCTGCGTTCGACAAAAAGCTGGCCCAGGAAGAACGCTGGATCCGGCAGGGAATCAAGGCGCGCCGTACCCGCAATGAAGGACGCGTACGCAGCCTGCAAAAAATGCGCGAACAACGCCGGCAGCGGCGCACCGTATCCGGCAAGGCCAACATGCGCTCACAGGAAGCTGAAGCCTCCGGAAAGCTGGTGGTAGAAACAATCGATGCCAGCTACGCTATCGGTGGCCGCCTGCTGATTGACGGCCTTAACACCTACATCCAGCGCGGCGACAAGGTCGGCATCATCGGACCCAACGGTGTCGGCAAAACCACCCTGCTGCGCCTGCTGCTCGGTGAACTAAAACCGGACGCGGGAACTATCCGCCTCGGCACCCGGCTCGATATCGCCTATTTTGATCAACGCCGTGCCCAGCTGGACGGGGACCGATCCGTTATCGACAACATCGCCGATGGCAGACAGTTCATAGAGATCAATAAGCAGCAACGCCACGTCATCAGCTACCTGCAGGATTTCCTGTTTGCACCAGAGCGCTGTCAGACGCCGGTCAGCGCCCTGTCCGGAGGCGAACGCAACCGCCTGCTACTGGCCAGGCTGTTCAGCAAGCCCTCCAACCTGTTGGTGCTCGACGAACCCACTAATGATCTGGACATTGATACCCTCGACCTGCTGGAAGACCTGCTGGCAGAATATCCGGGTACCGTATTACTGGTCAGTCATGACCGCAGTTTTCTCGACCGGGTGGTCACCAGTACGCTGGTATTTGAAGGCAACGGCATCGTTAACGAATATGTTGGCGGCTACGCCGACTGGTTAAGCCAGCGTGATCCAGGCAAGCCGAAGCAAGCAGCCACGGGCAAAAAGCCGGCACACAAGCCATCTGTACCGGATGCATCCCCGGCCAGGCTAAGCTACAAGGATCAGCACGAACTGGAGCGACTGCCCCGACAGATCGAGACACTGGAAGCCGAAATCGAAAATATCCACAGCCGCATGTCCGATCCAGCGTTCTACCAGCTGGCAGGGGACGAAATTGCCGATACCAGGAAGCAGCTTTCCGGCATGGAGGATGAACTGCAAAACGCCTACCGCCGCTGGGAGGAACTGGAATCGTCAAAACCCGCCTGAACGAAGCGTGTATTGCGAATAACACCACCGACTGTGGCACAATAGGCGGGAACGGTCTGCTACCAGATATCGATGACGTATCCTGTACCGGGATGAGGAAACGCACATGAACGAACCAGAACTGACAACAGAGGAACGGGTTCTGCACATGATGAAAAATGTGCTGACCAGCGTCGCCAAAGACACTGCCCCCCACCCCGGTTTCAAACACCCGCTGTCCGAACAGACTATACAGAGCATACGCGAATGCCTGCTGGTAATTACATCCCGCGAAAAAGAACTGGGGCAGCAATACGGCCGCAACATGAACGCCCGGCCACGTTACATTGACGAACCAAAATCAGAAGTTGTGGTGTCACTTGATATCAAATCGATGCAGCGGGACAGTAACAAGGACAGCAAGGAATAAGCAGCACTCTCAATCAATCCTCGCTAAACATCAACCCGATTCCTGCAA
>Ga0316194_10000394_pt1 | contig 27349 bp, 25 predicted proteins | sample CroRivsedime1_MG_FD_204936 | JGI IMG/M metagenome (GOLD analysis project Ga0316194, IMG submission 204936) | Coastal sediment microbial communities from Maine, United States - Cross River sediment 1 | ecosystem: Environmental > Aquatic > Marine > Coastal > Sediment | place: USA: Maine...
TGGTGACGGCCAGAAAAGCAAACAGGCATAAAAACAATCAAGCCTGAGCATTCGGCAGCCGGTCCCTTCAAACGATAATTCCTGTTGATTTATAACAAGATACAGCCTTCGCACGGCACCACCAGGCCGTTACCCCGAAATTCCGGCCCCTTGCACATGAGTTCGCCTGCCCGCCTGTATTAGCTTCCGGTGCGGGCGATGGACATTCAATACGCAGGTCTCACCGCTGACAAGGACACCATGCAGCTATGGTGGTTTACCCGTCGCATCCAATCATGCATCAACTGGAAGCATGAAACCGAATAAAGCCCCGCTCTGACAATCACCGTCAACCCAAAGTTTGCCACCATGAGACTCGATAATCGTTCGGCTGATGGAAAGGCCCACCCCCATCCCGGTTTTTTTGGTTGTCTGGAATTGATCAAATATTTTGTTTGCGATTGACGCATCAATTCCCGGACCATTATCAGTGACAAGCACTTCACTCATGCCATTCACCAACAAACAGGTACGTATGACTACCTGGCCATCGCTCATATTAGTCTGTTCGAATGATTCAAGACTGTTCCGCACCAGATTTACCAGCACCTGCTCGATCTGAATCTTGTTTATCCTGACCTTGCGCGCCTGGCTTTACAGTCGCAGCCCGATGCACGCTCCACTATGCCGCACCTCACTGCTGATAAAAATAATTGCGTCCTTTATAACCCGATCCAGAACGAGATTTTTCCTGGTGTTCTTTATCCTTGCCAACAAAGTCACGCAAATGCCGAATAATGTCTGCTGCACGGTGCGCCTGCTCTGCGGCTCTTACCAGGATGTCGTCAAGCTGCCGTGACGGCAAAGTCATCGCCCTCACCATGGATGCTGCAGTTCCGCAATAACTGACCAGTGTAGTCAATGCCTGGTTCAATTCATGCGCCAGGCCTGTCGCCATCTCCCCCAACGTACTTAGCCGCACGACATACGCCATATTCATTTGCTGGCGCTGTACATCCCCTTCTGCATGCTTGCGGTCTGTGATGTCCTGACCTGAAGACAGCGTACCGACGATTTCACCAATAACATTTCTCTCAATTTCATTATTCCAGTCAATGTAACGAGTATTGCCACTCTTCGTCAGGACAGTATTTTCATACCTTACTTAATGGCTCTATCTCGCCCGCGATGATCTTGCGAAAGCCGTTGTATACCTCATCCCGCATCTCATCCGGAATCGCCTTTTCAAACCAGTTCATCCCCAGCAATTCCTGCTCACTATAACCAAGGATCCCGCATCCCCGGCGGTTTATCAGCCTGATATCTCCCTTGCAATCCAAACCGACAATCATTGCCCTGGAAATTTGCAGGTAACACTCTGACCGCGCTACTTCATTGCGGAAATAAAGCCGTGCAAATATTATCATCACTCCAAAGGTAAAAAGTGCAATCAAGAGCGTCAGTGCCAGTTTCATCCAGCTGCTAAGCCACCAACCCAGCTGCTGCTCCGTAAGCAAGGTGAAAGGCTGGCGCGTTGACTTCGGTTCTCCGCCCCTCGTATGGAGGAATCCTGTTATCAGCCTTGCAGCCGTTTCCTGCCGGCAACTGCTGCAGGGGATACACGAAAAAGCAGCGACGACTCGAAGACCGCCGTGCGCAACTCGCGTGTACCATCTCCAGCGAGCTTATACGGGACCGATCAACCTGGCCTCGAGTTGCTGCCCGGAGACCGCGCTCAGTACGTCCTGTGATGAATACTGATCCCTGTCATACCTCACCAGCATCAGGTGGTAGCGCAAAGGACAGAATTCAGCAGAGACGATACCATCGTTGTTTTGCAGCGCGACCACCAGATTGCTGCGTTGCCGCTCATCCAGGGTCTCGGAAATATGCACGACAATTTCTACTGTATGTGCCGGTTCATTTTCTATACTGTGCATTGTTTGTCCCATGGTGTATTTCCTCCAGCATGTTACGGTACCCGGTTTGACTCTTTAATTGTTACCTTTAACCGGCTCATTGCATGAACTGCGCAAGCCAGTCTTTTGTTCTACAGCCACAACTTTGCCTGGTGGTTGTAGTGAGTCTAGCAAAGACGACAACCGATGGAATTGTGGAGAATACTTATTCAGCACATCATAATGTGGTAATACAGCAAGCCGGCTTTGAAGAGCCGGCAGCGGGTCAAAAACACGGGTTACGTGACAAACGGAAATCCGTGCAGCAGTTGCACTGCTGAACACTTCATTGTTGCATGGACTCGATGTGAGCCTCAGGAAGACGGGGCATTACCGGCCCTTGCAAGCTGCGCCTGAAGAACCGTAGACAGCTAATGTTACGCGTGCAGGACGCCTCTCCCGGGGGCTGTTCCGGGCAATACAGTACATGTGGCACTTCAGGCCGCGGCAATACTTGCAACCACATGCAGCGGCTTGTCCTCCACGGCACCCTCCGCAGCAAGCGCATGCGCCGGCTTGCCATCGCCACTGGTGGCTTCCGGATTACGCTGACGCTCATAAAGAAATTTGAGCACGGCAGCGCGGTAATGGTTGTACTCCGGGCTGTCCGCCAGCGTGACCCGATTGCGTGGCCGTTGCAGTTTGATTTCCAGGATCTCTCCTATGGTCGCCGCCGGTCCATTGGTCATCATCACGATCCGGTCGGACAACAACACCGCCTCATCAACGTCATGGGTAATCATGATCACGGTATTCCCGAGTTCCGCATGGATCTCCATCAGCGAGTCCTGCATGTGTGCACGGGTGAGCGCATCCAGGGCCCCGAACGGCTCATCCATCAGCAGCACCTTCGGTTGCATGGAGAGCGCACGCGCAATACCGACGCGCTGCTTCATACCGCCGGAGATTTCGCCAGGCAGCTTGTCCATGGCATGCTCCATGTGGACGAGTTTCAGTTTGTATTCAATCCACTCGCGCATTTCTGCCTTACTCTTTTTGCGCTTGAATACCTGCTTGACTGCCAGCTCTACATTTTCATAAGCGGTCAGCCATGGCAGCAACGAGTGATGCTGGAAGACCACTGCCCTTTCAGGGCCCGGTTCATCGACTTCGGTGCCATCGAGTATCACCCCGCCCGTGGATGCCTGCAACAGGCCGGCTACCACATTCAGTACGGTAGACTTGCCACAACCCGAGTGACCAATCAGCGAGACATACTCGCCCTTGTCTATCTTCAGGTCTACATTGTCCAGCGCCTTGAAAGGACCGGCAGGCGTATCGAACACCATCGACACGTGATCTATATTCAGATGTCTTTCACTCATTATTCACTCCAGATAGTATTCTCGATCCGTTACTAATCCTGCATTGACACTAGCGCAGGATGGCATCCTTGTCCCAGGACACCCGGCGCTGCAGCAGCAGCATGCCGCGATCCAGCAGGAAACCGATAATCCCGATGGTGAACACTGCCACCATGATGCGGCCCAGCGAGTTGGAGCTGCCGTTCTGGAACTCATCCCACACAAACTTTCCCAGCCCCGGGTTTTGCGCCAGCATCTCTGCTGCAATCAGCACCATCCAGCCGATACTCAGACTCAGGCGCAGGCCGGTAAAGATCATCGGAATTGCCGAAGGCAGGGCTATTTTCCACACTGTGGTGAACCAGCCAAGGCGCAGCACCTTGCCGACATTCACCAGGTCACGATCCATGGATGACACACCCACCGCCGTGTTGATCAGGGTTGGCCACAGGCAACACAGGGTGACGGTGATCGCCGAGGTCAGGTAGGACTTGGAAAACAGGGGATCGTCAGTGACATACACGGCACTGACGATGATTGTCACAATCGGCAGCCAGGCCAGTGGCGATACCGGTTTGAAGACCTGCACGATGGGATTGATCGAGCGATAGACATTAGCGCTCAACCCGGTCAGCACACCCAGTGGAACCGCGATAACCGTTGCCAGCAGGAAGCCGGTGAACACCGTCAGCAAGCTGGTGACGATCTGGTCCAGGAAGGTCGGCTTACCGGTATAAGGCCGAACACGCACCTTTGCATCAGGGTTCTCCGCCTGCTTTTTCTGGTTGCGCTTTTCCTGGCGCTCATAAAAGGCCATCTCTTTCTGCCGTTCGGCACGGTATTCTGCCAGCAGGTTTGTTGCCTGCTCCCACACTGCCAGCGGCCCTGGCAACTGTCCCAGTGACGTCTCCACGCGTGCAGCTGAAAAGCTCCAGAGCCCGAGAAACAGCACAAATGCAAGCAATGGCAGCACGACCGCCCTGACCAGTTCCCGGTAGTCCTGCATCTGAAATGTTTTCATGGTTTCCACGGTCATGACTTCCTCTTTGCCTGTCTCTTTAAAAAGTGCCCGCACAGTGTGTTGTGCGGGCCAGGGTCTTGCCGGAGTGAACCTTCAATCGACCTTGTCCTTGCCTTTCAGACCGATCGGGAACTGTGCCAGATAGTCGTTGGGTTTGGTGCCGTCATAGGTGATAGCGTCGATAAATTCCGCTTGCGGCGGGCGGAAGCCGCTCTCGCTGGCAAAATCAGGGAAATCGCCGGCCTGCGCCTTTCCTTCCGCAATCAACTCTTTCGCAGCTTCCGCATACAGATCAGGACGGTATACCTTCCTGGCCATATCCATGTACCAGCTGTCCGGCTTGTGTTCGGCAATCTGGCCCCAGCGGCGCATCTGGCTCAGGTACCAGACGGCGTCCGAGTAATACGGGTAAGTCGCGTTGTAGCGGAAGAACACGTTGAAATCAGGTACCGAGCGCTTGTCGCCTTTTTCATACTCGAAGGTACCGGTCATACTGTTGGCAATCACTTCATAGTCTGCACCGACATATTCCGGCCGCGACATGATCTTTGCCGCCTCCTTGCGGTTTTCCAGACCGCCGGAATCAAGCCACATCGCAGCACGAATCAGCGCCTTCAGCACCGCCTTGTGGGTATTCGGGTTCTGGTCAGCCCATGCCTGCGAGACGCCAAAGACCTTCTCGGGGTTGTCCTTCCAGATTTCATAGTCGGTGATGACCGGCACACCGATACCCTTGAACACGGCCTGCTGGTTCCAGGGTTCACCGACGCAGTACCCATAGATAGTGCCAGCCTCCATGGTTGACGGCATCTGTGGCGGCGGCGTTACTGACAACAGTGCCTCGGCATTGATCTGTCCGGTAATATCACCCTTGTCCGGTGCGTAATAGCCCGGGTGGATGCCACCGGCCGCGAGCCAGTAGCGCAGTTCATAGTTATGCGTGGAGACCGGAAAAACCATGCCCATTTTGAAGGGCTTGCCTTCCTCTATGTATTTAGCCACCACCGGTTTCAGATAATCGGCCTTGATCGGATGGACCGGTTTACCGTCCTTGTGCGGTACATATTGTTTCATCTGTTCCCAGATCTTGTTGGAGACGGTAATGCCATTGCCATTCAGATCCATGCTGAACGCGGTGATGATGTCTGCCCTGGTGCCAAAACCGATGGTTGCTCCCAGTGGCTGGCCGGCCAGCATGTGGGCACCGTCCAGTTCACCATCGATGACCCGGTCCAGCAGCACCTTCCAGTTGGCCTGCGCTTCCAGCGTGACATACAGGCCCTCTTCCTCGAAATAACCCTTCTCGTAGGCAATCGCCAGTGGCGCCATGTCGGTCAGCTTGATAAAGCCGAATTTCAAATCTTCCTTTTCCAGGTCAGCTGCACGGGCAGGGTGCTGGACACCCGCCATCAGCCCTATCAGGGCAACGGCCGTCACGACCGCCAGTGATCGCTGTATTCGCTGGCCCACGGTAGCCAGCGACGTCCTGCTCAGCGTGATCTTCATGAACTTCTCCTTCCTCTATTTGAAAAATACGCGTGCCCTGCATGGGCACCACGACTGCATCATTGCAGCCCGTCTGCAATCTTATTAGCAGGTTCCGTGCCAGCGACGCAGGTGTCTGATTTTCATGGAGGACAAACCAGACAATGCGAAGGTTGATGACAAGTCGCACTCACATAGTGCAGTACATCGCCAGCCCGGTGCACCGCATGCACCGCATGCACCGGCAGCATGCCTGGCCGTGGTCAGGCAGCAAAGGAAACCCCGGGAACGCCAGATGCCGCACATCTCCCGGCCAACATGGCCGGAAACTCCAGCCACACGCTCTTGCTGCAAGCGCCTCCTGCAGGCACCGTCACTGATATAACCGGTGCATCCCGGGGCAGGGATACACCGGTTGCGCGGACAATCAGGCCGCTTCCCTGGCGGCATCCTTCATGGTGCCGGCCAGCAGTCCGTAGACATCTGTCCAGGCCGCCATTACCTCTGTGGTGAAGGCGCTGCCGAGACCCCGTCCCAGCGTCCACAGCAAGGCCTCACCGACCGTGTCGTATTGTGAATTTTTGACACCGTACTCCAGGTGTTTCACACCCAGTTCCTGTACTGCCGGCACCACCTCATCCAGCCTGTCCAGGTTGTCTACGGCAATACTGATCATACGCATCAGCTTCTGACCCTGTTCAGTCATATCGCTCTTGAACATGGGCTTCAGGGAAGGATCCAGTTCGAACAGCTTGCCGTAGAACAGTATCGCTGCCTGGTCTGCTATTGGTACCACCCGGCTCCAGGAATCCCTCACCAGGCTGATTTGTTCAGGTGTAATCATGTTTTCTCTCCTGTCAGTTTAAAGTCATTGCTGCGCCGCTAACTCTCTACCGGAATGCGAATCACCACACCACCCATGACGTCACCCAGCTTGAAGTCTGTTTTCGGTGAATCCGGATGGGCGTTATGGCAGGAGACACAGACCGGAGCGACACCAATGTCGGGATAGATCGCCGTGAAATACTCCTGCTTGCCCAGTTTCTCGGTGGTGTAGAAGTTCTTGCCCTTGTGTTCGGCAATGAACTTGAGCCCTTCCTTCTCGGCATCGGTCTGCGGCGCATTTTGCTTGTTCACCGGCCACAGCGATTGCAGCGAGTAACTGAAATTCACCTCCGGGTTGTCAGCGGAACGCTCGGCCACCATCTCGGCACCGAAGCGAAACATCTGCGCCGGCAGTGCCAGCGCCTGGTCATCCTCGAAGTGCTCGGATGCCTTGATGACCTTGTCCTTCTTTACCAGCCGGTTGACGATCTTTTTGGTGTACACCGTGCGGTCTGAATCCATCACCATGTGCAGGGCGTCGGCCATTGCCTTCACGGAAACCGTTTCGGAACCCGGCTCCGCTGCAATCGCAACACCCATGCACATACAGACTGCCAGTCCGATACTGCTTTTCATCCTGATACTCATCTACTCTCTCCTCTTGCGTTAAAGAACCCTTGTTAATCAAACTCAGAAACCAAACATGCTTGTGTCGCCATCCTCTCCCGCCTCACTGTCACGGCGTTCCTTTTCCGCTGCCGCCAGATCCATGGTGCTCACGTGCAGCGCTGGACTGCCGCTGAAGTTGTTATCCACCAGCTGCCGATCCGCCAGCGCGTCAATGGAAAATTCAAGCCCGTGACACTGCAGGCAGACACTGCGGATCATTTTGGAATTTGGCGACAGGTTGGCGCTCTGGTTATGGTCAACCATGACGCGTGTTAGCCAGTCAGTGACGTCAAATTCGATACGCGGCATGTGGCAGGTGGCACATGACACCCCGCTGCCGGCAGGCAGATCACCACTCAGCTCCTGCCGCCACAGGTCAGCATGCGGAGAACCCTCGTAGGCCAGGGTGTGCGGATCATTGTGACAAGCCGTGCAGGCCTCGGTGGCGGCGCGCCTGACATCGTAACGGTGTGCGCCATGGCAACTGTTGCAGCCCAGCGTCTGGTGACCGGCATCCGCACGCATCGGCAGGCGTGCGTCACTCACCTGCAGCGCCGGCAGGCCGGCCGCCAGCCGCATGCCATGCTTGCCGCGGGTAAAACGCTCAGCCTCCAGGTGGTGACAGCGGCTGCAAACCTGCTCGTCCGGATGCTCGCTCCACGCCGGCTGCGTACCGTCCGGCGCCTGCGGCTGATGACAGGCGGAGCAGTTAACGCCGGACTGCGCATGGGCTGTCGCCGCCCAGTCCACATGCACCTGCTGCCCGGCAGCCACACCGCGATCAGCATCGGCATCCTGCAGTGCAAGCACCTGTACCGGATACTGCCCGGCCGGATAGTCTTCCAGCTGGTCGAGCAGCTGCGCAAATTCACGTTGCGGTATCACAGCTGTATCCAGCAGTGCCGACTCATCCAGATGCTTGATCAGGAATTTCGTATACAGGGAACGGTTGTCGTGAAAATTGTGACAGCCGCCTGCCGCGCAGGTCGTAAATGCCATGCCGCGGTGACTGGGACGCTCTGCGGCAATATCCCCGTGGCAATGAGCACACAGATCGCGCGGCTGGGTAACACCGTTGTGGCGCGCGATCTCCGGGCGATGTTCAGTGTGACAGGTGACACAATGCAGTGCGTCTATATTTTCAAGACGGTCCGCATTGCGCGGATCCCGGAACTTGCTCACCGGATGTGAATCGAACGGTTTCTTGCGAGTGGCACCGTGACAGTTAATACAGGCCTCCTGCAGCACTTCACCGCCACCGAGCGGTTCACTGTGGCAGGCCTCGCAGGCCAGCTGCAACTGGTGATGACCCGGCGTCAGCGGACCCGGCATAAAAACGCCCTTGTCTGCCTTCTCGCTCAGCATGGTGTTTCCCAGCCATGCCGCCAGGCCGACTGTTGCCAGCAACCAGACGATCCAGAGCGTCTGCTGTAATCTCCCATCAGCCATCTCTAGTACCAGTAGCTCTTCAGAATGTGGAAGCCAAGCAGTGCCGGCAGCGGCCATAACAGCAACACATGCCCCCATATCGACAGTGCGCGCGTACGCCGTGCCAGCACCACAGGCAGTACATGCTGCAAACCGACGGCGGCACTGGCTGCCGCACCCGCCAGCAACAGGCCGGCAAACACGCACATCAGGTAGAAATTGAGATTGTCACCCAGGCGAAAACCGGTATGCGCAACCAGCACGGCAACTGTCAGCACTCCGGCCAGCACATGCAGGACACGCCAGCCATCAAACACGCCCCAGTACAGCCGTCGCACACGCTTGCGCACGGATACCAGCGCCAGCAACAGTGACAGGCCCAGCAGGGTAAAGCCGCTTATCTGCTTGAACAGGCCACTGCGCCAGAGTGCATCGACACGCAACGAGTCCTGCACCGTGTCGGCATAGGGCAGACTGACCGGCAGCAACCACAACAAGGTGGCGACCGTCACCACAAGCGCTGCCACCGTCAGGGTGCGGGCCGCCATAACAGGCGCTACCTCTACGGCACCGAGCAACTGCCCCAGCAAGGGTTTGCAGGAACCGCAGACAGTGGCTGCACCGGTGCAACTGGCAAGACAGTCAATATCGGCACAGCCCTGGTCCACGGCCCGGGTCAGGGCACCACGGCTGACGCCCTTGCAATTGCAGACAGTCGCACCGGCCGGCCAGCCGGCCACACCGCCCTCGCCTTCTGCCGACCAGAGCGTACCGGTGAGGCGGAACCGCAGGGCGCGCCACGGCCGTATCCGCCGCCTGGTGCGCACACCCTCCTGTACACGGCTGAATTCATCCCAGGTACCCACCGCCATGGCCGCATCCAGACGGTTGCCATCCAGAAACACCTTGCGTAATACGCCCGCATGCTGCCCGCGGTACACCAGTGTCCTGCGGGGCCATTCGGTTTCGACCGTGCCCACACTCATCACCGGATAGCCGACCACCTTCAGGCGTGTGGCGGTCATCGACCCGGTGTACTCGGCGTTATGGCCGGTAAGTGCATGTGCCGCCACGGCCGCCTGCTCAAACCCGGGAGCAACCAGCCCGTAGACCGTTTGCCGGTGTTCGGCACATTCACCGACTGCGAAGATATCGGCATCGCTGGTCTGCATGTGGTCGTCTACCAGGATGCCGCGGCCGGTATGCAGTCCGCATTCCTGCGCCAGCTGAATATTTGGCGTGATGCCGGCAGCCATTACCACGGTGTCACATTCAATAAAGCGGCCATCCGCGAGCAGCACGCCTTCCATGCTCGCCCCACCCCGTATGTGTAGCACTCGGACATTGGTGAGCACCTCGATACCAAGCGCCCGGACATGCTGCTGCAACAGATCTGCACAGTCTTCATCCAGCTGCTGGAACATCAGGCGCGTGGCGTGCTCGATGACGGTGATCCGGGTGTTGAAACGGTACAGGGCACGCGCCGTCTCCAGACCCAGCAAGCCCCCACCGATAACCACCATGTGGCGGCTGCGCACGCTCCGTGCCATGAGCGACTGGGCATCTGACAGATTGCGAAAGGTGAAGACACCGGGCAGTCCGGCACCGGGTACAGAAGGGATACGGGCGCTTGATCCGGTTGCCAGCACCAGTTTTTCATAGGGACAGGCAATCCCGTTCCCGTCGATAACCTCACGTCTGGACCTGTCGATACGGCTAATCGACATACCAAGATACACACGCATATGCGCATCTTCATGTATGGCCTCTGTCCCGGGAGCCTCACCGGCAAGCCAGGATGACAGCCGTACGCGATCATAGGGCGCCCACGGCTCATCACCGAACATGACGATTTCATGCTCGGCATCATGCCGCCTCAATTCCGTTACAAGCCGCTGGCCTACTGGCCCGGCCCCGACAATCACAGTCGACGGCTGCTGGCATGCTTGCGCATAGTGACGTTCTGCAACGACGATGTTCTCTGCCTGGCCCATAATTCAGTCCAAAAAAAGGCGCTCGCCCCGGCAAGTCAATGACCCGTCAGGGAGAACGCCTTTGTTCGTTACCGGCAACAGCGCCGGAGATGTACAACAGACCGGCACTGGCCTGTTGCGTCTGTTACTTCAGTTAGCATTTACTGTGCCAACGATACAATTACCGTCATTTGCGGCACTTGCCGCTTGCTGCCAGCTTCGCAGTCATCAGTGTTAACCGGTTTTGTGCAAGCCGCGCACCATGGCCGTGCAAACCAGGAGGCCGCTGATGATCAGATCAGCACCTCGGCAGCGGCAAGCACCTCACCGGCTACCTCACCAATGCGGCGATTACGGTCCATCGCGAGTTTGCGCAGCAACTGGTAGGCCGTGTCCTCGTTAACCTGCCGTTGACGCATGATGATGCCCTTGGCCTTCTCCACGGCGCTGCGCTCCGCCAGCGTGGTTTTGGCCTTCTGCAATTCCTTTTTCAGTTCCTGTGATTCCCTGAAGCGAATGATCGCCACGTCGAGTAGCGCGCCAATACGCTTGACGTTGTGACAATCAACGGCATACACGGAAACTCCGGCCGTTACTGCTGCACGAATCGAATGCTGCAGAGAATCGTCGGTGTACAACACCACGGGCATTGGCAAGCTGCCGTTAAGCATGCGTACGCTCTTCAGGACGACCTCGTCAACACGCGCTGCAATCAACACGGCGGCCTCTGCCTGGACGTCTGTCAACAGGGATGGCAACTGTTCATAACTCGCCTCACAGGCAATCCGCCAGCCACCCCTGCATGCCGCCTTGATATAGGGACCGCTTTGTCCGGGTTGCTCCGCAACCACCAGCAAGTTCATGCCTCTCTCCACACCAGATTTATCTGCAACAGTATCTACAAGTTTCATGCCAGCCTGTGCATCACCTGCATGTTCAACTGAAATCAGTTGCTTATGTAGAGTAAATAGCAACCGCTTGTGCCTTTGGCGACCCTGGTGCTGCGCCAACATGGCGCATTCATGCCGCGCGTGCATCAAACAGGTACCACTTGGCCGTTAACAAACCTTGCCGTGCCACAACGGTGCAGCGTGGCTGCACAGGAAATATCCGTCTTAACAAAAGGTGCGAAACAGCTATCCCTGCGACATTCTGGTGCATAGAGAATGTTGGCCATACCGGATGAACCTCCGGGACTGCACTAACATTGTACTTTCAAGTCAGCGAGTTACAGATAATTATCGCACCGTGATCATGAGCTGGTACGGACCTTGCTGCAGGAACGTCATATCAATAGTGAAACAAACACGGAAATCCCATGAAAGAAAAACTGATACTGGTAGGCAACGGCATGGCCGGGGTGCGCACCCTGGAAGAATTGCTGAAAATCGCACCAGACATGTACGACATAACGGTGTTCGGTGCCGAACCTTACGGCAATTACAACCGCATCATGCTGTCACCGGTGCTGGCCGGTGAAAAGACCATCGACGACATCATGCTCAATGACGAGCAGTGGTACAGTGACAACGGCATAGCCCTGTATAAGGGCAAGGCGGTTACTGAAATCGACCGCCTGAACAAAAAGGTCATCGCCGCAGATGGCACAACAGCCGACTATGACCGCCTGTTACTGGCCACCGGCTCCAACCCCTTCATGATCCCGGTGCCGGGCAAGGACAAGGACGGCGTCATCGCCTTCCGCGATATCAACGATGTGGACACCATGCTGCAGGCATCGAAGGATTACAAAAAGGCCGTGGTCATCGGCGGCGGCCTGCTGGGACTGGAGGCCGCCAATGGCCTGATGAAACAGGGCATGGACGTCACGGTGGTACACCTGCTGGACGCACTGATGGAACGCCAGCTCGACAAGCCGGCTTCTGCCCTGCTGAAGGCATCACTTGAAGGACGCGGCATGAACTTCATGATGGAAGCAGCCACCGCAGAAATCATTGGTAACGGCCGCGTGCAGGGCGTGCGCTTCAAGGATGGCAGCGAAGTCGAGGCCGACCTCGTTGTCATGGGTGTCGGCATCGTGCCGAATGCCGAACTGGCAAAAAGCGCCGGACTGCACTGCGAACGCGGCATCGTCGTCAACGATGTCATGCAGACCTTTGACCCCGCCATCTACGCCGTGGGTGAATGCGCGCAGCACCGTGGGATTGCCTACGGGCTGGTGGCACCACTGTTCGAACAGGGCAAGGTCGCCGCCAACCAGCTCGCCAAACTCGGTTATGCCCACTACCGGGGATCAATCACCTCGACAAAACTGAAGGTCACCGGCATTGACCTGTTCTCGGCCGGTGAATTCCACGAGGCCGAGGGTGATGAGGTCATGGTGTTGCAGGACCCGGCCTCGGGTACCTACAAGAAACTGGTCATCAATGACAACCGCATCAAGGGCGCCGTGATGTACGGCGACACCATCGACGGCACCTGGTATTTTCAGCTGATGCGCGAAGGCACCAGCATTGCCGATTTTCGCAAGACCATCCTGTTCGGACAACATGACCTCGGCGATGCCGGCCACGGTGATGAGACCCGCGTGATGTCGCTGTCCAACGATGCCGAGATCTGTGGCTGCAACGGCGTCTGCAAGGGTGACATCGTCAATGCGATTTCCAGACACGGGCTGTTCACGCTGGAAGATGTACGCGCGCATACCAAGGCATCCAGTTCCTGCGGTTCCTGCACCGGCCTGGTCGAGGCCCTGCTGGCCAGTACCGTCGGTGAAGGCTACGACGCGTCACCCAACAAGCAAGCCATGTGCAAGTGCACCGAGTACAGTCATGACGAGGTGATTGCGGCCATAAAAACACACGAACTGAAGAGCATGCCGGCAGTACGCGAGTTCCTTGAATGGAAGACACCCGACGGCTGCGCCGCCTGCCGTCCGGCACTCAACTACTACCTGCTGGCCCGCTGGCCGGAAGAATATGCAGATGATGCACAGTCACGTTTCATTAACGAACGGGCGCACGGCAACATCCAGAAAGACGGCACCTACTCGGTGGTACCGCGCATGTTCGGTGGACTGGTCAAGCCGGACGAACTGCGCGCCATCGCCGATGTGTGCGACAAGTATGCAGTGCCGGAAATGAAAGTGACCGGCGGACAACGCATCGACCTGTTCGGCGTGCACAAGGAAGACCTGCCATCCATGTGGAAGGACCTGACCGATGCCGGCTTTGTCTCCGGCCATGCCTACGGCAAGGCCATGCGCACCGTCAAGACCTGCGCCGGCAAGACCTGGTGCCGCTTTGGCACCCAGAATTCGACCGGTCTCGGCGTACAACTCGAGGAACTCACCTGGGGCTCATGGATGCCACACAAGTTCAAGCTGGCCGTTTCCGGCTGCCCGCGCAATTGTGCCGAGGCCACCATCAAGGACTTCGGCGTGGTGTGTGTGGATTCCGGCTACGAACTGCATATCGGCGGCAACGGCGGCATCAAGGTGCGCGTCACCGACCTGTTGACCAAGGTCGATACCGAGGAAGAGGTGCTGGAATACTGTGGCGCCTTTACCCAGATGTACCGCGAGGAAGCACACTACCTGGAACGTACTGCACCCTGGGTTGAACGCGTCGGCCTGACCAGCATCAGGGAGCGGCTGCTTAATGATGCAACGCAACGCAAGGAATTGTACGAACGCTTCAAGATCGGCCAAAGAGTGTCGCAGGTCGATCCCTGGAAGGCACGTGCCGAAGGTGCGGAGCGGCATGAATTCACGCCGTTAAAGATAGCCGGCTGATTTTAAAACAACTTGCAGGAGCGCCGTCCCCGGCGCTCCTGCAACTAAATTTAGAGTGACGCTATGACCAACTGGACTGAAATTGCAAAACTGGAAGACATCCCGAGACTGGGTTCACGGGTATTGCAGACGGACACCATGAACATCGCCCTGTTTCGCACTGCCAGCGACGAGGTATTCGCCATCAAGGACGCATGCCCGCACAAGGGAGGCCCCCTGTCACAGGGCATCGTTCACGGCACTTCCGTTACCTGCCCGCTGCACAACTGGAAGGTCGATCTCGCCAGCGGCGAGGCGCTGGGTCCGGACGAAGGCTGCACCAGCACCTTCGCAACCCGTGTCGAGAACGGCATGGTCTACCTGGCCTTATCGGAAAGTGAAGCTGCCGCATAATCAATTCAAGTTGCAGGGGCGGCGGCGTCCTCGCCGCGAAAATCAGTAATCGCGCCGGGGACGGCGCTCCTGCAACCACTGACAATTTTCGACACCAGAGAAACCCATGTTATTCGGACGCAACAAAAAGAATCCCATCAAGATCGCCGACAAGGGCGTCAGGGAATGGCGCTACGCAACCTGTGGTTACTGTTCTACCGGCTGCGCCATCGAAGTCGGCCTGAATGCCGACAACGAACCGGTGGCCTCGCGCGGCGTGGCCGATGCCGACGTCAACCGCGGCAAGCTCTGCATCAAGGGCATGTTTGAACACGAACTGTTCCGCAAGACTGCCGGTCGTGGCGACAAGCCCCTGATACGGGACCATCGCTGGGAAGAATTCAGCGCGACCACCTGGGATGTGGCACTTGACAGGACCACCGACGAGATCAAGCGTATCCAGGAAACATACGGGCGCGATGCCTTCGCCATCGTCTCCACCGGCCAGATTATGACCGAGGAATTCTATACCCTCGGCAAGCTGGCCCGTGGCGTCATCGGCACCAACAGCTATGACGGCAACACCACCCTGTGCATGTCGTCGGCCGTATCCGGCTACAAACGTTCCTTTGGCTCTGACGGACCACCCGGCTGCTACGAGGATTTCGAGCATACCGATTGCCTGCTCGCCTTCGGCTCCAACCTCCCCGAGCAGCATCCGGTCATCTACTGGCGCCTGCAGCAGGTGCGTGAACAGCGCAAGATTCCGCTGATCGTGGTGGATCCGCGTGTCACCATGTTTGCGCAGCACGCCGACATTCACCTGCCGGTGACACCGGGTACCGACCTGGTGTTACTCAATGCGCTGGCGCACGTCATCCTCGAAGAAGGACTGGAAGACCGCGCATATATCGAGGCGCACACCGAGGGTTATGAGGATTTTGCCAAACTGGTCGAACAGTACGACCCGGTAACGGCAGCGCAGATCTGCGGCATCGACGAAGACACCATTCGCAATGTTGCCCGCGTCTATGGCAAGGCCGGTGCCGCCATGACCATCTGGACCATGGGCATTAACCAGAGCACGCACGGTTCCGACGGCGTGGTCGCCATCAACAACCTGAACCTGATCACCGGCAACATCGGCAAGCCCGGCGGTTCGTCGCTCTCCATCACCGGGCAGTGCAATGCCATGGGCACACGCGAGTGGTCTTCCTGTTCCGGCCTGCCGGGTTACCGCGCGCTGGAAAACGCACAGGACCGCAAGGACATCGCCAGCTTCTGGGGCATCGACGAGGAATTCTTCCCGGAAAAGCGCGGCCTGTTCATGACCGACATCCTGCCGGCAATTGAATCCGGACAGATCAGGGGCTTGTGGCTGATCGCTACCAACCCGATGACCTCCATGGCCAACACGACACGTATCCGCAAGACGCTGGAGAAGCTCGAGTTCCTGGTGGTACAGGATGCCTATGGCGATGTCGAGACCAACGAATACAGCCACGTGTTCCTGCCGGCCGCCGTGTGGGCCGAAAAGGAAGGCTGCTTTACCAATACCGAGCGCCGCGTCAACCTGATACGCAATGTGTGCAAACCCCACGGTGATTCGCAAACCGATCTGTGGATTTTCAACCAGGTCGCCCGTCGTTTTGAGCAGGGCCGCAGGATGAATTTCCCGGAAACTGCCGAGGGGGTATTCGACGAACTGAAAGACCTGTCAAAGGGGCGCATGCTCGACTACTCCGGCATGAGCTACGACAGGATTGAAGCCAGCCGCGGCATGCAGTGGCCCTGCAACGAAGACACAGCACCGGCGGGTTCGCAGCGCCTCTACACGGACGGAAAATTCCAGTATGCCAACGGCAGGGCGAAACTGATTGCCCTGCCGTTTATCGACAATAACGAACGGCCCGACGATGAATACCCCTTCTGGCTGAACTCCGGGCGCGTGGTGGAACACTTTCATACCCGCACCCGTACCGGCAAGATCGGCAATGCCAACAAGTTCAGCCCAACGCCCTACATGGAGATGAACACCGATGCCGCCGCCGAACTTGCCATTGAGCACGGCAGCTATGCACGCCTGACCTCACGTCGTGGCGATGCCGTCGTCATGGTGCAGTGCACGCAGCGCGTGGCACGCGACATGGTGTTCATCCCGTTCCACTTTCATGAATGCGTGAACCGCCTGTCGCTTGGCCTGCTCGATCCGCATTCACGGCAACCGGCCTACAAGCAGTGTGCCGTGCGTATCGAGGCCATCACCGACCAGGAAGCCGCCGCCGTGCGCAACCTGGCTGCCAGGGCATTTTGATGAAAGTTTATCCAACACCTGCAGGAGCGGCGTCTCGCCGCAAACCGCGCCGGGGACGGCACTCCTGCAGGCAATCCAGCAAGTGCGGGCGTCATGTTTGAACCACGCCCCGGGGAACCGGGCTATGCCTTCGTGCCGCAGGTCGAACACCCGCAGACCAATCGTTACGGCAAGTCCATAGAAACGGTGCCGGAAGGCGACCCGTTACGTGGCCAGTCACTGCACATCAACGGTGACAGCAGCGTCCCGGACAACCCGAACCGCTACAAGCAGCACGGTTTTTATTTCAATGCCGACAACTGCATTGCCTGTCATGCCTGCGAGGCAGCCTGTTCGGAGAAGAACGACCTGCCGGCCCACCTTGCCTTCCGTGCCGTCGGCTATGTCGAGGGCGGCTCCTGGCCCGCCTACCAGCGCATGAATATCTCCATGGCCTGCAATCACTGCGACGACCCGGTGTGCCTGAAGGGTTGTCCGACGCGTGCCTATACCAAGTTCGCCGAGTATGGCGCTGTACTGCAGGACCCGGACATCTGTTTTGGCTGCGGCTACTGCACCTGGGTATGTCCCTATAACGCCCCGCAACTGGACACCGCCGCCGGACATGTTTCCAAGTGCAACATGTGTGTCGATCGCCTGGAAGTCGGCCTGAAACCGGCCTGCGCTGCTGCCTGCCTGGCCGGTGCGCTGGACTTCGGCATCATCGAAACCACCCCGGAGCATCGCGCCCGGTTGCAAACACAGATCCCCGGTTTTCCGACAGCCGAGATCACGCACCCGAATATCCGTTTTCAGCAAACCCGCAGCCTGCCACGCGAGATGAAGCGTACCGACAGCATGCCGTTGCGCTATGAACGCGACGAGCAGCAACCTGAGAGTGCCTACAAAACCAGGGTCGCCGGGTCCGGGAACAAGCGCGCCTGGAACCTGCGTAAACTGCGTACCCGCGAAGACCCGCTGGTGATCTTCACACTGATCTCGCAGGCCGTCATTGGCGCCTTCATCACCCTGTTTGTCGGCCCGCTGCTGGGTTTTGAGACCCTCAGTATGTCTGCCCACCCGGTCGCACTGCCGTTATTGCTTTTTGGCATGATCGCTGTGCAAACACTGGCACTGGTAATGTCGACCCTGCATCTCGGCCGTCCGCACCGGTTCTACCGTGCCTTTAACAACCTGCGTTATTCGCCGGTGAGCCGGGAAGTGGCAGGCATCGCCGTGTTCTACAATTTCCTCGGCGCCTATACCCTGTTAAACGGCCTGCCCATGCTGTTTGCATGGTTACCTGCCGGCCTGACCGCCACCCTGGCTCAGCTGTGCGGCTGGGGCGCAGTCGTCTCGGGACTGGCGGCGTTGTATTTCATGCACAGCATCTATCGCATTCCCGCCCGTCCCTTCTGGAACCACTGGCAGGTGCTGACCTCATTCTATGGCAGCATGCTGGCACTGGGCCCACTGGTCATTGTACTGACTGTTATGAGCACACAGCTGCTGCATGGACAAGCCTGGACAGGTACCGTCGATGGCTTTGCCTGGCTGATCCTGACGGGTCTGCTGCTGGAGGCCGTCGGCCTGTTTTACCATGCCCGCGACCTGTGCCGCGCCGGTGGTGAGGGCATGGCCTCGCACCATGAGCAACGCACCAAATTCGGCAAGACTTACCTGTTGCGCAATGCAGGCATCGCCGTAGCCGTTCTGCTGCTGCTACTGACGGGTTCACTGGATCTGGGAGGCGGTGCCGGAGTGTTGCTGTGGGTGGCCAGCGCAATAATTATTGCCGGCACGGCACTCACCGGCCGCGCCCTGTTTTACGCGCTGGTCATTCCCACTACCATGCCCGGCGCCTTTTTCTGGCGCAACAGGAGGTTTGAAGAACATGCCCGCGAGACCGGCCTGGCCGGGATGCCGCAGGTCGGTGTATTGCCGGAGTGCCATTGAATCCCGGGCAACAGGTAATGTTTGATGCAGGAGCGCCGTTCCCGGCTCGATTCGGGAACGTCTGTCGATATATGATAAATCGCGGCGGGGACGCCGCTCCTGCAAATCAAATGATGTTTTAGACATGAGTACGACTACAAAACGGCTGGCGGATATCCGCAATGACTTCGAGCGCGGTGTATTCCTGAGTGTGTATAATTCGCGCGCACAGCGTGTGCGGCGCCATGTTGCACGTGTAATACTTGCCGTCAAACATGGCCTGCGCGGCACCTTGTTCAGCTGGCCCCTGTACCTGCTGCCCCTGGCGGCGTGGTCGCTCAAGGTGACTTATTTACCGCTGATACTTTTGTTGCTACTCCCGGGAGTCTGCATTTCCTGGGTTATACTGGTACGCGGCGTACGCGAGGACTACGCCAGTTATGTAGAGGGATTCATACTGCGCCCGGGTTTTCCGGGGCGCCTGCTGTTCCCGGGAAACTTCGTCTCATGAGCCATCTCAAACCGGTACTCGGCTTTGCTGCATTCAGCGGCACGGGTAAAACCACCCTGCTGGAAAAACTGATCCCGCTGCTGACAGCACAGCACATTCGCATTGGCATGGTGAAGCATGCACACCATGAGTTTGATATCGACAAACCCGGCAAGGACAGCTACCGCCTGCGCAAGGCCGGTGCCGGACAACTTCTGATTGCCTCGAGCAAGCGCCAGGCATTGATGACAGAAAACACGACGCCGCAGGAACCGCGTCTCGATGAGCTGCTCACCCGGCTGGACCAGGACAACATTGACCTGGTGCTGGTCGAGGGATTCAAGCATGTGCCGTTTCCCAAGATAGAACTGCACCGCAAGGCACTGGGCAAGAAACTGCTGTATGCGGAGGATCCCGACATTATCGCCGTGGCCTCCGATCACCAGGCTGACTGCGGCGACCTGCCGTCACTGGACATTAACGACAGCGCAGCGCTTGCGGCATTTATTATCACCTGGCTGAACACCGCCCGCCACTGAGCACGGAGAGCGTCAATGAGTTTACAACTTAACGGGACGACTATCGAAATCGATAATGAAGGCTACCTGCTGAACACGGATGACTGGTCACCGGAACTCGCTGCAGTCCTTGCCCGCGGTGAGGGCATGGAACTGACCGACGAACGCATGGAGATCGTGCACTTTGTGCGGGAACATTTCGAGCAGTGCGAATGCATCCCGGAACTGCGGACACTGTTGAAGACACTGCGCGCAAGACACGGCAAGGAGGTCGCGACGCGCAAATACGTCTACCGCCTGTTTCCCTACGGCTACGGGCAGCAGGCCTGCAAGATTGCCGGCATGCGCAAGCCGTTGAAACTGCTGCTCGACCTGTAGCCCCGCCTGACAGTCAGGTGATGGTTGCGTCGGGCGATCCACCCGCCTTGACCCGGATTGAGAGCGCCGGCTTCAACCAAAGATGTCGTTGGTGATGTTGTTGAACCAGCTGTGGGCATACAGCACTTCACGCGCACGATCTTCCGGCGAGCTGTCCACGGGCGTCAGTCCGCCGGAACCCTCGACCGTGGCAACCTTGCCGTCCACCAGGTTGTAGACCATGGCGACCGAGATAGCGTCTTGCGGCGCCACGATGCTGTAACAGGTGTTTACCCAGGAGGGGGTGCCCGGATCGCGGCCGTTGACCAGAGCCACCACCGCCGCAGCCACGACCTTTGCCTCCGAGTTGGCGGCATAGCCCGACTTCGGTAACGGTGCCTGGATAGCGGCATCACCAATCACGTGGATACCCTGGTGGATGCTCGACTCGAAGGTCTTGCCCTCGACCGGGCACCAGCCGCTGTCATCGGTCAGGCCGGCCACGCTGGCAATCGTACCGGCTACCTGTGCCGGAATGATATTGGCAACGGCCGGTTTGTATTCATCAAACTCTGTGGACACCGTGCCAGCAGCGGCATTGACGCTCTTGACGCCACCGCCGCTGTCAACTGCACTGACCCATTCAATCATGCCCTTGTAGTGCCGGTCCCATGCCTGGGTGAACAACCCCTGCTTGGAAAACGAGTCCTTCGCATCGAGGATGAGAATTTTGGACTTTGGCTTGTGTGCCTTGAGATAGTACGCAATCTGGCAGGCACGTTCGTACGGACCGGGTGGACAGCGGAACGGATTCGGTGGCGGCGCAATCAGTACCGTGCCACCGTCCGCCATGTCTTCCAGTTGCTGGCGCAGCAGCGTGGTCTGCGGACCCGCCTTCCAGGCATGCGGAAACTTCTCTTGCGCCACAATATCGTAGCCCTTGATATTGTCAGCGAAGGAAATACCGGGTGCGACGATGCAACGGTCATAACTGAAACTCTTGCCACCCCGGGTGGTGACCGTGCGACCCTTGGCATCGATAGCCGTGACCGTGTCGTGCACCACCGTTACACCGTGTTTGGCCAGTCCGTCATAACCGAACTTGAGAGAGTCCAGCTGGCGGTCACCGCCAAGCACCTCGTTGCTCATGAAGCAGGTGTAGTAATGCTTGTTCGGTTCGATCAGCGTAACCTCAACCGAGGCATCGGCACGGCGAATGTACCTGGCGGCTGTGGCACCGCCCACACCACCACCGACAATAACAACCTGTTGCTTGCCACCGGCTGCAGCAATGGCGGGGAAGCCGACGACACTGACAGCAGCTGCGCTAGCGGCGATCCTGATGAAGCTTCTGCGATTAATCCTGTTCATTATTCTGTCTGTCACCTACTGTTGGCTGGCAAAGAATTGCAACAGGGCTTCAAGCTCGTCAGCACTCAGCTTGTCCACCTTCTTCTTCATCTTCTTGGCCATCTCTCTTGATCCCGACTTGAAATCCACCATGGAGTACTGCAGGTAGGGAAGCCATTGACTGGCCAGGATGCCGGCATCGTCATCGGCAAGGGCACCATTTTTGTCGTGGCATTTTTCACAGTTATCGCCGTACAGCTGCGCTCCGGCAGCCACCCTGGCGGGATCCGTCTGTTGACTGGTTACGGTTACCGGCTGTTTGGCGAACACACTGCCCATAAGCTTGAACTCTTCCTTGCCGTAGCCCCTGGCAATACGACCCATGACGGTACTGTGGCGTTCACCGCTCTTGAAGGCCTCCATGGATTCGACCAGGTATTCTTCCGACATGCCGGCGATGGAGGGTGTCGCGGGTCCGGCACTGGCACCATCGGTGCCATGACAACCGGCACAGGTATCAGCCAGCATGGTGGCAGTAGGGGACGCCGGTAATTGCGCGCTACCCAGTAGCATGCCGCAACCCAATAACACCGGGAGATTTTTGTTAACAGACATAGGGTGTCTCCTCATCATTATTGACTGGAACAGCCAGACAGAAGGCTTCAACAGCGGTTACATGGACGTATGTGCTTCCTGCCTCCGGCGAAATTCTGTGACAGGAAGATCCGGATTCCCGGACAGAGGACAATCGACCTGCATGCAGCTACCCTCTTTCCAGTACCCGTGGCATCAATTCTACGAGATTGCACGGCCGTGTTCGAAAATCAAGCTGATGACTGATGATCTTCCCCCAGGCGGTTCGGCAGGCGCCGGTAGATCCCGGCAAACAGAATACAAAGGTTGCATTGGCGACCCCGGAAACGGCCCGTGACGCAATCGTCGAGGTGCCGATTTCTTCGTAGGACACGGCACGAAACACCTCACCGAAACCTGCAATCTCCTTGTCAAGCAATACCTTCACTGCCTCCGGCGTGCTGTCGCGCCCGGTGATACCGGTGCCACCGGTCGTGATGATTGCGTTGATGCTGTCCGCGGCGATCCATTGCGAGACAGTGGCACGTATCAGGTAGATATCATCCGGAACGATGCGCTTTTCTGCAAGCGTATGGCCGGCCCCGGTCAGCAGTTTCACCAGCACATCACCGGACGTGTCGTTGGCTGCAGTGCGCGTATCCGATACCGTCATGACAGCGATGTTCAGGGGTTTGAATTGACGTTCACCGGGATTGCTGGACATGGTCACTCTCGCAACTTCAAAGCAGATTCTGAAAAGGCTGCACCTCGACCGTATCACCGGCTTCCACACGGGTGCTGTCAGGGTCGAGCATGATAAAACAGTTGGCCGCGCTCATGGAGCGCAGTATTCCGGAACCCTGTGCACCGGCACTGCGTACGGTGAACTCACCGGGACCACTCTGCTCCAGCACGCCGCGCTGGAATTCAAAGCGACCGGGGCGCTTGCGCAAGGCAGTCGTGGTGCGCGCGCGCACCGTGTACACATCCGGCAAACCGCTATTGCCGGTCATCTTCAGCAGTGCTGGTCGGACGAACTGGAAGAATGTCACCATGACGGAAACCGGATTGCCCGGCAGTCCAAAAAACACGGCAGCGCCGATATGCCCGAAGGTCACCGGCCTTCCCGGCTTCATGGCGATCTTCCAGAACGACATGCTGCCGAGTTTTTCCAGGGTCTCCTTGACGAAATCAGCCTCGCCAACGGATACGCCACCCGAGGTGATAATGGCGTCTGCCGTGGCTGCTGCGTCTTTAAACGCCTGTTCTATCAGCTCGCGCCGGTCACGCACCACGCCCATGTCGATTATCTCGACACCCAGTTTCTGCAGCATGCCGTACAGGGTGTAACGGTTGCTGTCATAGATCTCACCGGGACCCAGTGGCTCTCCTACCGCACGCAATTCATCGCCGGTGGAAAAGAAGGCAACCTTGAGACGACGCGTGACGCTGACCTCGGCCAGGCCGAGCGATGCCAGCACGCCGATGTCGGCGGCAGTCAGGCGCTTGCCCGCAGTGAACACTGCTTGTCCGGCAGCAAGGTCCTCACCGGCAGCACGTACATTCTGACCGGGCTTGTGACCGCTGCCGATGCGTACTGTGTCGCCAGCACGCTCCACATGCTCCTGCATGACAACGGTATCCGCGCCCGCCGGCAGCATACCACCGGTCATGATCTGTACCGCCTGTCCGGCTTCGATCGGTGTCAACCAGGGCCGGCCGGCCCACGAGGTACCCGGAACCGGAAACTCGCGCTCCCCCCCGGCCGGCAGGTCTGCGGCACGCACCGCGTAACCGTCCATCGCGGAATTGGTATGCGACGGCACATCAATCGGCGACTCAATATCCTCGGCCAGCACGCGCTCCAGCGCTGCACGTAGCGGCAGTGTTTCTGTACCGCCAACAGCGGTCACGCTTTCCAGTATGCGTGCCTGTGCCTCGGCAACCGTCAGCAGGCCGGTATTCAGCTCGTCTTCACAGCAGCCGGGCTGCTTTTCGATTTCATTCTTCTGCATCAATGCTATCCGGTGAAAGTCCGTACCAATGTGTTCTTCAATCAGGGATGGTACCAGACATGCGACAGTATCGGTGAAGTCGTGTATCCAGCGAAATCAGCCGTAGGGAATAATCTTGCGCTCACCACTTTGCGTGTCGATCAACTGTGGCCGCAGGTTGCCGGACTCCAGCGACAGGTGTGCATCACACAGATGCGCCACGGTATGAAACTCGTGTGTTGCCAGCAGGATGCTGACACCATCATCCTTGAGCCGTTTTATCATCCGGCAAGCCTGTTCGCGTGCCTCACTGTCCATGTTGGTCATTGGTTCATCCAGCAGCAGCACGCGCGGGCTGAGAATGCGTGCGCGCGCAAAGGCGACACGCTGGCGCTCGCCACCGGAGAGTTCGCGGGCATTGCGCATTTGCAGATGACTGATACCGGCCCAGTCCAGCGCCTCCGCCACCCTGCTGGATATTTCCTTGAGCGAAAATTTCTGCTGACGCAAGCCATAGGCAATATTGTCAGTGACGCTGCGATCAAACAGGTACGGTTGCTGGTGCAGGTAGATTACATGGGTACGTAACTGCTGGCAGGCACGCCGCCACGGCAGCGCCTTGCCGTCAAGGATCACCGTGACGCTGTCCGGCGTCTCGAGACCGGCGATGATGCGCATCAGCGTGGACTTGCCGACACCATTGCGGCCGCTGAGCGCGACACAGCTGTGTTCATGAATCTCCAGCACCTCGATATCCAGCAGCAACTCGCCATTCAAGGTCTTGCGCAAGGCGCTGTAGCGGACGATTTCATTCATGACGTCATCACACCCCGCCCCTGGAAAAATGACAGCATGCCATTCAACAGCAGCGCCATCGCCAGCAACACCATACCCAGTGCTATCGCCTGGGCAAACTCACCCTTGGTCGTCTCCAGTGCAATGGCAGTTGGAATATTACGGGTATAGCCGAGAATATTTCCGCCCACCATCATGGAGCAGCCAACCTCGGCGATAATTCGTCCAAAGCCGGCAATAAATGCCGCAATCAGGCCAAAACGGATTTCGTATATCAGGGTCAGAAAGGCACGATACGGTTTCGCACCCAGTGTAATCGAGGTCTCCCAGACACGCCGGTCTGCGGCCTGGAATGCCGCATGGCTGAGTGCAACCAGCAATGGAAACGACAGCAACATTTGCCCGATCACCATGGTTGACTGGGTAAACAGCAGCTTCAAATCACCCAACGGGCCACTGCGGGAAAACACCAGATAGACCGTCAACCCCACAACCACGGCAGGAATAGACTGCAGAGCACTGAAACCGGCAATCATGGTGCGCCGTCCCGGGTAGCGCAGGTGTGCCATCAGAAAGGCCACCACAAACGCAAATGGTGCAGCAATCAGGATTGCCCGCACCGAGACACTGAACGAAGTAAAGATAATGATCCACAACGCCGCATCGCCGGAGAACAGCAGGCGGAAGGATTCAGCGGTCGCCGCAGTCAGGCTGTCCATTTACTGGCTGCTGACCGGATAGAATAACTGCTCACCGTCAACGCGGTAACCGGCAATCAGCGCCTGGGCTTCAGCGGATGTAAACCAGTCAATGAGGCGCTGCACTGACGCATAGTCCACATCAGAGAATTTTTGCGGATTGACCGCGATAATGCCGTAGGTATTTTTCAGATCTGCACCACCGGCAACCAGCAGCTTAAGCGGACTGTTTGCCCGGTAGGCCAGCCAGGTACCGCGATCAACCAGTGTGTAGGCATTCATTTCGCCGGCAATTTGCAGGGTCTTGCCCATGCCCTGTCCCACCTGCCGGTACCAGGGGCCGTCCGGCTCAATACCTGCCTGCCGCCATAGCGCCAGCTCTTTCTTGTGCGTACCGGAGTCATCGCCACGCGACACGACCGGCGCGGCGGCCGCCGCTATTTTCGCGAAGGCACTGGCAGCATCCTGCATACCGCTGACGCCGGCAGGGTCATCCGCAGGGCCGACGATGATAAAATCGTTGTACATGATTTCATGCCGGGCAACACCATCGCCAGCCGCTACGAAGGCCTCCTCTGCCGGCTTCGCATGCACCAGCACCACGTCAACATCACCGCGCCGCCCCAGCTCCAGCGCCTTGCCGGTACCGACCGCAATGACATGCACCTTGATACCCAGCGCCTGTTCAAAAGCCGGTTGTATCACCGTGAAGAGCCCCGAATTTTCCGTGCTGGTGGTGGTGGCCATGCGTATCAGTGGCTGCTCTGCGGCGAACGCCAGCGGTGGTGCCAGCAACAGGAAAGCAATCAAATTTGCAAAAAACCGTTTCATGAGCAATATTCCCTTGCTATGTATTGTGATAATACCCTGTGAACAAGCTGACCCACACCGATGCCAGTGGCGCCGCGCGCATGGTCGATGTTGGCGACAAGCCCGAGACGCTGCGCGAGGCACGTGCCTGTGCCCGTGTCCGCATGGCGGCAGAGACGCTGCATCTTATCGGGTCCGGCGGGCATAAGAAAGGCGATGTCATTGCTGTCGCCCGGATTGCCGGCATCCAGGCAGCGAAACGCTGTGCCGACCTGATCCCGATGTGCCACCCCTTGCTGCTCACCGGTATCGACGTCGACATTACGCTGGACACGGACAACCATTGCGTGCACATCGCCACTGCCTGCCGGCTCAGGGGACAGACCGGTGTCGAAATGGAAGCACTCACCGCCGCCTCGGTCGCCGCACTGACGATCTACGACATGTGCAAGGCGGTGGACCGCGGCATGGTCATCGAGGATGTACGCCTGTTGCATAAATCCGGCGGCCGCAGCGGTGACTGGCATGCCTCCGGGTCGCAGTCCTGAGCGAGCAGGCCGTCAGCTATTTTCCTCGGCCAGGTGATCGGCAATCAACTCGGTAATACCCAGCAACTCGATATCGTGCATCTCGTTTTCTTCCAGGCCGTCTTCCAGCATGTGCCGGCAATTTGAACAGGCCGTCACCAGCGCCGCGGGCCTGACCGCATCCAGCTGCCGTTTCTTGGCACTGAACACCTTGAGACGCAGCGCATCGGCACGTTCATTG
>Ga0316194_10000396_pt1 | contig 27312 bp, 31 predicted proteins | sample CroRivsedime1_MG_FD_204936 | JGI IMG/M metagenome (GOLD analysis project Ga0316194, IMG submission 204936) | Coastal sediment microbial communities from Maine, United States - Cross River sediment 1 | ecosystem: Environmental > Aquatic > Marine > Coastal > Sediment | place: USA: Maine...
AATTTATCGAGTTTTGAGTGCAGCCAAAATACTGGTAGTAATTCTGTGTATTCCAGGCGTTTCTTAATTGGAGGCTAGATACGTTAATCGAAATGTAAGTGAGCATAAATATTGCACAGATACCAGCCGCCAGAATCTCAAATCTGGCCGGTTAGCGAACACTGGACAGGAAGGTCCGGAGTTGCGGCATTCACGACCTTCGACGGAATTTCCTGAACGGTAACTCTACCCCTGTAGTGTTGAAAAACTCACAATTCATTTGAAGCTAGATTTTAGTCAAATTGCATTCTTATCAAGTATGCAATTCAATACTTATGCGTGAGGGGGTATGAAGTCCTGTGCTGTGATTTCAGATGTTTCTTATACTCCCTCATATCCAATAAAATAAATCTCGCCATAGAAGCTTAAATTTCCCCGCCGCTGTCAGAAACAGAGTTTTTCAACAGAACATCCCGAAAGCAGTCATACGCTGACAGTACTTTCAATGGCTTTTTCATGCCCCGTGTTATACTTCCCCCCAGAAAGCACGTATAAAAAACAGCATGAAATATTAGTGTACATGGTCGTGTATATACTTCGAAAAACATTTTAACCCCTTGTATAAAGGATGCAGAGATATGAAAGCTGGAATAGGTAATTTAATGAAGCAGGCACAGGCGATGCAGGAGAGCATGCAGAAGGCCCAGGAGGAACTGGCCAGCCTGGAGGTTACCGGTGAATCCGGAGGTGGCATGGTCAAGATCACCATGACAGGTAAACATGAGGTGCGACGGGTGTTGATTGACGACAGTCTGCTGGCGGATGACAAGGATATGCTTGAAGACCTGGTTGCAGCGGCTATTAATGATGCTGCACACAAGGTGGAGGCCACTACCCAGGAGCGGATGTCCGGTCTGACCAGCGGGTTGAATCTGCCAGCAGGCATGAAGCTGCCGTTTTAATCGATGGCAACTTCCCGCCTGATCGGGCGCCTGATAGAAAGCCTGCGCGGTCTTCCCGGCGTGGGTCCGAAGTCTGCCCAGCGCATGGCTTTTCACCTGCTGGAACACAATCGTGATGGCGGGCGCCAGCTGGCGGAAGCATTGATGCTGGCCATGGACAAGGTTGGCAATTGCCGGGAATGCAGGACCCTGAGTGAGGAAGATGTCTGTGCATTGTGCGCGAATGACCGGCGTGATCGCAGTCAGTTATGCGTGGTGGAGACACCGGCAGATGTGCAGGCGCTGGAGCAGTCGACAGGTTTTCGCGGATTGTATTTTGTCCTGATGGGGCACCTGTCGCCGCTTGATGGCATTGGTCCCGAGGCGTTGGGGCTGGAGTTGCTGGAAACGCGGCTGGCGACAGGCGAGGTCAAGGAGCTGATTCTCGCGACAAACCCGACGGTTGAAGGTGAGGCGACCGCGCATTTTGTCGGCGAAATGGCACGGGCCCACGGCGTGCGTCCAACGCGTATTGCACATGGCGTACCCATGGGTGGTGAACTTGAGTATATCGACGGCGGCACGCTTTCGCATGCCTTTGCCGGGCGACAGGAGGTTTGAAAATGACGGATTGCCTGTTCTGCAAGATGGTTTCAGGAGATATCCAGCCGGATGTCGTGTTTGAAGATGATGATGTGCTGGCATTTCGTGATGTTAATCCGCAGGCACCTGTGCATGTGCTGGTGATTCCGAAAAGTCACATCGCGACCACCAATGAATTAACACCGGAGCATGCAGCATTGATCGGGAAAATGGTTCTGGCTGCCCGGCAGATTGCTGCTGATGAGGCTGTGGCCGGGCCGGGTTACCGGATGGTGATGAACTGTAATCCGGAAGCCGGTCAGTCTGTCTATCACATTCACTTGCACCTGTTGGGCGGTCGTCCGATGGGCTGGCCGCCGGGTTAATTCCTACAGTAGATTTTGGTAACTTTCCATGCGCCGTTTCAGTATGTGGCCAGCAGTCACTGCGGCCGTAATTGCGCAGCCAGGTTCAGACAGGTGGCGGCAATCATTGAACCTGCATTGCCCAAGGTAAGGGCGAAATTCGCGAAAACAATTGTCGAGTTCATCCCCGGCTATCCTGCCGAGATGAAAGTCTCGCACGCCAGGTGAGTCGATCAGGTTGCCGCCATGGGGCAGGTGATAAAGCGTCGTCGAGGTGGTGGTGTGTTTTCCAAGTCCGGAAGCGGCGGATAGTCTGCCGACTGCAATGTCACGGTCCGGCAGCAAGTGCTTGATCAGTGATGATTTGCCGACACCGGACTGTCCAACCAGGATGCTGGTCTTGCCGATCAGAGATTCGGAAAATTCCTCGATGCCGGTTTTTTCAAGTGTGCTGGTCAGCAAGATGGTATAGCCGATAGCGCGGTATTCATTGATGAGTGACTCGACGCGGCCTCTATCTTCGGGCTTGATCAGGTCGGACTTGTTGATGAGGATGAGAGGTTCTGTCTTCGCCAGGTTGGCGGCCACAATATATTTGTCTATCAGGAAATAGTCCAGAGCGGGCTCCGGGGCAGCCGCAATGATGACGAGGTCAATATTGCTGGCCAGCGGACGGCTCTTGTTGATACCAATGGCGCGCAACAGAATGGTGCGGCGTGGCTGGAGTGTTTCGATAACACCGGTAGTGGCACCGGTCGGCTGCCAGGTAACCTCGTCACCGCAGACTATTTGCGGCAAGCCACGCCGTGCAACGCAGCGATGGATAGCGCCGGCAGCATCCTCGATCAGCTGGTTCTTTCCATAGTTGACGATGACAAGGCCGGGCAGGGAGATGCCTGCTGTGGTTTTTGTTTGGATCTCAGGCACCACGGCAGACGCCCGCTCCATGATGGAGTGGGCTGGATAGCAGCATCAGTACCGGCATGTTCCGGTGGTGTTAACTGTTTGCCGGCAACAGGGCATCGATTTTTGCACCACAAATGAAATCATTCTCGGAAAGGCCGCCTGTGGAATGGGTGCTAAAGCGTACCAGGCAGCGATTATAGCCAACTTCAAGATCAGGGTGATGGTCTTCAGCGTGAACAATCCAGGCGAGGGCATTGACGAAGGCCATGGTCTGGTAATAGTTGCTGAACCTGAACGTGCGGCTTATTTCCTTGCCGGAGCTGTTGACGGTCCAGTCATCATGCAGGCCCTGCAGCAGCTCATCCGCCTGCTCGCGGCTCAGCGGATGGCCTTGCCGTGGCTGGCAGTGTTCGCTGCCCAGGTCGCGGACGCTCATGGCGTTACTTGAATTTGTAGAAGGTCGTGTTGAGGTACTCGGTGACGGCCTCAACGTCTTCCGGAAACCATGTCAGGTTGAGGTTGGTTTCACAGCGCTGCACCTGGTTCTTCAGGGCGTCGTGCGTGGTGACGCGCCGCTCCTCGCGGGTATAGATGCTGTCATCGTGGCAACGCATGCAGTTGTCCTGTTGCAGAGACTTGCCGTGGTCGATATCAACGGCTAGCAAAGAACTGCTGGCCATCACCAGGCCGGTTGTAATGAGTGTCAGTAACGCTGTTTTCATGTTTGATCTCCGTGTCAGGTGGTGCTCATGTTAGCGGATATGTGTGATATCCGCACCGGTGCCGGTGGATGTGAATCGTGGAACGCTGAATACAGGGGGTCAGGCGTCAGTGTGCTCGCATTTTCACGGTACATTTTTACCAGTGCATGAATAAGGTCTGCGCCACTGGACTGTTGTACGGCATAGGCATCGGCTTCGAACTCGTGCTTGCGCGACAGCAGGGACATAAGTGGCTGCACAAAGAAGGTAAATACCGGCAGCACCATCATGAACAGCAGCAGTGCCATCCAGGGCGATGTCTGGCTGACGCCCAGTCCGTGATAGAACCAGTCCTGTCCGGCCAGCCAGCCGAGCAGGGCCAGGGCAGCCAGGCTCAGTGCAAAGGTAGAGAGCAGGCGTTTCTGGATGTGCTTGAGCTTGAAATGTCCCAGTTCATGCGCCAGCACTGCCTCGATCTCTTCCGGTTTCAGTGACTCCAGCAGGGTGTCGAAGAAAACTATCCGCTTGTTGTTGCCAACGCCGGTGAAATAGGCGTTGCCATGGCCGGAGCGTTTGGAACCATCCATAACAAAGATGCCCTTGCTGTGAAAGCCGCATTTATCCATCAGGGTCTGGATGCGCTGTTTGAGGGCCTCGTTGTCCAGCGGGGAAAACTTGTTAAACAGGGGTGCGATAATGGCAGGGTAGGCCCAGAACATGATCAGGCTGAATGCCATCCATACGACCCACACATACAACCACCACAGGCCTCCGGAGGCATCCATGATCCACAGTGCCAGTGCTATCAGCGGTCCGCCGATCACAAGCAGGAGCGCGCCTTGCTTGAGCATGTCGCCGAAAAAAACGCCGATGGTGGAACGGTTAAAGCCAAAGCGCTCTTCTACAACAAAGGTGTGGTACAGGCTAAAGGGCAGGTCCAGCAGTGACATCAGCACCATGGCACTCAACATGACGCCAACCCCGGTAATGAGAGGGCTGAAATTTTGTGCCCGCCAGCTGTTGTCCAGGAATTCAAATCCTCCCCCAAGGGTCCATCCCAGCAGCAGCAGGCTGTCATAGGCCAGCGCCACCATACCGATGCGGGTATTGGTGACCGTGTAGTCCGCGGCCTTGTGGTGGTCTTCAAGCGGTACTTTCCCGGCAAAAGAGTCGGGGACGGTGTCGCGATATTTCTTCACATGGATGAGTTGTCGTAATGCCAGCCAGAAGCGCAATAGCAGTGAACCGGCAAGGGCGATCAGGAACAGCTGGGTGAATGTATTCATATTACGATATAAGTCCGTGTTTTCTGCCTTGTAGAAGATTAGCCTCTGCTACAATGCGACTCAACCTTAATCTTTGGAAGGAAGAGAGCTTCATGACGCTAGATGCCAATAACCTCATCTGGATAGACCTCGAAATGACCGGACTGGACACTGCCAACGACAGAATTATCGAGATCGCAACCATTATGACCGATGCGCAACTGAATATTCTGGCTGAAGGTCCGGTGCTGGCCATTCATCAGCCGGACGGCATACTTGCCGGCATGGATGAGTGGAATACCAGCCAGCACGGCAAGTCCGGCCTGATCGAGCGGGTGCGCAAAAGCAAGCTCACCGAGGCGGATGCCGAGCACGAAACAATCAGATTTCTCGAGGAATACGTGCCGGCCGGCGCATCCCCCATGTGTGGCAACAGTATTTGCCAGGATCGGCGCTTTATGGCGCGTTGCATGCCATCCCTGGAAGCTTTTTTCCATTACCGTAACCTTGATGTCAGTACCATCAAGGAACTCGTCAAGCGCTGGGCGCCGAATTCACTGAACGGTTTCAAGAAAGGCAGTACCCACCTGGCGCTGGATGATACGCGTGACTCGATTCGTGAGCTGCGCTTTTATCGCGAGCATTTTTTCAAGTATTAATATCAGGCAGATTTCTCCCGGTGTAATCTGTTGATACCCATCGCGGCGGCGACCCCGACGCGATTAAGCACTGTTTATTCCACTGGTAACTCCGGATTGTTCCCCCAGTCCGACCATGAGCCCGGGTAGCCCTTGATACGTTCATAGCCGAGGTGCTTGAGCACCAGATAACTGTGTGCGGAACGGTGATGGGTCTGGCAATACACGATGATCTCCCTGTCGGGAGTTATTCCCAGCGGGGTCAGTAAGGCCTGCAACACTTCGTCGGGTTTAAAGCGCATGTTGCGGCTGGTATCGATGGCCTCAGTCCAGTTGAGGTTTACCGCACCCGGTATATGACCGGCGCGCTCGGCAAATCTTTTGAGACCGCAGTATTCTTCCGGGCTGCGCACATCCAGGAGCCGGCAGTCAGCATTGTCCAGTTGCTCCATGATGTAGCTGCTGTCAGCGGATGGCCCGATATTGCGATTAACGTGAAATGTCCTTGCTTGCGGCGGGACAGGTGTCTTATCGAGCGGGTGGCCCTCGTTTGCCCAGCTATGCAGACCGCCGTTTAACAGGGAGGTGCGTGTGTGGCCGGTCACCTCGAGTGTCCACAGCAGGCGGGCAGCGCGGCCACCACCTTCGTCATCATAGGCAACCACGTGTGTGTCAGCGTCGATGCCCAGTGAGGAAAACACTGCGGTCAGTGTCTCGTCATCCGGAACCAGTCCCATTACCGGTCTCCTGCTGGCGATGATATGCAGGTACTCCAGTTGCACAGCACCGGGGATATGCATCTTTAAATAGGTCTCTGCCTTGTTCATGTCGACAATAAGGATATTGTCCTGGCCCATTGACGCTTCCAGAGTGTCTGGTTCGACTAATGACGGTAGGGTGTTCTTTTCCATGGTGGTTTTTTCCCGGATTCCTGTTACTGAATTAACACATCAAGACATTCTATCCAGTGCCTGACCGGTACCTCTGCATGATTGGCCATGTGTGTCAGGCAGCCGATATTCGCGGTTGCTATCATATCAGGCCGACCGGCTTGCAAGGCGGCCAGTTTGTTGTGACGCAGCGTGGTTGCCATTTCGGGTTGCAGGATGGAGTAGGTGCCGGCCGAACCGCAGCAGAGGTGGCTGTTCGCAACCGCTGTCAAGTCGTATCCTGCCTTGACCAGTAGCTGCTCAACCGTGCCGTTAATGCGCTGCGCATGTTGCAGGGTGCAGGGTGAGTGGAACGCAATCTTCAGGTTGCCTGCGGGCCGTTTGAGGATGTCGGTAACTGTCTCGCCGGCAATGATTTCACTGATATCCCGAGCCAGTTCGCTGACGCGTTTTGCCTTGTGGGCATAGGCGCTGTCTGTTGACAGCAGCTGTCCATAGTCCTTGACCATGGGTGCACAGCCACTGGCGGTAATAACAATTGCCTCGGCTCCCTGTTCTATAGCCGGCCACCAGGCATCAATATTGCGGCGCATGAATCCCCTCGCTTCCTCCGTGGCGCCAAGGTGATGACTGACGGCACCGCAGCAGCCGCTGCCTGTTGCGGTTAGTGTTTGAATGCCGAGCGCGTCCAGAACCCGGATGGTTGCCGCATTTATTTGCGGTGCCAGCGCCGGCTGCACGCAGCCGGTCAATAGCAGCATGGAACGGGCATGCCGCCGGGCCGGTGCGGTATGACTGTTTTTCCGGTGTGCAGGAATATGCCGTTGCAGGGCAGCAGGCAATAGCGGGCGCAGCAGCTGGCCGCTTCTCAGCAAGGGAGTGAAGCGGGCCGGCCACGGCAGTATCAGTCGCAGTGCGCGGCGCATAAACCGTGCGCCCAGTGTCCTCGGTACTGCCTGTTCGACCAGTGCGCGGCCGGTATCCAGCAGGAGGTGATAATCGACGCCTGACGGACAGGTGGTCTCACAGGCACGGCAGGTCAGGCAGCGGTCCAGGTGCCGTTGCGTCTTGTCTGTGGGCATGTGCCCTTCCAGTACCTGCTTGATCAGATAAATACGCCCCCGCGGGCCATCCAGTTCATCACCGGTGAGCTGGTAGGTGGGGCAGGTTGCATTGCAAAAACCGCAATGCACGCAATTGCGCAGGATTTGATCGGCCTGCATGCCGTTGGTAGTGGCCAGCAGGGCCTGTGGCAGTGAGGTTTGCATCTCTACAGTTCCGGGTACATCCGGCCGGGGTTGAAGATCCCGACAGGATCCATGGCCATTTTAATGCGCTGGTGCAGTGTCAGTAGTGCCGGCTGCAATGACTGGAATATGGCGCCGCTACGGTCGCCACCACGGAACAGCGTGGCATGACCACCGACGTCGCCCACGGCGCTGCGGATGGTGTCGACAGGCAGTTCGCTGCGGAGCCAGCGCTGTGCGCCACCCCAGTCCAGCAGGACTGCTCCGTCGAGTGCCAGTGGTCGCGTGTTGGCCGGCACCGACAGCCGCCACAGCGGTACATCACCTGAAAAGAACGGCAGCTGCTGTTCACGCAGTTGTTCCCAGAAATGCCCGGCATTGTCCAGCGGTTCGCCACCGATAGTGGCTGCCGCCGCCTGTACGCCCCTGGCCATGCCGGACAGTCTCACATACAAGCGGTCATCCAGATAACAGCCACCGGAAAGGGGCAGGGGTTGTCCTGCCCAGCGGTTGAAGTGTTCCACGGCCGTTGTGGCCGCGCAGTGTTGTACCAGCGTGATTTCCAGGTCCGGGCGTGGCAGCACTTTCAGGTGTACATCGAGTAATACTGCCAGTGTGCCAAGCGAGCCGGTTAGTGTCCGTGACAGGTCATAACCGGCAACATTTTTCATGACCTGGCCGCCAAGGCGCAGGATCTCCCCCTTGCCATTAACGCAATTGACGCCGAGCACGAAGTCTCGCACCGCGCCGGTGTACGGCCGTCGTGGTCCTGACAGGCCGCAGGCAACGCTGCCACCCAGCGTTGCGGCGTTGCCAAAATGTGGCGGTTCGAAGGGTAGCATCTGGCCCGCGTCTGCCAGAATGGACTCAAGTTCCGTCAGTGGCGTGCCGGCACGTGCAGAGATCACCAGTTCGGACGGCGTGTAATCAATGATCCCGCAGTGGCCGCTGACTGACAGGGTCGAGCCATCTGCGACACGGCCGTAAAAGGCCTTGCTGTTGCCGCCCTGAATGGCAAGCGGAGTATGGTCGCTTGCGGCCGCCAGCACCTGTTCCTGTATGTCCTGTGCAACACTCATTTATGGAGTCTTCATAGCGTTTTTTTTTGTTAAAAGCGTTCAAGTTCGGGGTGCGGCAGTTCGCCGTGATGCACATGCATGGCACCAAACTCGGCGCAACGGTGCAGGCTAGGGATGGCCTTGCCCGGGTTCAGCAGTCTGTTCGGGTCAAAGGCCCGCTTGATATCATGGAACTGTTGTAATTCGGCGCTGTTGAATTGCACGCACATCTGGTTGATCTTCTCCATGCCGACACCGTGTTCCCCCGTTATCGTGCCGCCAACGGCCACGCACAGTTCCAGTATCCTGCCGCCCAGCTCCTCGGTACGTTCCAGTTCGCCGGGCTGGTTGGCGTCATAAAGGATCAGCGGGTGCAGGTTGCCGTCACCGGCATGAAATACATTGCAGATGGGCAGTCCGTATTCGTCAGACAGTGTGCCGATCTGCTTCAGTACCCTGGCCAGGTGTTTGCGTGGAATGGTTCCATCCATGCAGTAGTAGTCCGGCGATAACCTGCCCATGGCGGGAAAGGCGGCTTTACGACCGGCCCAGAAACGCTGGCGTTCCGGTTCATCGCGTGATACCTGCTGTTTTGTCGCGCCTGCCTCTGCAAAGATCCGTGTGACGCGTTCAATCTGTGCGCTGACATCTTCCCGGGTACCGTCAAGTTCACACAGCAGAATCGCGGCAGCATCCTTCGGGTAGCCGGTATTGATGAATTTCTCTACGGCCTCGATGGCCGGCTTGTCGAGCAGTTCAAGACCGGCCGGAATAATACCGCTGGCAATGGTGGCGGTAACCGCATTTCCCGCAGCATCCACCGAATCGAAGGCGGCCAGGACGACTTGTGCGACATCCGGACAGGGTAGCAGCTTGACGGTGACTTCGGTAATGACGCCCAGCAGTCCTTCCGATCCGGTCATCAGGGCAAGCAGGTCAAAACCGGGTGCGTCGAGGGCCTGGCTGCCAATGGTGAGTTGTTCGCCGTCGATGGTCAGAACTTCCAGGGCCTGGATGTTATGCGTCGTCAGGCCGTATTTAAGGCAGTGCACACCACCGGCATTTTCCGCGACGTTGCCGCCGATTGAACAGGCGATTTGCGAAGAGGGGTCCGGTGCATAGTACAGGCCGTATTGCGCGGCGGCATTTGAAACTGAAAGATTGGTGACGCCGGGCTGGACGCGTGCAGTGCGGTTGTGCGGGTCGATTGCAATGATACGGTTGAACTTTGCAAGGCTGAGCAGTATGCCGTCTGCAAGTGGCAGGGCGCCGCCAGACAGACCGGTACCGGAACCGCGTGCAACAACCGGTACCCGGTTTTCCGAGCAGAGCTGCAGTATTGTCCGGACCTGCTCCGTTGTCTCGGGGATGACAACGGCCATTGGCAATTGACGGTAGGCAGACAGTGCATCACATTCATACGGACGCAGTTCTTCGGCATGCGAGAGTACGCAATGTGCCGGTAATTGTTTGCGCAACAGCGGAATGATAGCTTTGTCAGACACGATTACGGTTTAAAGTCAACTCTTGAAGTGTTGTCAAGATGCGGTAATTATCGCCGATAGCGCAATATATACCAGCCTTCTGCAAGCCCTGCTATTTTTAATTAATAATTAGTTAACATGATATGATTTGACCATGCATTCTACAGCAAGACATTTTTTGCCCAACGGTATCCCTGCACAAAACTTTGCAGGACTGATGGAGCTGTATGAATGTAACTATATACGCTTGCGCAATCTTGTGCCGGACCCGGACGACATGCCTGACCTGGTCTGCTCGCGCATTGATGGTGTACTGGACCTGCATCTGCGTATCGTCGAACGCTGCAAGTTCACCACGACGCTGAATCTCACCTACATTTTTCATGACGGGGAAGGCAGCTTTCCGGCACCGGATATGCAGGTACGGATGTATCACGATGCACAGGTTGCTGAAGTGATCTCCTGTGGTCGTCGTCGCGGCAAACGGCATGCAAGCTACAACCGCCTGTTCAACCGCTACACGCTCACCGAGAAGTGGCGCATGAACCGATTCCTGCAGAAATGGTTGGGTTATTGCCTGATGCAGGGACACCGGTTTATTCCGGGCAGGGTTGTGCTGCCGGAAGGTGAGAACCTGCGGACTGTCAAAAAACCGTTAGTTAGCGTTGGATCCTGAAGAATTTCCCCACCCGTATATCTCTCCTGAGCAGTACCCCAAACCTTGCGAGTTCCTCCGGACTGCCGCATACTTAGTACCTGAGTAATTTACTAGGTTATTATTCCATCGGACTGATGTGTGTCCGCTGGGTACAGGCGGATGAAATCATCATGCGGTTATCGACAAAAGGGCGTTATGCGGTGACTGCCATGCTGGATCTGGCAATTCGATACGAAGACGGGCTGGTGACACTGGCGGATATTTCCGAGACACAGGCCATCTCGCTGTCGTATCTCGAACAATTGTTCGCACGCTTGAAAAAATGCGGCCTGGTAGAGGGTACGCGTGGCCCCGGTGGTGGATACCGCCTGGCCTATCCGCCCGGTGATATATCCATCGCACAGGTGATAAACGCCATTGGCGAGGTTATTGATGTGACCCTGTGCGAGGGTGATGAGGATTGTCAGGATGGTGAACGCTGCCTGACGCATGCACTGTGGACGAAACTGGGTAAGGAAATCTACACTTTTCTCGACGATATAACGCTGGCCGGTTTTCTGCGGCGTGAGAAGGTCAGCGTGCTGGTGCGGCGACAGCAGGGTAATGTGGCGCTGGCCGTGACCGAGTTGAACGGCGCAACCGGTTGATACAGCACGCGGGCATTTATTTTGTACGACGAACACACAGGTAATTCGAATGAACATTAGTATCCCGATCTACATGGACTATTCTGCAACCACACCGGTAGACGAGCGGGTGGCAGAAAAGATGTGCACTTATCTGACGCGCCAGGGGCAGTTCGGTAACCCGGCCTCGCGTTCACATGAATTTGGCTGGAAAGCCGAAGCGGCTGTGGAGCAGGCGCGGGCCGATGTGGCGCAACTCATTAATGCCAATCCTAAAGAGATCATCTGGACCTCGGGCGCGACGGAATCCAACAATCTGGCGATCAAGGGCGCTGCACATTTTTACAAGAAGCAGGGCAAGCATATTGTCACCCTCAAGACCGAACACAAGGCGGTGCTGGATACCTGCCGTCAGCTGGAGCGTGAGGGCTATGAAGTGACCTACCTGGATCCGGAGCCGAACGGCTTGCTGGATCTGGATAAATTCACTGCCGCACTGCGCGAAGATACCATCGTGGTTTCCATCATGCAGGTGAATAACGAGATCGGCGTCATTCAGGATATTGCCGCCATAGGCGAGATTTGCCGTGACCGCAGGATTATCTTTCATGTCGATGCGGCACAGAGTGCCGGCAAGGTCGAGATCGATACCGAAAAGCTCAAGGTAGACCTGATGTCATTCTCGGCCCACAAGGCCTATGGACCGAAGGGTATCGGTGCACTGTATGTGCGCCGTAAACCACGCGTGCGCCTGGAGGCGCAGATGCATGGTGGCGGCCATGAGCGTGGCCTGCGTTCCGGTACCCTGCCAACACACCAGATCGTCGGTATGGGAGAAGCCTTCCGGATCGCCCATGAGGAAATGGCCGCAGACAATGCCAGGATCAGGCTGTTGCGTGACCGGCTCTGGAGCAGCCTCAGCGACATGGAAGAGGTCTACCTCAATGGTGACATGGAGCAGCGCATTCCCGGGAACCTGAATGTGAGCTTTAATTTTGTCGAGGGCGAGAGCCTGATCATGGCACTCAAGGATATGGCCGTGTCTTCGGGGTCTGCCTGTACCAGTTCCAGTCTGGAGCCATCTTATGTACTCAGGGCTATCGGGCGGAATGATGAACTGGCCCACAGCTCGATACGTTTCACCATTGGCCGTTTTACCACCGAGGAAGAGATTGATTACGTTGCCCGTTTGCTGCGGGAAAAGGTCGGCAAGCTGCGCGAGCTTTCCCCGTTATGGGATATGTACAAGGAAGGCATAGATCTTGATTCCGTGAAGTGGGCGGCACACTAGGTTTCGGTTATGGCAATCACATTAACAGCAGCTGCGGCGGAGCGTGTAAGTACCTTCATGGAAAAGCGGGGCAAGGGCGTTGGTTTGCGCCTTGGCGTGAAGACGACGGGTTGTTCCGGTATGGCCTATGTCATGGAGTATGCCGATGTCATCGAGGATGACGACATCGTGTTCGACGATCACGGCGTCAAGATACTGGTCAATCCCAAGAGCCTGGTTTACCTGGATGGCACCGAGCTGGATTATGCACGTGAAGGCCTGAACGAGGGTTTCCAGTTCAACAACCCCAATGTCAAGGATTCGTGCGGCTGTGGGGAAAGTTTCAACGTCTGACGTCAGCAAACTGCTGACGTCCTCGCCTGTTTCTTTTGTGCCTTACGATGGCTGCGGATCTATCCCCAACCCACTTTGAACTGTTTGGCCTGCCCGTGTCATTTGATGTGGATATGGGGCAGCTTGACAGCCGTTATCGTGAATTGCAGCGGACTGTGCATCCCGATCGCTTCGTGAATGCCGGCGATCAGGAACGGCGCATCTCCATGCAGCGGGCAACGCACATCAATGAGGGGTATCAGGTTCTGAAAGACCCGCTGCGGCGCGGGCGCTATCTGCTGGAGCAGTGTGGTTACCGTTTTGATGACGGGCAGCGTACCAACAATAACGTGGAATTCCTCATGGAACAGATGGAACTGCGCGAGTCACTGGCTGAGGTGCGGGAGGCGGATGATGCCTTTGCTGCCCTCGGGAAAATCATGGATCGTATTGCCAGCGATAACAACAGGCTGGTCTCGGTCCTGGGCAGACAGTTCGCAGCGGGCGATCCCTGTGGTGAAGGATGCAGTGAGTGTATTGCTGAGACGCTGACGAAGATGCAGTTCTTCCAGAAGCTCCAGGAAGAGGCCATGGAGCTGGAAATATCACTCGAGGACGAGCTGAGCTAAAATTGCGGCCCGCTGCCTGATGGCTACGCAGTGTTTTGTCGGATATGCAACAGTTACGGATACACAATGGCACTTTTACAAATAGCAGAACCCGGTGAATCAACCGCGCCACACCAGCATCGGCTGGCGGCAGGCATTGATCTTGGTACCACCAATTCACTGGTGGCGAGTGTCCGCAGTGGCGTGGCTGAGACCATGCCGGACAGCGACGGCCACCACCTGCTGCCTTCCGTGGTGCACTATGCTGCCGCTGCCGCACCGGTTGTCGGCCAGCCGGCATTGCACTTCGCCGAAACAGATCCGCTGAATACCATTGCCTCCGTCAAACGCCTGATGGGCCGCGGCGTTGATGACGTGAAACACGCGGGTGGCTACTTGCCGTATGAGTTTGTGGCGGGCAACAGTGGCATGCCGCTGCTGCATACCGCGGCAGGGGATGTCAGCCCGGTCGAGGTGTCTGCCGAGATCCTGCGCAAGCTGCGAAGCCGTGCCGAGGAAACCCTCGGGGGTGAGTTGCAGGGCGTGGTCGTGACGGTACCTGCCTATTTCGATGATGCCCAGCGCCAGGCAACCAAGGACGCTGCCCGGCTTGCCGGACTGAATGTGCTGCGCCTGCTGAATGAGCCGACAGCTGCTGCTGTAGCCTACGGCCTTGATAAAGGTTCCGAGGGTGTGATTGCCATCTATGACCTGGGTGGTGGTACCTTCGATATCTCTATCCTGCGCCTGAACAAGGGCGTCTTTGAAGTGTTGTCGACAGCGGGTGATACCGCGCTGGGTGGCGATGACATGGATCACCTGCTTGCAGACTGGCTGACGCAGCAGGCCGATATCGATACAGCTGCCGGTCATGGACAAAAACGCCACATATTGCAGCTGGCCCGGGCTGCCAAGGAGGCGCTCTCCACGCAGGATACAACCGCAATTACCCTCAATCGCGAGGATGGTTCTGCATGGACAGGGAGTCTTTCTCGTGAGGACTTCGAGACGCTGGTTGCTCCACTGGTAGAAAAGACCCTCGGGCCATGCCGCCGTGCGCTACGCGATGCCGGAATGCGCGCCGCTGATGTGCAAGCGGTTGTCCTGGTGGGTGGTTCCACCCGCGTGCCGCTGGTGCGTCAACGGGTTGCAGAATTCTTTGCCGCGGAACCCATGGTGGATCTTGATCCGGACAAGGTGGTCGCCATTGGTGCTGCCATCCAGGCCGACATCCTTGCCGGCAACAAGCCGGATGATGATATGTTGCTGCTGGATGTGATTCCGCTGTCGCTGGGGCTTGAGACCATGGGTGGCCTGACAGAAAAGGTTATTCAACGCAATACCACCATACCAACGGCACGGGCACAGGAATTCACCACCTTCAAGGACGGCCAGACAGCCATGTCACTGCACGTGGTACAGGGTGAACGTGAACTGGTTGATGATTGCCGCTCGCTGGCACGCTTTGAATTGCGGGATATTCCCCCGATGGTGGCCGGTGCGGCACGCATCAGGGTGACCTTCCAGGTAGACGCCGATGGACTGCTGAACGTAACGGCAGAAGAACAGACGCAGGGTGTTACCAGCAGTATCGAGGTAAAACCCTCGTATGGCCTGGGTGACAGGGACATCGAGACCATGCTGCGGGATTCCATGGAGTACGCTGCCGAAGACCGGGATGCCCGCCGCCTGCGGGAAGAACAGGTAGAGGCAGACCGGGTGCTGGAAGCCCTGCAGTCGGCGCTGGCCGCAGATGGCGACAGTTTGCTGGACGCAGAGGAACGCGGTGCCATCGATGCAGCGGCAGCCGTGCTAGCGGAGCAGCGCAGCGGCAGCGACTACCGTGCCATCAAAAAGGCCATTGAAGCGGTGGAAAAGGCGAGCAGTGCCTATGTCGAGCGCCGCATGAACAGCAGTATTCGTGCGGCCATGGCCGGACACAAGGTCGATGAATTCCGCTCCTGATTATTACGCTTCTCAAGAGAAACAGTTGTTATGCCACAAATAATATTTTTGCCGCACGAGGAAATCTGCCCGGAGGGTGCTGTTGTCCAGGCAGAGGCCGGCACCACTATTTGTGACGCGGCATTACTGCATGGCATTGAAATTGAACATGCCTGCGAGAAGTCCTGTGCCTGTACCACCTGTCATGTCTATATCCGTGAAGGTGCCGAGTCTCTGGCGGAATCCGATGAAGACGAGGATGACATGCTCGACAAGGCCTGGGGGCTTGATCCGGATTCGCGTCTGAGCTGCCAGGCCATCCTTGCAGACCAGGACCTGGTAGTGGAGATACCGAAGTACACTATCAACATGGTGAGTGAAAACCACTAGCCTTGGAGAAAAACATGGCCCTGAAATGGACTGATGTACTGGAAATAGCGATTGAACTGGAAGATGCATACCCGGATGTCGATCCAATGCATGTGAATTTTGTTGATCTGCGCAACTGGGTGATGGCGCTTGCTGACTTCGATGATGACCCGAGCCACTGTGGCGAACGCATCCTCGAAGGTATCCAGATGGCCTGGATCGAAGAACGGGGATAACAGCGTTCTCCGGCGTTTGCGGGTTTGTGACGGGTATGTCGCTGCGCTCCTTTATCCATCCTGCTGACAGAGGGCAATATGCACAAGCTGATTACAGTGTTGCTGTCACTGGCAGCCGGTCTGGTGCTGGGATGGCTCGCACATGAGCGCTGGTATGCTGAATCCGTGCAGTCTGCGCTTCCGGAAACGGCGCCACTCGTTTCACCGGCAATAGACGTCCGGCCTCCGGCTGCGAGCAGTGAGCGGGTTTCGGCAGGGCAGGTCGCCAGCGTGATGCAGCTGCTACAGGACAATGCCTACCCGGAGGCGGTTGCACGCTATGAATCCTTGCAGGCGCGGGCAGATGCAGCCGGAATGCAGCTGGCAAGGGAAGCAATCCTGTTGCATGCGCAGGGACTGGTCAAGTCGCGGGACTTTGTTGCCGCGGCGCACTTGTTACAGCGTTTTCTGCTGGGGGCATACCGGGACACAGATGCAAACCTGCTGCTGGCAGAGGTGTATTACGGGCAGCAGGACTATCTGGCGGCAATCGAGCAGCTCTATGAGGCCCGGGGTACTGCTTACCGTTCGGAGATGCTGTCCCGTATCACGCGGCGCATCCGTGCTGTCGTCAATGAACAGGCCGGTTTGTACAGGAAAAAAGCAGATGACGAGGGCTTGCTGAGCCTGTTTCAGAACCTGACGCAGCTGGAGCCGGACCATGCGGCCTGGTTTATCGAGCTTGCGCTGGCGCAGCTTGCGCTTGCTGACAGGGATGCCGCACAGCGCTCCCTGGTGCTGGTGATGCACGACCCCGATGTCGGAGAGCGTGCGCAGGCAATGTTGATGAAACTGCAACAGGCGGCGACGGTCGATTACGACGCAGGTGCAGCAGCCCTTGCCTCGGAGGTGGCGGGCATTCCGCTCACTCGCAGCGGACAGCATTTCCTGGTTGACGCGAGTCCGGGGGATGGTGGCAGTCTGCGCCTGCTGATTGATACCGGGGCATCCATGACGATGGTTACTGCCGGGACGCTGCAGCGACAGGGTGCCAGTTACCGCGATACCGGCCAGAGCCGGATTTTCAATACCGCCAATGGCCCGGTGCGGGCACCGATCTATATCCTGGAAGCGTTGTCCATCGGCGACTGGACGGTGGAACAACTGGAGGTCGGTGTACTTGACATGGCTGGACAGGCCGGTATCGACGGGTTGCTGGGTATGAATTTCCTCAGGCACTTCAGGTTCTTCATTGACCAGAACGAGTCCATGCTGCGCCTGTCGCTGAATTGAGCGTGTACCCCCGAGTTCATGAATAACAGCGACAACCCGCTCGGCGATCTGTCCCCCCGGGACTTTCTGGAAAATGTCTGGCAACAGCAGCCACTGGTTGTCAGGCAGGCCTTCCCCGGTTTTACCTCCCCCGTCACTGCGGATGAACTGGCCGGCCTGTCTTGCGAGGCAGGTGTCAATGCCAGAATTGTCATTGAAAAGGGCGGCAAGCAACCGTGGCAGACCCTCTACGGCCCGATGGCTGAGGCGGTATTCCAGACCCTGCCGGAGACACACTGGACACTGCTGGTAAACGACGTGGAGAAATATCTGCCGGAGCTGGTATGGATCGTGGACCGGTTCCGGTTTATTCCCGAATGGTGTATTGATGATTTGATGATCAGCTATGCCACGGCAGGGGGATCGGTCGGGCCGCATCTGGATCAGTACGATGTGTTCATTCTGCAGGCGCAGGGTCACCGGCACTGGCAGCTGCACAGCCGGGAGGTCGCGGAAGACAACCAGGTGGCCGGCACGGATCTGCGTATCCAGAAAGATTTCCAGGCCGAGCAGGAATGGCTGCTGGCACCCGGAGACATGATTTATATACCCCCGGGTGTGTCACATTACGGTGTGGCGATGGATGAGTGTCTGAGTTTTTCTATCGGTTTTCGTGCGCCCGCCCACGCAGAAATGCTGCAGGACTTTGTTGAATACATCAGTCGAGGGCTGTCCGCCACGGCAATATTCAGGGATCCGGAGCTGGGCGTACAGCAACATCCAAACGAGATAACGGCGGCGACCCTTGACGCTGTCAGAAACGTTTTCAAGGACTATTTGCGACCGGAGCACCCGCAGCTGTCCCGCTGGTTCGGCCGTTTTATCAGTGATGTAAAGACCGATATCACTCCCGAGACCGGGCAGGTTGTCACAGACTTCAAACAGCTTGTTGCCACGCACGGTGTGCTGGCAAGACACCCCGCCAGTCATTATGCCTTCAGCCGGTGCAACAGTCGTGCGCTGCTCTTCATCGATGGTGATGACCGTGATGTGTCTGCAGACTTTGCCGAGGTGCTGTGTGCGCACCGGCAGGTCGATGTGCGTACCCTTGCCGGGACGGCAACGGTTGCGGAGCGCCAGCTGCTGCTGGATCTGTTTAACAGTGGCAAGCTGACACCTTCCTGGTGAACTGACGGTAACTAACGGTTTTCATGAATCCGGAATTCCATCTGCTACACACCAGCTGGCAGCAGGGCAGCGCGGCACTCCATGCGGTCAGGCGTGCGGTCTTCATCGAGGAACAGCAGGTCCCGGAAGCGCTGGAATGGGACGGGCAGGATGAATCCTGTCGCCACGTGCTGGTGATTGCTGCCGGTAATCGCCCCGTCGGGACCGGCAGAATGAAACCCGATGGACACATCGGCAGGATGGCGGTGCTGCAGGAATGCCGGGGGCAGGGGGTCGGCTCGGCCATACTCGCGGCATTGCTTGATCTTGCCCGCCAGCAACATTTTGCCGGGGTTTACCTGCATGCGCAGGTTGCGGCCATAGCTTTCTATGAGAAACAAGGATTTATCGTCGACGGTGAAGAGTTTATGGACGCCGGGATTCCACACCGGCGGATGATAAAGAAACTTGCTGTTCAGGGCGGGTAAGCCATGCACCGGTTGCTACGTAAATGGCCGCGAAAGCCATGGCATGGCATGAACAGGACACGCAGCGATTGACGGGGCTGACGGTATGGCAATTCTGAATTATGACTGTACTATGTGGCACAGGCTTATCAGCCTATCTGGATCAAGAGTAGAGTTTAGTCTGTCCCGACGTGGCAGCAGTGCTCGTCTAGCCAATATCAATAATCAAGGAGAAATATCCATGAAGAAATCAACAAGATCCATCAGCTGTTTTACGTCAATTATGACGTTGTTGATTGCCGGCAGTGTCTTTGCCCCGCTTGCGTCCCAGGCCTCCGAGGCATCGGTGGGTTACCAGTACGACATGCGCGGCCGGGTTGTACGCAATGCTGATGGCCAATGTGTCAGGACGTCGAAGTGGAGCCCGACGGTGGCCATTGCGGAATGTGACCCTGAGGTTGTCGCCGGCCGGAAAGATATCGTACCCGTCAGGGAAGAAAAGGCGCGGGTGACCGGTGTGAGCACCCAGGTGGATCTGATGGTGCTGCAGGCGGGTGAGGCGTTTGCCTTTAACAGTGCCGAGCTGAGTGCAGCAGGCAAGGAGCAGTTGGCAATGGCCCTGGGTGCGCACAAGGATGACTACATCCATCGCGTCGTCGTTGACGGTTACACCGATCAAATCGGTGATGATGCCTACAATATGAAATTGTCACAGAAACGTGCCGATGCCGTGCAGGCAGAACTGCTTGCGCTGGGCATGCCGAAAGAACGCATTAAGGTTTCCGCCCATGGTTCTGCCGATCCGCTGGTCACTTGCCCGGATATGGCCGGCGACTCCCTGATCAGGTGCCTGGCACCCAATCGACGCACAGAAGTCAGGTTCGTCATTCCCGTGGTCAGTACGGCTGCTGCAGCCGAGTTCGTGGCAAGACGCCGTGCTGAAGAAGTCAAGGACAAGAATGTTGCTGCAGAGGCCATTGTTGTCGATAACCCGATTATCGATCGCGGCTTCAATGATGCGGTCAAGATCGTCGGTGACGGTTGCAGCAAGGAAATAGCCACTTTCTGCGGGGATGTTCCGGTAGGGCAGAATCGCGTGCTGAATTGCCTCACAGAGCACGAAAGCCAGTTGTCGGACGGTTGTGATGCAGCGATTCTCAAGGGCAAGGCAGCCCTCAGCGAGGCACTGGGTGATGCCAACTTCTTCGGGGCCAAGTGCGGTCCGGACATGAAGCTGCTGTGCTCCGATGTCGTACCGGGTGAAGGTCGCATGCTGGCCTGCCTGGTAGAGCACAATACCAACATCACTATGCGCTGCTACAGTGCACTGCTTGAACTGAACCTGATTCGTGAATAGGGTCGGCTGATCAGTTCATGGACAGCGCAAGCTGTCCTGGCAGTATCTCCGGTGGCGGCCTTCTGGCCGCCATTTTTTTGGTGCGTTTCCTGCCGGTACTTTTTTCGGTAAAGATTAACGCATCGGGTGACAGCACTGATTCCTGTGGCGTATTATGCTCGCGTCTTGTCAATGGCTCGTTGCTTAACAGAGACCAATAGCTACTTGAGAGGGATCAAATGGACGCGCTGGCACTGCATCTTCCAAAGCACCTTTACACTGAAATCCGGGACGACAACGGGGGGGTGATCGACATCACCTATGCAGCGGACAAGCTGGCCGCCTGGTCCGGAAACGGCTGCGGTGATGCAGCCGGCAAGTTATGTCAACAGATCTACAACGACGAGCTTGCTGAAATCGCTGCCTGGGAAGATAACCAGTTACTGTTGCTGGAAGAGCAGTGGCTGGAACTGGAGAATGGCGAGGATGACGAGGAAGAAGAAGCACAGTATGACCTGGCCTGTGACGCGGTTTGCAGCGAGGCACAGCAACGGCGGTTTGCTGCCCGGCAGCGCATGGAGCAGCGGCGTGCAGCGATAGACAGGCTGGTGCTGGAATCGATGGAGCACATCGCCAATGCCACTCCCGAGCATAGTGAGAATCACTTTGGCGGGTATCTGATTGCCCTGTTAATGCTGGCCGGGGTTTTCTACGTGCTGTTGACATGAGATGACAGGCCATCCTGCTGCCGGCACGGGGCATACTGCCAGCAGTAGGCGAAATAAAGTCTCATGTATGTTTTGTAACCATATGATTATAAATTTAAAATAAATACAGGTAGCCGCGATATTTAGCGCTCATCTGCATTGCCTGCCAGAGCTTTTCCGTCAGTCACATTCCATTAGTCCCGCCAACCTTGTATATTACGCGGCTTCCTTCCTGCCGGTCTGGCCGGGAATGGGGCTTCACCGGTCTGTTTCAACCACCGGTTTAATTGTGCTTGTAATCCAAATAAAGAGGTAATCCATGGCTGTTAGAAATCGCCTGCATCGTAGTGAATTGGCCGTCCCCGGCAGCAACCCCCGCATGCTTGAAAAGGCCCCCAACGCGGGCGCGGATCTGGTATTCCTTGATCTCGAGGATGCGGTTGCCCCGGATGACAAGGACCAGGCCCGCAAGAATGTGATTGAGGCGCTCAATGATCTTGACTGGTCCAAATGTGCTGTTTCGGTACGTATCAATGGACTGGACACGCATTATTGCTACCGCGATATCGTGGATGTGGTCGAACAGGCCGGTGACAAGCTCGATACGATTCTTATTCCGAAGGTGGGTACTCCTTCCGATATTCAGTTTGTCGCAACGATGCTGGATCAAATTGAGGCTGCCAAGGGGCTGAAGCCGATAAATCTGCATGTGCTGATTGAAACGGCACTGGGTATGGCGAATGTGGAAGCCATAGCGCAGACCTGTCCGGAACGGCTGGAGGCCATGGTATTCGGTGTTGCGGATTATGCCGCTTCAACACAGGCGCGCACCACCAACATGGGGGGTGCAAACCCCGACTACTGCATATTGACCCATCCGGACAGTGAAGGAATCCGCGAACGTCACTGGGGTGACCAGTGGCATTTCGCCATTTCACGCATGGTGGTTGCCTGCCGCGCCTATGGGCTGCGCCCGATTGACGGGCCGTTTGGCGATTTTGCGGACCCGGAAGGTTTCAGGGCGGTGTCACGCAGTGTGGCGGCCCTCGGTGTTGAAGGCAAGTGGGCCATCCACCCGTCGCAGATTGAACTTGCCAACGAGGTGTTCACGCCGCCGGTTGCCGAAGTTGACCGTGCGCGCCGTATCCTGGTGGCCATGGCGGAAGCCGCGACCCAGGGCAAGGGTGCCGTCTCGCTGGATGGTCGCCTGATCGATGCGGCATCCATCCGCCAGGCACAGGTGATGGTGGACAAGGCCGAGCAGATCGAGAAGTCACTGGCGGCGCGCCAGTAAATAAAACAGAAAAAGGGAGACGACTCTTGGACATTCATGAATATCAGACCAAGGAATTACTGCGCGGCTATGGCGTTGCGGTTCCTGACGGTCGTGTTGCACACAATGTTGACAATGCGGCCACCATTGCCGAAGAACTTGGCGGCGAGCGCTGGGTGGTAAAGGCGCAAATTCATGCGGGCGGGCGTGGCAAGGGAGGGGGGGTCAAGGTGGCCTCATCCCTCGATGAGGTCAGGCAATTTACCGATGAAATGATTGGCATGCAGCTGGTTACCGCACAGACCGGCAAGGAAGGCCGCCTGGTACAACGCGTACTGGTCGAGCAGGCCTGTGATATCAGGAAAGAATATTACCTCGGTATGGTGATTGACCGGGCTACGCAGCGCATTACCGTCATTGCCTCGGCATCCGGTGGCATGAATATAGAGGAGGTTGCGAAAACCGATCCGGACCGTGTGATCCGTGAGCCCGTTGATCCGGCAATCGGGCTGGCCGGTTTCCAGTGCCGCAAGATTGCTGCCAGGATCGGTCTGCGAGGCAGGCAAATCAATGAGGCTGCCAAGCTGATGCAGTCGCTGTATAAATGCTTCCGTGAAAATGATGCCCTGCTGGCGGAGATCAATCCGCTGGCTGAAGTCAATGAAGGCAAGTTTATAGCGCTGGATGCCAAGATGTCCTTTGACAGCAACGCCATGTATCGCCGTCCGAGGATTACCGAGCTGCGGGATTTTGACGAAGAAGATATCAAGGAAGTCGAGGCGAGCGCCCATGGTCTGAATTACATTGCACTCGACGGCAATGTCGGCTGCATCGTCAACGGTGCCGGCCTGGCGATGGCTACCATGGATGCGATCAGCTTTCATGGTGGCAAGCCGGCCAACTTTCTCGACGTCGGTGGCGGCGCCTCGCCGGAGAAAGTGGGCAATGCATTCCGTATCGTGCTGCAGGACCCAAACGTCAAGATTATCCTGGTGAATATCTTTGCCGGCATAAACCGTTGCGACTGGATTGCCGAGGGCCTGGTGCAGGCCATGCGTGACCTGCACATCGAGGTCCCGATTGTCGTGCGCCTTGCCGGTACCAACGTGGAAAAGGGCGGCCCCATCCTGGCTGCATCCGGGTTCCCGTTTATCATGGCGGACAACCTTGATGATGCCGCCACCAGGGTGATGGCGACACTGGAGGCATCAGCATGAGCGTATTTGTACACAAGCATTCACGGGTCATTATTCAGGGCTTCACCGGTCAGCACGCGACTTTTCATGCCGAGGAGTCGATGCAGAACGGCACCACGGTGGTTGGCGGCGTCACGCCGGGCAAGGGCGGCCAGGAACACCTCGGGCTGCCGGTATTCGATACGGTGCATCAGGCGGTTGCGGAAACCGGTGCGGATGTCAGTGGCATATTTGTACCGCCACCGTTTGCAGCCGATGCCATCATGGAGGCGCTGGAGGCCGGTATCGGCGTGATCGTGGTGATTGCCGACGGTATTCCGGTGCAGGACATGGTCAAGGTCAAGCGTTATGCCGCTGACAAGCAGGCCATTATTATCGGACCGAATACGCCGGGTATCATTACCCCGGATGCCTGCAAGGTTGGCATTATGCCCTCGCATATCTATACCCCGGGTCGTATCGGCGTGGTATCGCGTTCCGGCACCCTGAACTATGAGGCGGTACAGCAGATGTCGGAACTGGGAATGGGGCAGACTACCTCGGTGGGTATTGGTGGCGACCCGGTGAATGGCACTGATTTTGTCACCGTGCTGCGAGCCTTCGAGGCAGACCCGGACACCGAAGCCGTCATCATGATTGGCGAGATTGGTGGTCCGCAGGAAGTCGACGCGGCCCGCTGGGCGAAAGAGAACATGAGCAAGCCGGTGGTCGGCTTTGTCGCCGGTGTCTCGGCACCGCCGGGACGGCGTATGGGGCATGCCGGGGCGATTATTTCGGGCGAGGCGGACACCGCCAACGCCAAAATGGACCTGATGGAAGAACTGGGGGTCCATGTGGTACGCAACCCCGCACTGATCGGCGAGACGGCCAGACGCGTCTTCTCCTGATCTTCTGCAGGAGCGCTGCCCGCGGTCTGATCGATATTCTATCGACAGGTGTAAATCGCTGCGGGGGCGCCGCTCCTACAGCTTGTTACTAAATGAGATAATCATTTTCCGGCAATGGGATGGGCAGGCGCCATGCCCGCGCAGACCCCGGCACCACCCGTTCCCGCGGGAGAGTGCAGTAACTGCCAATATTTCACCATAAAATAGCCTCCGCCTCATTGCCTGTTGGCGGTCATCCGCTTAAACTACCCGATTGAAATTATCCACTAAGCTCGCGTTTTCCGGCGGGTTTCTTTTGACCATTTACACGGAGTCCTGCATGGCTATTGAACGAACCTTTTCCATCATCAAACCTGATGCCGTCGCCAAGAATGTCATCGGCGAGATCGTGAGTCGTTTTGAGAAAAACGGCCTGCAGATAGTCGCCTCGAAGATGCTGCATCTCAGCAAGGAACAGGCGGAGGGTTTCTATGCCGTGCACAAGGAACGCCCGTTCTATAATGACCTGGTCAGCTTCATGATCTCCGGGCCGGTGGTTGTGCAGGTGCTCGAGGGTGAAAATGCTATCAGCAAGAATCGTGAACTGATGGGGGCCACCAATCCGGCGGAGGCCGAGCCCGGCACCATTCGTGCTGATTTCGCGACGACTGTCGACGAGAATGCCGTGCATGGTTCGGATGCGCCCGCAACGGCCGCCGAGGAAATCAGGTTCTTCTTTGGCGAAGATGACATTTGCCCGCGTACCCGCTAGTCGCACCAGGCCACCCCATGACCGCAACAGCAACAACCAATCTGCTTGATCTGGATAGAACCGGGCTGGCGGGGTTCTTTGCCGGGCAGGGTGAAAAATCCTTTCGTGCGACCCAGGTGATGAAGTGGATTTATGGCCAGGGTGTGACGGATTTCGAGGCCATGAGCAATATCAGCAAACGCTTGCGTGCCGATCTGCAACAGCTTGCTGCTATTCGCTTGCCGACGGTAGTCACCGACAGTTTGTCGGATGATGGTTCACGCAAGTGGCTGCTGGAGATGGCAGACGGTAACTGTATCGAGACCGTGTATATCCCGGAGGCAGACCGCGGGACCCTGTGTGTCTCGTCGCAAGTGGGTTGCATGCTAAACTGCAGTTTTTGCTCCACCGCACAACAGGGTTTTAACCGTAATCTCACCACCGGTGAAATTGTCTCGCAGGTGCTGATGGCGGCCATGGCGCTGGGCCAGACGGTGGATGGCGAACGCAGGATATCCAATGTGGTCATGATGGGCATGGGTGAACCGCTGCTGAACTATGACAACGTGGTGCGTGCCATGGGGATTATGCTGGATGACTACGGGTTCGGTCTTTCGAAGCGCCGTATCACACTGAGCACTGCCGGTGTGGTGCCGGCACTCCGGCAGCTGCGGGAGGATTGCGATGTCAGTCTTGCCGTATCCCTGCATGCACCGGATGATCTGCTGCGCAACCAGCTGGTGCCATTGAACAGGAAATACCCGATCAGTGAATTGCTCGCCGCCTGCAAGGAATATGTGGGAGAAGGGCGCCGACGCGTTACTTTTGAATATGTCATGCTGGCTGGCGTCAATGATACGGATGCCCATGCACGCCAGCTGGCACGTTGCCTCGAAGGCGTGCCTGCAAAGGTAAACCTGATTCCGTTTAACCCGTTTCCCGAAACCCGCTATCAACGCAGCTCGGGTAATCGTATCCAGCGTTTTTTCGAAATACTGAACCGTGCCGGGATTGTTACCATTACCCGGCGTACCCGGGGGGATGATATCGACGCAGCCTGTGGCCAGCTTGCCGGTGAATTCATGGACCGGACCCGGCGGCGGGAACGTGGCCAGTTGATTAACAGGATGGTGGGGCAATGAAATCCGGAAAACTACTTGTCTGTGTTGTGGTCGTTATTATGCTGGCTGCCTGTACCTCCGCCGAGGAGCGCAAACACGAGCAAGAGAATGTCGCCAGGGGCGCCATCTCCTATACCGAGCTGGGCATCGAGTATTTTCGCCAGGGCAAGTATGAATTGTCACGGACCAAGCTGGAGAAGGCGCTGGAGCTGGACCCTGATCTGCCCCAGGCGCATGGTGCGCTTGCCATTCTCTATGAAAAGGTCGGCGAAACAAAACTGGCAGAAAAGCATTACAAGAAGGCGCTGCATCTCAATCCGGATAACGCCAGGGAGCAGAATAACTATGGTCAGTTTCTCTGCTTCCAGGGTCGCTACGAGGAAGCAAATAAAGAATTCATGAAGGCTGCAAAAAATCCTTTCTATGCTGCACCCCAGGTACCGTATACCAACGCCGGCCTCTGTGCCAAGCGTATCCCGGAACCCGAGCAGGCAGAGCAGTATTTTCTTCAGGCCTTGCAGATCGATCCGAAATTTGCACCGGCCCTGTTGCAGATGGCTATGGCCAGGTTTGAAGCGGGCCGGTTTCTGAGTGCCCGGGCCTACCTGGAGCGTTTCCAGGCAGTCGCAGAGCATAACCCCGAGAGCCTGTGGCTTGCAGTCCAGACCGAGTTTGCGCTGAAAGATCATGCTGCCTCGGGTCGATACGCGATATTGCTCAGGGAGAATTTTCCGAAGAGTGAGCAGGCGGTAATGCTGCTGGAGTGGGAGAATGAGCGTCAACCGGGAAGATGACGCCGGTGACAGCCTGGCTGCTAGTGGCCGGATGTCGCCAGGTGCCCGGCTGTCAGCGGCCAGAAAAGGGCGTGAGCTTTCCCTGAAAGCCGTGGCAGACGAGTTGAAGCTCGACGTCAGGATGGTCGTGGCACTGGAACAGGATGACTGGGACGCCTTGCCGGCAGCGATTTTTGTGAAGGGCTATTTGCGCAGGTATGCGCGCCTGACGGGGCTGCCGGAAGACGAACTGGTCGATGATTACTCCGGCAGCCTCGGGGAACCGCCACCACTGTCGGTAGTG
>Ga0316194_10000398_pt1 | contig 27283 bp, 30 predicted proteins | sample CroRivsedime1_MG_FD_204936 | JGI IMG/M metagenome (GOLD analysis project Ga0316194, IMG submission 204936) | Coastal sediment microbial communities from Maine, United States - Cross River sediment 1 | ecosystem: Environmental > Aquatic > Marine > Coastal > Sediment | place: USA: Maine...
ATGTGCCGCAGCTTTCTTCTCTGCTTCCTCCTGGCGCTTCAGATCAGCGACGCGTTTTTCTTCCTTTTTACGCTTTTGTTCAGCTTCTGTGGCCTGCTGTTCCAGTTTTTTCAGTTTTTCCTGCGCCTCGCGCTGCTTTTTGTCTTCCTGTTGTTTCTGGCGTTTGATCTCGGATTCCAGCTTTGCCGAGTCAACCACCATAGCCTGTACGGGCGCCTTCTTCCCGGATGCACTGGGTTTTACCGTGGGCGACCAGTCGAGACTGAAAATCAGCACACCCAGCAGTGCTGCGTGTACCAGCAGTGCATAGACAAACGGCCGCGGATTCTCGCGCAACAATCGCAACAGTTTGCGGATTTACCCACCCTCCCCGAACGGTTCGGTAACCAGGCCTACCTTGGCAGCTCCTGCCTGCTGTAACAGGGACATCGCCGCGACGACCAGGCCATAATCCACGGCAGAATCACCGCGCACCAGTACCGAGACTTTGGGTCGCTGGCGCAATACCGCGGCTGCCCTCAATACCAGCGTATCGGCGTCAATTTCCTGCTCGGGATCACCGCCAACATTGAGAAAATAACGCCCTTCGGCATCGACTGTCAGTACCAGCGGATCCTGTTGCGCATCATCAATCGGTTCGGCATCCGCTTGCGGCAGGTCGACATCGACACCCTGGTTTAACAGCGGCGCGGTGATCATGAAAATCACCAGCATCACCAGCATCACATCAATGTAAGGCACCACGTTGATCTCTGACATGGGTCGTTTGCGGACGCGTTGTCTCGCCATTAGTCGTGCGCCTGACGTTGCAGAACACTGGAGAATTCCTCCAGGAAGTTATCGTAACGGTTCTCCAATCGCTCGACATCATTGGAGTAACGGTTGTATGCGATAACCGCCGGAATGGCTGCAAACAGACCCATCGCGGTCGCAATCAATGCTTCCGCAATACCCGGCGCCACCATCGCCAGCGTCGCCTGGTGCACATTACTCAGACCACGAAAGGCGTTCATGATGCCCCACACGGTGCCAAACAATCCAACGTAGGGGCTGGTCGACCCGACGGTCGCCAGAAAGGACAAATGGGTCTCCAGGTCATCCATTTCGCGAGACAGGGCGACTCGCATGCGGCGCTGCGCGCCTTCCACGACCGACATCGGATCACGCCCGCTTTGCTGGTGCAGGCGTGTAAATTCCTTGAACCCGGTAACAAATATATTCGCCAGTCCACGCAGGTCTTCACTGCGCGGAGATACCTGGTGGTAGAGCGTAGCCAGATCCCCGCCCGACCAGAAACGGTCCTCAAACTGCTCAGCGGCGGAGTAAGCCGCGGCCAGGGCACCGCGCTTGCGGAATATCATGGTCCAGGACATGACCGAAACCGCCAGCAGCAAGAACATAACCAGCTGCACAACTACGCTGGCACCGGTAATCAGGCTAAAAAATGATAGATCAGCAGACACGTGATAACTCCGAACGAATGAAATCAGGTATGGGTACAGGTTTGAAGGACGCTGAATTGATGCAGGCGATGCGTACATGCCCGCTGCACAGGGCCTGCGCCTCGCCACAACGGTGGACCTGCTGGAAAAATGTCAGGCTGGCACGGCGCTGTTCGCTGATTTCTGCGCTCACTTCAAGTTTGTCATTGAATCTGGCTGGCTGTTTGAAATCAACCTGGATTGAGTGCACGGCAAACAGAATTCCATGGTCCCGACGTAACCCGTCCTGCTCAAAGCCCATGGCCCGCAAGTGCTCGGTACGGGCACGCTCCATAAACTTCAGGTAATTTGCGTAATACACCACGCCACCACTATCTGTGTCTTCGTAGTACACGCGCACCGGCCAACAGAACTGCGACAATCCTACCCCCTGCAGTGACCACAAGACAGCTCAATAATTCCCACGCCGCAAGCTTACCGATGCGCGCCAATGTTTGCATCCCGACATAGCTGCGATCATAAAAAAAAACGCGACCGGGGTGGTCGCGTAAACCCCCGAGGGGGAAATTGTAATTCCCGGCGATCGTCAGCAACCGGGGACATGCTGTACGCTAAGAGGGGTTAGCCTCTCTCACCGAACGCACCGACACATATTCATCCCGGTTCAGCAAACCGTCACGGTCAATATCAGCCGAACCAAACACGTCTTCAACTACTCCGACTGAGCGCGCCTCGACACGGCTTATATATCCGTTGTGATCACTGTCTATACTATCAAAAGCGACAAAGCCGTGAGCATTCACGGAAACCGGCTGATCCGCCACCGCTGGCGCAGCCAGTAATCCCCATAGCAAAAACCAGACCGGTAGTTTCACGTCGTCAATCCCGAGTTACCTGGAAATCTACGCAGCAAAGGCCGTGCCAGTGGGGACCAAATACACAAGAAACGGTGCCTCCAGCCGGTTTTCCGCCACCCGACTGGAACCGAAAGGACGGCACATCTCCATAAACTGTCCCTGTCTGACGACGACAGTTACTTGTTAAACAAAATCAGTTTAAAAAACAATAACATTTAATGTCGTCAATGGGCGACAGCGGCTGAAGATGTTGTGCCCTTGAACTGCGACGGATTGAGGTGATGCTTGTGCAACAGCTTGTAGAATTCGGTGCGGTTGCGCTTGGCGATACGCGCCGCCTGACTGACATTGCCGTTGGTAATCTGCAGCAACTGGGTCAGGTACTCGCGCTCAAAGCGGGAACGCGCGTCAGCGAATGCGGGCATTTCACCATCGGCTTCGTCGCGCAAGGCGCGCTGCACCAGACTGGCCGGTATCAGCGAAGTGGTGGTAAACGCCACCGCCTGCTCCACGATGTTAAACAGCTGCCTCACATTACCTGGCCAGGGCGCCGACAGCAGGGCTTCCATGGCATCCGGCGCAAAACCTTTCACCGACTTTTTCACTGCATCTTCCAGTAAGCTGAGGAAATGATTTGCCAATAGCGGAATGTCCTCGCGGCGGTCGACCAGTGAAGGAATATCCAGGGCAACGACATTGAGCCTGTAATACAGATCCTCTCTGAAGACACCCTTCTTGCGCAGATCATCCAGGTCACAGTGCGTGGCTGAAATAATACGCACGTCCACCGGCACAGTGCTCGTTGAACCCACCGGACGCACGTTACGTTCCTGAATGGCACGTAACAGCTTCACCTGGAAGGTTATCGGCATATCACCGATCTCGTCCAGAAACAGCGTGCCTCCGCTGGCGGCCTGGAACAGGCCTTTATGGTCACGCATGGCGCCGGTAAAGGAACCCTTGGCGTGACCGAAAAATTCTGATTCAAACAGCGCCTCGGGAATGGCGCTGCAATTGACTGCGACGAATTCACCCCCGGCACGTCCGCTGGCACTGTGGATGGCGCGTGCCAGCAACTCCTTGCCAGTACCACTCTGCCCGTGAATGAACACACTGGCCTCGCTCGACGCCACCAGCCGCGCCTGTCCCAGCAAGTCCTCCATCAGTGGACTGCGGGTTACGATACCCTGACGCCATTCTGCGACGTTTTCCTCAGCGCGGCGTTCGTGTTGCTCGCCCGTGACCCGCAGTGCGCGTGTCACCTGCTCCAGTAGATCCATGCTGTCGAACGGTTTGGTCAGGTAGCCAAATACGCCCCGGCTGGTCGCATCCACGGCATCCGGGATGCTGCCGTGAGCCGTGAGAATGATGACTGGAAGCGCTGGACTACGCCGACGAATCATGTCGAACAGCGCCATGCCATCCATACCATCCATGCGTAAGTCCGTGATTACCAAGTGAGGTTGGAAGGTTGGGATCTGTGCGATGGCCTTTTCACCACTTTCCACGGCAGCCACTTCGTAGCCCGCGGCGGATAACCGCATGGAAAGTAGCCGCAGCAATGCCGGGTCATCGTCAACTACCAGAACCCTGTAACGACATGCACTCATTCCTACTCCTTCCGACTAGTTCGGTGTTACTCGTTGCTGAATGTTTTGTTCAATAGTCGTCAGCTCTTGCAACTGCCGTTCCAACTCTTCAACACGGGCCACAGACTGCGCCAGTTTTTCACTCAGCTCGTCAATTTTACCACCTGACCAGTCCTGCTCCTCAATATTTTGTTCTAACAGCGCCGCTAACGCCCGGGCACTAGCATCCGCTCTATCTATATCCAACCCTTTCAATAACTTAAGTGCCCGCCCCTGGTCGCGCACCGACCTCGGTCCTGCGGCCAGTAACAACGCAAGGCGCAGACGCGTACGCGGTTCAGCCGAACGGATAAACTCCTGCTTACGAATTTCCAGTGTCTCTTTCAGCTGTTCATCCGGGAGCTCGATAACCTGCTGCCACTCCTCCAGCCAGTAAGCAGCGTCGTCAACCCGTACCGCGACCGGAACCTGACTAACTGTACTGCGCTGCACTGTCATCGGCTGGCACGCAGTAATTGCCATAATTACGAATAATTTCAGTATGTTATGCACGTTTCACCGCTGCCAGCCTGATTGGTAATACGACCCGTAAACATGCACCCTGATCCTCGCTGTCTATAACTTCTATGTAACCACCATGTGCCTGTGCGTACTCGCGCGCAATGGACAAACCCAGTCCGGTACCACGCACGTGACCATTTGCCGCAGACGCCCCCTGGTAGAATGCATCAAAAATACGCCGCCGTTCCGACTCCGGAATACCGGGTCCGGAATCTGCAACCTCGATAATGGCCCGCTCACCCTGTGATTCAAGACGCACGCGCAGCTGGCCCTTTTCCGGTGTAAACTTGATGGCATTGGAAAGTAGATTATCCACCAATGTGTGCAATTTGGCACGGTCGCCCTCCAGTTCAACCGGCTGCAGGGACTTGTCCAGCACCAGCTGGCGAGCCAGAAGCGCTACCTTGTGATCATCCAGCACAGCATCTATCAGCTGGTGCAACGCCACTGACTCCACACGCAGCTGGGAAGCGCGCGACGTAGCTATATTGAAGTCCAGTAAATTTTCGATAAGTTTCTGCAACTGTAAGGTGTTGTCGCGCAAAATCGCAGTAATTTCACGCTGTTGGGCATTCAGGTTGCCGACAACACCCTCGTTGAGGAGTTCCGCCCCTTCCCGGATTGCGGTAAGCGGGGTCTTGAGTTCATGGGAAATATGGTGCAGAAACCGGTTTTTCTCCTGTTCCACTTCCAGCAGACGGGTCCGCATCCAGTTGAGCCGCTCACCCAGTTGTTCCAGGTCGCGCGGTCCTATAATTTTTGCCGGTTGGGAGAAATCTCCGTCGCCGAGTCGCCGGATGGCCTGGTCCATCTGCCGTAGCGGGCGGGTTATCAGGAAGGTGAATACTGCCGCCAGTATCAGCGCTGCCGGCACCAGTGCCATAGCCTGTAACACCAGCCTGTGTTGCAGCCCTTCTCCAAACTCATCCAGACGGTCAACCTCCCTCTCCACCAGCTTGCGATTATCTATCAACATCTTGTGTGCATCGCGTGCCAGCCCCGCGAACCCGTCTACGGCGGAGGTGGTTTCTTCGGCATCAGGCGGATAACTGATCAGCACATCGTTGATACTGTCTTCCACTTTGACAATCAGGTTCAATCGCTTGCTCTGCAGATCCGAGAGCCGGAGCGCCGCGAGACGGCCGGTTGTATCGATAAACTTCTGGTGGTTTTCCAGATACACCTCCAGCAGGGCAATATCTCCCAGCACTTTGTACTGTCGGGCATTACGCTCCATAGCCGTAATCGTTTCCACCAGTAGCTGCACATTCTGGGTCGCACGCACTGTAGCAAACAGGGCGCGCTGACCTTGCGCAACCAGCCTGTCGACAGACCAGGTGGTGTGGATCAACGCCGCCATCAGCGGCATGACCACCACTACAAAGCCGATCAGTAACAAGCTGTTAATGGATTTTGGGCGATACAATCGCACGGCGATGAACCTGTTCCGGGTAATAGACGCGGGGGTCCGGTATTGTGGATGCAACAATACCAGATTGGAATGCATTGAAGACTAAATCGCTGGAATCCCCGAATTAGCAGGCACTGATCAAAGGCCTACGAGCGTCTGCGCTGGCGCTGGCAGCACCGCGACGCCGCACCGGGCCGCCGAACAAATGAACGCATTCGCAGCTACGCAGCGGACATGAGCAGCCTGATGAACCTCAATAGACTGGTTACTGAAGCATGGCAGCCACGGGGGCTACCAGTCACCTATCTGGTAAATCCTCCGGGCAATATTCTCTACCAGGCGCTGAGGGGACACCCCTGGGACCAGGAAGAATACCTGGAGCTTCTGTGCAGGCTTTCCCACCAGCCCGGGCCCAGGGGAGTTCAATACGGGCCGCAGTAGCTAAACGACGCTGCCAAAGCCTTTGTCAATGGCGCCGGCGGGTAATTCCAGTCCGGCGAGCTTGCAACCCTGGGCAATAGGGCCACCAGGGAACAACCGGTAAAGATACTTGTAACCGCCCTTATCATGGAATTTTTCATCCAGCGCGTCGTGCAACTCGCGTACGCTATATTTGTTGCACTCGTGACGGGCGCAATACTCCTGAAGAGCGCGTAACTCGTCCCAATGGTCCTCGTTCAGCTCAAGCCCCTCATCACTGGCCAGGTTGCGGGCTTCCTCCTCGTTCCAGTTATCCGGGGCAAACGGAAATCCGCGGGATCGATCTAATGTTGGCATACACTATCCTCCTCGGCTTACAACACCTGTCGCGAAAACAGGCCCTGTCAAACAGCATAGCAGCTATTTTCCCTTATGCTACCGCCTGCGCCTGTGACCAGGCGCACAGAAAACGCGCAGCGGGAATATTTTCCTGCTATAACTCATCCACCACGGACAAAACACCAAAAATCGACTTCACTACAGAGAGAATCCTGATGAAAATCACACTCATGAAAATCTTGAGCAGCGGATATTTTTTGATAGCCCTGCTGATGTATCCCGTTTCAGGCTATAGCACGGACGATGCGGAGCTAAACCACGACTATCGAACATTTCATGCAGGTAAAAAAATGCTCGGTTTTATCCCGAGAGCCGGAAAGATTGAATACGGGAAAATCGGGGATTCCTATACCGCGGACCTGGTGATGTATCTGGCCGGTAACCAGTTCATGGTGATGGAAGACCTGATCGGCGACTTTCAGCGAAAAAACCCGGACATTGAGAGCATCTATGTCGAAACCATCCCGCCTGGCCAGATTCTCAAACAGCAGTTACTCAAGCAGGGTCAGATCAATGGCCAGGACACAGCACAGAATCCGGACCTCTACGCCAGTGTAAATCTCGGACATCTGAAAAAGATGCAAGAGAAAGGCCTGATGTCGGACTACATTATCTACACTCACAACAAGCTGGAACTGATGGTTGCGGAAGGCAACCCGAAAGGCATCAAAGGCCCTGAGGACCTTGGCCGGGATGACCTGGTGCAATCACACCCCAACCCGCTTACCGAAGGCATCTTCAAGTTTTACGGTTCCCAGATGCTTAAAGACCTCGGCATTTACGACAAGGTCACTGCTGACGCAAAGTGCAAGAGTTGCTGGGCGGTTAAGGACAAGACCTGGTTTACTTCAAGGCATCACCGCGAAACGCCGCAGCGAATCGAACAGGGCGAAGCCGATGTCGGTATCGTGTGGACCACAGAGGTCGTTTACGGCAAGGAAACCGGCCGCAAGATCGATGGCGTAGCCATACCCGCTCCGTATAACATGCAGGACAAGGTTGCCTATGCGATAGGTCCGCTGACCAAGGGGCGTAACGGCAAGAATGCCAGCCGCTTCCTGGAGTACCTCGCAACCGATGCCGCCCAGGATATTTATGCCAAGCATGGTTTCCTGAAGGCAACGCCGGCCGAGCTTGAGATAAAACCAATTCCGAAATAAGCGGGTTATTTTAACCGTCAGGATGCCAGGAAATGTGAGAACAATCTGGCGTCCTGGCGGTTAAATATATAGTTAGCCAGCTCGTCGCCATGAAAAACGCGGCTCGCCCACAAGCGTTTACTGCACCTGTTTTTCCATTTCTTCATCCCTGCGCTTGTAAGCATCCATCATGTCCTGCTCAACCTGTTCGGCCTTTTGCAGTGCTTTTTCCTGGTCTTTCCAGGGATGTTGAGGCTCGCTGGCCACGTCTGCTGAAGTGGACTCCTCATCCTGCGTGGAGCAAGCGCCCAATCCTGTTGTCAGCAACACGACCACTACCAACCATTTCCTGCCCACTAAATATCTCCCTGTTAATTTGGTTAAAAAACCTCCAACCCGTCTCCGAACCAGTCACAGGCCATGCCCACGCGTTCAGTAATGCTGTGCTTTTCGTAGGGTAGTGGATCGCTGTGCCCCCATACAGGACCCGGCCAGGCCGGATCACTTCTGAAACGCGCAATGTGGTGTACGTGCAATTGGGGCACCAGATTCCCCAGCACCCCGATATTGATTTTGTCAGCATGGAAACTCTGCATCAGGTGCTCCGCCAGCTGCGCAGATTCCCGCCACAACTGCTGTTGATCAGTTTCCGGCAACTGGAAGACTTCACTGACACCGCCACGTTGTGGCACCAGTACAAACCAGGGATAACGCGCGTCATTCAGCAACAGCAACATACTCAGGGGCAAGCGACCCACACGGATGCAATCCGCAGCCAGCCGGGTGTCCAGTTCAAACTGCTCTGCCATATTAAGACTTTTTACTCCTGGGGCCTTTCGGCTGCAAGCAGTAGACGTTATCTTTAAATGCATTCATGGACTACGTACTGGCAATCGATCAGGGCACGCACGCCAGCCGGGCACTGCTGCTGGATTCTGACGGCAAAATCGTATCCCGCAGCATGTACCAGGTAGCACTCTCGCATCCCGGCCCCGGACGGGCCGAGCAGGACGCGGAGCAGATTGTGACCTCGGTCCAGGCCGCCATGCGGGATGTTCTGCACGCACTGACAACCGCACAACGGGATAACATACGCGCCTGTGGCATTGCCACCCAGCGTTCCACGGTCACCGCCTGGCAGCCGGATGGCGCCCCTCTGTGTGCTGCGATCAGCTGGCAGGATACACGTGGCGTGCGGCAAACCCGGGAACTGCAAAGCCGCGCCGCGGAGATCCGCAAGTTATCAGGGCTGCCGCTGTCTGCACACTATGGTGCGAGCAAGCTGCACTGGTTGTATCACGTATCTGGCAACCCGCTGGAGATGCGCTTCGGACCGCTGGCCGGCTTCCTGCTGCAGCGATTGACCCGGGAACGCAGTTATGCGGTGGATCACACCAATGCACAACGCATGCAGTTGCTGGATATCCACACACTTGAATGGTCACCGCAACTGGCGGACTGGTTCGATGTGCCACTAGACAGGCTGCCCTCCTGCCGTCCTGTACAGCACGGCTATGGAACCCTGTCAGACTGCGAGGTCCCGGTTACAGCGCTATGCGGCGACCAGAACGCAGCCTGGTTCGGATCGGGCCAACCGGATGACGGCACCGCACTGGTCAACCTGGGCAGCGGTGCCTTTATCCTTGCTGCGCAGCCAGACGGCACAGCACCCGAGAACCTGTTGACCAGTATTGCCTTCAGCGACCATAACCATTGCGAGTACCTGCTGGAAGGCACTGTCAACGGTGCAGGCAGCGCCCTGCAATGGCTGCAGGCGCAGTATCCAGACGAAGATATTCAAACCGGACTGCCAGACTGGCTTGAGCAGGTAACAGATCCCCCGCTGTTTATGAATACTGTGGGCGGGCTGGGCTCGCCCTGGTGGCGTCAGGGACCGGCACCCGAATTCGTGCCCGGCTATGACCGGGTCAAGGCAGCTGAAGCAGCGGTCGCGATTGCAGAGAGCGTCCTGTTTCTGATCCAGTACAACCTTGACATAATGCGGCGGCAACAGACCATCACCGGTCTGCGCATCAGCGGTGGCCTGTCACAGCTTGAGGCGCTGTGCCAGAAGCTCGCCAATCTCAGCAAGCTGCCCGTCCAACGAACAGATGACCCGGAAGCCAGCGCCAGGGGTATCGCCTGGCTGGCGGCCGGCCGGCCGGAAAACTGGCAGGCAGCAGACAAAGTACAGCATTTCGAACCCCGGCCCGATACAGGCTTAAGTGACCGCTATTCAAGCTTCATCAAACAACTCCATATCCATATCGATGCCCATGCCGATGAATGAACAACGCATACCACAACTTGTCGCCCACCGGGGCTATATGCACCAGTACCCGGAAAACACCTGGAGCGCTCTTGAGGCTGCCCTGCAGGCCGGCGCCTGCTGGCTGGAATTCGACGTTCAGATGTGTGCCGACGGGCAATTCGTTCTGCTGCACGATGCCGACTGCAACCGTACCGGCGATGACCCACGTTCAGTATTCGATAGCGACAGTCAAACACTGCAACGCGTCAGTGTTCACGAACCTGACCGGTTCGGGGACCGGTTCTTTCCTGAAGCGGTACCCGACCTCGCTACCGTCCTGCAGCGGCTGGCATCATTCCCGAATGCACGCGCCATGGTCGAAATCAAGGATGAAAGCCTGGACCGCTGGGGCATGGAAAAAGTTATGGACGCCCTGCTGAAAACCCTCACACCCTTTCAACGCCAGTGCATTCTGATCGCCTACAGCGATGTCGCCCTGGATTTCGCGCAGCAACAGGGTGACATGGTTACCGGCTGGGTAGTGCGCAGCTATGACCAGCAACACCTCGAACGGGCCAGGCAGCTTGGACCACAGTTCCTGATTTGCAACGAACGCAAGATACCCCCGGGGGAAACACCCTGGCGTGGCAGCTGGCAATGGATGCTCTATGACATCAGCGACCCGGATACTGCCCTGCAATGGTCGGCACGCGGTGTTGCGCTGATTGAAACGCGGGACATCAAAGCCATGCTGCAACACCCGTTACTCGCCAGCCAGGCATGCCGGCATGGAATATGATGTTATCGTCATAGGCGCGGGCATACATGGCGCAGGCGTCACACAGGCGGCCGCCGCAGCGGGCTACCGTACTATGCTGCTGGAACAGTACGACCGGCCTGCTACCGGCACATCGAGCAAATCATCCAAGCTTATCCATGGTGGCCTGCGTTATCTGGAAAGTGGCCAGATCGGGCTGGTGCGCGAATGCCTGGTGGAACGCAAACACCTGCTGACCAATGCTCCGCAGCTGGTCCGGCTGATACCTTTTCACATCCCTGTATATCAGGATACCAGGCGTCGCCCGTGGCAGATCCGGCTGGGTCTCAGCCTGTATGCACTGCTGGGCGGCAAAGGCTTTCAACAAGTACCTCGATCAGTATGGCCTGATCTGGACGGCCTGCGTACCGATAATCTGGACGCAGTATTTCGTTACTACGATGCGCAAACTGATGATGCGCAACTCACACAGGCCGTACTGGCATCAGCCGCATCACTCGGTGCCGACATCAGTTACCAGTGCAGTGTTGAACGTGCCGTTTGCGAGCACCAGCAGTGCACGGTTTTTTACCGGGGAAAAGACGGTGGCGGGGAGATCAAAACCCGCGTTCTGGTCAATGCCGCCGGCCCCTGGGTCAACACAGTACTGGGTCGTATAGAACCCGTCACCAGGCCGCTGGCGATCGACCTGGTGCAAGGCACACACCTGGTCATCCCGGGCACCCTGCAGCAGGGCATGTATTACCTGGAAGCCCCGCAGGACGGGCGTGCCGTTTTTGCGATGCCCTGGAAGGAGAACGTACTGCTGGGTACTACCGAGTCGCTGTTCACCGGGAACCCGGAAGACGTGCAACCGCTGGAACAGGAAATAAGTTACCTGCTGGAAGTGTACAACCGCTACTTCGAACAGACACTTGACTCCTCACAGGTCATCGAAGCCTTTGCCGGTTTGCGTGTTTTGCCGGAACAGAAAGATGCCGCCTTTCACCGTTCCCGGGATACGCTGTTACACATGGATACGAACACCTGTCCGCGGGCGTTAAGCATCTACGGGGGCAAGCTGACCTCGTACCGCGCGACAGCGGAAAAAGTCATCCGGAAACTGACACCCCTGCTACCAGCGCGAAAAAAACGGGCAGATACGCGGATTCTTCGCTTACCGGAATAAGGCAAGTATCAATCATCAATCAGGGGCAGTGTCTCACCCTCACGCTTCGGTGGCTGCAGGCCGATCTGCAAATAGGCATTACGTGTCGCCATACGCCCGCGCGGCGTGCGTAGTATAAAACCCTGCTGGATCAGATAAGGCTCCAGCACATCTTCAATAGTGCCCTTCTCCTCTCCGATTGCTGCCGCCAGGTTATCCACGCCCACCGGCCCACCGTCGAATTTTTCGATAATGGTGCGCAGCAAACGCCGGTCCTGGGTATCAAAACCCTGCTCATCGACATCCAGCATCTGCATGGCGCGCTCGACCACCGCGGCGGTTATCACGCCCTGCGCCTTGATCTCCGCATAGTCACGTACGCGGCGCAACAAGCGGTTGGCAATACGCGGTGTGCCGCGTGAACGTTTTGCCAGTGCGACAGCACCTGCATCCTCCATTTCAATGCCCAGGATATGGGCTGAACGTTTAAGGATGATGGCCAGATCAGTACTGTTATAAAACTCCAGGCGCTGCACAATCCCGAAACGGTCCCGCAATGGTGAGGTCAGCAAACCCGCGCGCGTGGTTGCACCCACCAGCGTAAAGGGTGGCAGATCCAGTTTTATGGAACGCGCCGCCGGCCCTTCGCCGATCACGATATCGAGCTGGTAGTCCTCCATGGCCGGGTACAGGATTTCCTCCACCACCGGACTGAGGCGATGTATCTCATCCACGAACAGCACGTCGTGTGGTTCCAGATTGGTCAGCAGCGCCGCCAGATCACCCTGTTTTTCCAGCACCGGCCCGGCGCTGTGGCGCAGGTTCGCGCCCATCTCGTTGGCAATGATATGGGCAAGGGTGGTTTTGCCCAGCCCGGGCGGGCCAAATATAAGTACATGGTCCAGCGCGTCTTTCCTGCGTCGCGCGGCCTCGATGAAAATCTCCATCTGTTCCGTGACCTGGGGTTGCCCTACGTAGTCCGCCAGCGTTTTCGGGCGGATAGCGCGATCCATAGCCTCGTCCTCAGACGATGCACTGGCGGTGACGATGCGGTCAGGTTCTATCATGACACTCAGGATACAGGCTGCTCCTGACCTTGCAAGCGAATAAACAAGCCCACAGCAAACTGGCGGCAGACCCAAATGCAGCAGCAGAGAACCAAACCCAGAGAGCTTCAGGGCGCTGTATAAACACCGGTATCCGGGTGGAAGGCCTGCCAGGCAAACCAGTAGCTGATGGTACTGGGAAGTTCACTGCCGTCGGCAGCAAGTACCCGACCGGTACGGTTACGGCTATCGTAATAGACCTGCACTTGCTTCCCGGCAATGCTGTCCGCTATGTCACCATTGGTACGTGACAACTCTGTGAAAGGGTAGGCCTTGTGTATCCCCTGCACACTCAGACCGATCACCAGTTCCTTCGGGTGATAACGCGGGTCCATACTGTTTACCGGAAAATAGAGCGCCGTGCTGTTTTCATAGCCGGCGTACGGCGAACGCTCATAATCGCGCCGGCTACCGGTGTCCGTGGATAACACCAGGGTATCCGGATGCCGGTTCCGCCAGTCATCCCAACGGGTATGGGACATCGCGATCTGCTGCAAGCGCTGACCACGCAGTGGACCGGAAACAGCCTGCTTCATGAGCTGGGACCAAAGTGATTCAGTCTCCCGGTCATAGAGCAGCACGTCGCTGTTGTACAGCAATCCCGATACTCCGAAATTGTGCGCCGAACCGTCTGCAGCTGCGAGAAAAGCCATACCTGTTCCGCACAGTGGGCAATAACTGACGACAACAGCCTCCGGGCCAAACCTGTCGTTGACGATTTCATGATAATTGAGGATCTTGACTGCATAGGCCTTGCGGACTCCGTTGCGGTCAATACCCAGCACACGGTCGGTGCCGTCAAGGAAATTCGCCTTGCCTGCGGTGATAAAACGCGGTCGGTCAAGCGCAGGAATACCGTCACGTGGGGGGCCACCGTGTTCAATTTCCTGTGCGGGCACCAGTGCGCCACTCAGATCGAACCCGTTAGAAGACCCCGCATAAAGAACGTGCGCCGTGAAGATATACAACAGCACTATCGCCATGGGGAGATAAAGCACCCAACGTGCCCGGGGCGATGCAAGCAGGGCGATATTCGCGCGGGGTTTTTGCATTCAGGTCTGCCGGGTAGTGAGGGTCCAGCGCTACTGCCTAGTTTCTGACCGTCGCCTGCAAGGCCGTTTTTATGATCTCTTCGGTAGTGACATCGCGGGTATCGACCGCACGCACCATACGGCTGGCGTCCTGTGGCTTGTAGCCCAAAGCAATCAGCGCACTCACCGCTTCCTCTACCGGACTGGCGACATCCGCTGCCTGTGATGCTGCTGCACCCTGTGTGGCGCCACCCGTATCCCAGTCTGCCAGCCGGTCGCGCATTTCCACCACCAGTCGCTCGGCGGTCTTTTTCCCGACACCGGGCAGCTTGACCAGAGCAGCAGTATCTCCGACCTGCACGCAGGCGGCAAAACTGCCGGCATCCATTCCCGACAGGATGGTCAGTGCCATCTTCGCACCGACCCCGTTCACCTTGATCAGAGTACGGAACAGGGTGCGGTCGGAGAGTTTGCTGAAACCGTACAGCGTGTGCGCATCCTCACGCACTGCGAGGTGGGTAAACAGGGTAATGGTCTCACCCACCGCCGGCAGATCGTAGAAGGTGGTCATGGGCGCATTGACTTCGTAGCCGACGCCCTGCACCTCAAGTAACAGGCCGGGCGGCTGTTTATCGCGCAGCACACCGCGCAGGAAACCGATCATCGCAACCGGCCCCCGCTTAAATGCGAGGCTGCCGAAACGCGTTGCAGCGCTTTGCTCCGGAAACTGTGGCAAAGCGCGATGGCCAGCGCATCCGCAGCATCCGCCTGGGGGACTTCCGTCAGGTTCAGCAATACCCGCACCATGTGCTGAACCTGCTGCTTGTCCGCCCCGCCCTTGCCGACCACCGCCTGCTTGATTTCACGCGGTGCGTATTCGGATACCGGCAGATCAGCGGTAACGGCTGCACAGATCGCCGCGCCGCGCGCCTGGCCCAGTTTCAGGGCGGAATCGGCGTTGCGATGCATGAAGACACTTTCGATGGCAAATTGCTGCGGCTGGAATTCGGCAACGAGCTCACTGAGTTCGCGGAATATCAAACCCAGTTTTTCGGGCAGGGTAGCGCCGCAGACCTGAACACAACCACTGGCGACGTAACGGGACGCATTGCCTTCGCAGTCGATCAGGCCGTAGCCTGTCAGACGCGAACCGGGGTCGATGCCCAATATGCGGATCATGGTAACCCGGGCTACAGCTCTGCCAGGATTTCCGCGGAGATGTCCGCGTTGGAGTACACCTCCTGCACGTCGTCCAGTTCCTCCAGGACATCGATCAGTCGAATCATCTTTTCAGCGTCGTTCCTGTCCAGTGGCGTGGTATTTTCCGCACGCATGGTCACCTCGTCCTGTTCCGGCTGGAACCCCGCAGCCACCATGGTTTCACGCACACTGACGTAGTCCTCCGGATCGGTCAGCACATCGATGGAACCATCGTCGTTGCTCACCACATCATTAGCGCCGGCTTCCAGCGCCGCTTCCATAATACTGTCTTCGTCGCTGCCCGCAGGGTAACTGAGAATACCGGTCTGTACGAACTGGAAAGCCACTGACCCGCTGGTGCCCAGATTACCGCCCGCCTTGGTAAACGCGTGACGCACCTCGGATACGGTACGGTTACGGTTATCGGTCATGCAATCGACCATCACGGCAACCCCACCCGGACCGTAGCCCTCATAGCGGATCTCATCGAAATTCTCACCATCCTGCGCCCCCGAGCCGCGTTTGATGGCGCGTTCGATGGTGTCCTTGTTCATATTGGCGCTGAGTGCCTTGTCCACTGCCAGGCGCAGTCGCGGGTTAGCCGCCGGATCGGCATCACCGGAGCGTGCCGCAACGGTAATCTCCCGGATCAGCTTGGTGAAAACCTTGCCACGCTTGGCATCCTGGGCCTTCTTACGGTGTTGAATATTGGCCCATTTACTGTGTCCGGCCATACCTGCCTCGCTGAAAGTTGTAACTGGGCGCGATTCTAGCAAGGAATGGGGACGCCCGCAGGCCGTAAGTTTAATCAGTTGTTCATGCTTTCGTCACAGGGTGGTCATCTTGCCCGGCGATCCTCATGCGACGGTCATGTGACCCGAAATTGCGAGGAAATCAAACCATGGAATTCTATATCCGGGAATTACCCGATGGCACCGCAACACTGATGACCCGTGACGGACTGTACCTGTTCACATTCCGCAACCTGGACTCGGCCCGGCAGGCCTGCGAAGACTGGTACCGGGCACATGGTCATGTAACTGGCCAGATCACTGCTTTAAGCGATGGTGACGTGTCCTGCAGTGTCTGCGGCCAAGGTTAATGGCGGGGGTCAGAGCACAGCTTTTCCGGGCTGATAACAACGCTGACTTGTTTTGAAATCAGAAACCAATACAAACATTGAAAGTTACAGGCAGGCAAAGATACCCCGTATGACTTGACCTCGGGTGGAGGCTGGCGGCAGACTCAGGGCATTAACCAGGGGACATGCCATCCGTGACGGTATCGCTGGAAGAGTTGCTCAAACAGGCAGAAGGGCTGATCTCCTTCCCGGAAGTCTGTATCCGCATCAATACCATGGTCGATGACCCCAGGGTGTCAGCGGCGGACATCGGCAAGGTCATTCAGCAGGATCCCGCGTTAACCGCTCGGCTGCTCAAAATCGCCAACAGTCCTCTGTACGGTTTTGCCTCGGAAATCGATACCGTATCGCGGGCCGTCACCGTTCTGGGCAGCAAGGAAATCCGCGACCTGGCCTTTGCGACCTCGGCCATCAAGGCCTTCGACGTCAAGCCCGGGCTGGAAGCCATCGAGGAACTCTGGTCTCACAATATCTATTGCGCTATTGCCTGCCGCCAGCTGGCCGAAACAAGCCCCGCGGGCCACGCTGAGTCCATCTTCATAGCCGGGCTACTGCACGATATCGGCCGGTTGCTGTTTCTCAGCCTGCTGCCGGAAGACAGCGCATCAAAGATTCAACGCCTGTCCGCGACAGGCCATGGCGAGTCGAATCTCTATCTTGCCGAGCGGGAAGTCATCGGATTCGATCATGCAGAGGCTGGCGGTGAGCTCATCCGTAAATGGAACCTGCCGGACAGTCTGTATGAGTGCGTTCGCTACCATCACGAACCCTCAAAAGCGGATCAGCATCCGCTGGAAGTGGCTATCGTTCACCTGGCAGACTGCGTTGCACATGCGGTCCAGGATGAAACCGATATCGACCAGCAGCTGGCCGCTGTCGACCCATCAAGCTGGAAACAGACGGGCTTGACACTGGAAGACCTCGAAGCAGTACTGCCTGTTGTCAAAAGCCAGTCGGGAGAGGTCCGTTCACTATTGTATGACGGCAGATAAAATCGAGGAATCAATGGGGACACCCATTTCGATGAGCTAGCCTTAACTACCTCCCCCAGGGATGAATATCGATAAAACCGGCCAAAGATTTCGACTGCTTATCCACGACCAAAACCATGTCATGATGCTTGCCGGCCACGGGATAAGCGGCGATATCATCATACGACTTACCGGACGCCTTCAGGTATTTTTCAATCTCCACGCGCGCTTCCTCGAACTTTTCTGCATACTTTTGCAAATCCATCGCCTTGGCAAAATTTCGCTCGATATTGCTGTGAAAATCGCGGTAAAACTCTGGACGCCGCTCCAGGTCCGCCCCGCCTTCATGTACGCCAAACACCAGGCCGTGTTCCGCCGCATCCTCCGGCATCTCCGCATAGACATAAGTCGGACCGATGACCTTGAGTTTGACCTGCCCGCTGTCAATCTTGTCCATCGGCATCTCTTCGGTCTCCGCCGCCGCGATCACCACAAAACGGTCGACGGCAAAGCTGACGATCGCGGGCCGCTCACTGATGATGACGCTGGCACCGTAAATAAAGGCACTTAGCTGGACGGCGATGATCATCGCCATATCGAATTTCAAACCGGGCTTCCCCGGCTTGAAAACCACCAGCGTCAGCAAGGGGCCCAGGACAATATCGACCCCGAGCATAATCTGAATGGGAAGCTTGGCCCCCTCGACCTGAAACAGGGGCGCGGGATACAGAACAAAAAACGTGAAACCCAGAAACAGGCCAACGATGGTGGCGCTGGCGGTCAGATGTACGGCAAAAGCCTGAAAGCGATTAACGTGCATAATGTCCTCAGCAATATATTTTCCAACAAAAACATAAACTAATTTCAAAAGCAAAATTTTTGCCCAAATTTTATCGGCACATCCAAGGGGAGATTTAGGATCAAGGGGTCAGAGTACTTGATCCCTTCTCTCTGCTGCGAAAGCTTGAACTCTTTCGATCCCCGCCATGCGTATATTTATCCACTCGGCGCTTCAGAGCCTCCTGAATCTGTTCACGGAAACGTTCGTTGCCGATTACGCTGCCGGCCTGTGTCCCTGCGCGCAACTCGGTTAACACGTTCTGATCAAAACAGCCATTAAACAGTGACTTGTAGTGCCGGCAGCGGCACCCCTCATCACGGTTGAACTCGCTGTAAAGCCTATGCGGAACGATCAGCTCATCCCGCCTTCCTAGCGCATTATGATGGTAGCTGGACCAACGATAATGCGCCGGACTCGCAACCATGCCCGCTCTTACCGGATTGAGCTCGATATAACGGCTGCAGGTCAAAAGATACTGATCCGAATCAATAATCGCTGACTTGAAACGCCCTTCCCATAACGTCCCTGTTCTTTGGTAGACAATGTTTACATAGCGTACATAACGGCGCCCCACCGACTGCATCATTTTCGAAGGACCGGCCTCCATGTGCGGCGTGAGCAGCAGGTGGACATGATTGGTCATGAAAACGTAAGCGTGCACCTCGCAACTATACTTGTGAGCCGCCTCTCGAAGCGAATCGTGGTAATACAGGAAATCGGCTTGCGAAAAGAAAACTGCCTGACGGTTGTTACCACGCTGGATCACGTGCAGGGCCTGACCTGGAACCACATTCCTTGGTAAACGCGCCATCGTGCAACTCCTTTGCACTGACCATAGGTTGGAAACCCTTACGTTAGCCAATCACCGGTAAAGTTTTCAAGTACTCTGACCCCTTGATTTGCACATTGCGTCCTGACGTCCTACCTGGCTTGTTTATTTAATGCCTGAGAGATGTCTTTTTCATACAAGGTATCTATCTCAGCCTTAACTGGTTGCCAGAGACTAGAGTCTTTTTCTTCCAAGAGGATGTGCTTTTCACCGCCAATAATTTCAAGCTTGAATGGAATGCTTTTCTCTCTGAGAGCGGTGATTAGCATTTTCGTATATTTGGCATCGGCATACTTAAATGATTCCCGAGCAGGTCTAGTCGAAGACATTGTCTCGAACGCGATATCTTGTACGATTTTTCCATTATCCGGCGAGAACCACACACGTCCATCTTTGTCGACCCGTAACTCTATGCCTTTACTCCGCAGTGAATTTATGAGGCTCTCTTGACTCGTTGAGTTCTCGATAAAGAACGACTCAGACAGCGGATCGACAGCAACTTCATTGTCGCCACAAGCCTGCACCAAAAGTACAACCATCGCTACGATTGATACTCGAATGATAGTAGATGAATTGTTGGTCATAGATTCCATGCCTATATATTAAAATGGGAGTGGGACCGGTCCACGCCCTAGTGGTTGATATTCGGTATCCCACCAAGGATTACCTTCCATATTTTCTATTCGCCAGGAGTCGCCAGCCCGGTACTTGTGAGAGTCTCCTTCCCAGCGATTCTTCCTTCCACATTCATCCTCCTCCTCACAATACACCTTTATTTGTTCCCAAGGAGTGTAATAAGTGCCAGAGAAATTCGCTTTTTTTACTCGCCAAATGTTGTACCAGTCAGCGTCCAAACCATATTTACGAACTCCATTTTTACCAATACCCGAACTTAACCCCAAGTTATCGAAATATAACCCATTCCATATTCGTGCCAGCTCTTTGGTGTATGAATATTCGGCGCTATCAGTGCCAGACCCAAGTACGACAGGAATGCAGTTCTCGAAATCATTTGGATTAAATGGATATAATTTTTCTAGTCCAAAGGGATCAGTAAATCTTAGTGGATTACCACCAACATACGCATATGTATTCAGGCCTCCACCAAGCCCAATTGGATCACTCGTCAGATATCTGCCTGTCTGGGGATCGTAATACCGGAAGTAGTTGTAATCTGGAGAACCCTACGTTGAGCCGCAAACGTTCGCCAGATTTGAACTAAACCTCAATTAGTTAACGAATTAGGAGAACAGATATAGGCGCCAACGAAAAGAAAAAGCCCTAATGCGATTTCAAACTTAAAGAGTTTTTACTCTGACCCTAAATATCCTGTCGTTATTCATTCTTCGGCTTGATGTAATCAGCGCCCATTTCTCTTGCTTTTTCTCTGTAAAATCTACTTATTTCGGTATTTGGTTCAATACCAGGCATTCCTGCTCCATATATGGTGCCCAGGTTGTGCGCCGCAGGTCCAAACCCAAGTTCCACCGCTTTTTTTAAAAGCTCTACTGCTTTACTTCCATTGCGTTCTACGCCAAGACCTAGCTGATACATACAGCCCAAATTTCCAATTGCAGGCGGATAACCCAAATCGACAAGCTTTTGGAGGGTAGCCAAAGCCTCATCATAACGACCGTCTGCTTGGGCCTGCAATGCGTCCTCAAGTTGGTTTTCAAGATCTGGAGAGTTCTGCATAATCTTACACCTAATCAGTAAGGAAATTTGGGTGGTTTATTACCCTCTTCCGGAGTTCCCGTGGTATCTACCCAACAAGTATTTGGATCAATCGGTGGGCATGGTTTTCCTGCCCATTGGCGAATTGTAATAAGCCCGAAAGCTCCTTTTTGTTTATATATACAGGTTTTCTCAGGCCCGCCATAATATACCTGTCTTTCAAACCAGCATTTTTTATCATCATTGCACTGCTTCGGCTCTTCAGCTGGCGGAGCAATCGGGGAATCAGCTGGATCATTCCCGTCTTCATTGAAAAGCAGATCCCTTAATTCCCTTCCTAGTTGTTTAAAATTACGAGGTGCTCGTTCGCGGCCTGCCCCATCAGGTGATCCTGTCGCCCCAACTGGAGGTGCAGCAGGTGCTGGTAACACACCGGTAAACAAGCCCAATGGATCGGTATATCTCACCGAATTCGCGTTGGCGTAGAGATAAGTATTCAGTCCCCCTCCCAAACCGATGGGGTCTGAGGATAAGTACCTACCCGTACTCGGATCGTAGTACCTGAAGTAGTTGTAATCTTGAGAACCCCACATGGGGCCGTAATAATTCTACTAATTGTTATATGTTCTCAATTAGTTACCGAATTACGAGAACGTAAATGGATGCCAGTGAAAAAATAAAGCCCTAATACGATGTTCAACTTAACGAGTTTTTGCTGACCCCAAATATCACAATCTCTGATTTGGCACGCAGCTATTTTCGGTAGTTTTCTAAAAATTCGCGGGCTTCGTTCATTTCGCCTTGCTCATCGACGCTTCCCTCGAATGAGAGAACCTTCTGATACCATTCAGCCGCTTTATCATCAGATTGTTCGACGCCTTTTCCCTGTGCATAGATTCGAGCAAGATATACGCAGGGAAGGTACGCATCCCTTTTTACTGCAATTTCATAAAGCGAAATAGCCTTAGGGATATCGACCGGCATACCTTTGCCTTCCTCATACATCGTGCCGAGTACGACTGTCGCCGTAAATGCTCCTTTTTCATGCGCTCTCTCCAGCCAGTATTTAGCTTCGGTGAAGTCCTGAGGAAAATCGTTGCCATCATAATCGAGGCCAGTCAGATAGCTGTGACCAAGCTCGATTTGGTAAGGTGTTAGGCCCTTTTCAGCTTTCGCTTTCAATTCATCAATTGTTTGGCCATCCATATATCATTTTCCCTTTCAAAAGCCCTATAAATCGCGAATTTAAATAACGCCATTTAAATTGGTAATATCTTATGGTTCCCCATGCTTTGTTTGGTCTATATAGTCAAGGCATTCACCGGAAACGCATCCCGTCATACATTTCCACCAGCTACCACCCCAGACACCGGGCATTCTATGCTTGTTGTCACGGGCTCGCACACATCTCGCAATGCAGCCTTCAATTTCCTCTAAACACTCTTCCTCGTTATCGTCCTCGCATTGTTTTGGAGTGTCACCCGATAAAGACAGCGCTCCGCCCGAAATTAAAGCGCCTGCAACCAGGTCTCCAAACGGGAGTGGACCATCAATTAATGCAAGACCAATCCCAAGACCAATCGCAGTTGCCCCCCCCCTCTACGTCTAATCCCAAAGGATCGACGTATCTGTATGGATTGTTGAGGGCATAACTATACGTGTTGAGCCCCCCATCCAACCCGATATGGTCACTGGTCAGGTATCTTCCCATACTCGGATCGTAATACCGGAAGTAGTTGTAAACTGAAGAGAGCCAAATGAAAGCGCGACATATACAGAAGAATGCTTTTACTATCCTCTATTTATCACTCGGCAAGGCAGTTAAATCATCTCAATGAAAACAAAATGCCCAAATGCAAAATATCTGTTGATGGGTTTTTGCTTCGCTACCAAACATCCATCATCCTTTACTGAGAAACTGATTCCTTGTAGTCGCTATACATTTTTTCATATTCGTTTACGATGGATTGATTGACGGCAGGATCTTCCTTAATTTTCATCCATAGCTGTGATGCGTATTGCTTGTTTCGGCCGTAATCGACGTGATGACGTACTCCGGCTATCGCAATTTCAGCGATCTTTGGATGCGAGTTCGATGAGAAATCCGCCAGAAGTTTTATTGTCTCCTTATTGTCGATATCTCGTAGGGCCTCCAAGCCGACAATCACGATGGTTTGATTGTCATCAACGATTAATTGCCTTATATAGTCAATGTATTCGGGATCTTCGTGGCCAAGACCAATCAAACCTTGTGCTATTCTAGAACGCACAATCGGACTTTGAAGAATCTCAGGCTCTATATTGAGTCCAGTAATTGCTTCTCCCTTCCAAAGCGCCTCTAGTAGAGGAGCCGCGAACGAATCATGCGTTAGAGGAATGTCGGCGATGGCATGCCGGACCTGGAACTCATCCGTACTTGCTAACAGCGGCAGAATTCGTTGTAAGTCCGCGCCAAAGGTCGATATGTCTAGACTGCTCGATTCGCTAGGCTGATTGCACCCGGCGATCAGGAATACAATAACTGGTAGGAATAAAGTAGTCGCGATCCTCCCAGTAATAAACTTATTTGTTTTGGCGTTTTTAATCATCCGTGCAAATCCTTTCTATACTCAGGTCGAAATTCCCAAATTGGATTCTCGGGCCTTTTTGGCCCCCATGCCTTATCTCCATACGGTTTCCCGCATTCATCGACACATTGGTAATACCCATAATCCCATTTTTCCCATAACCACTCACGACCCCAGTCATGATCATCGCGATAATATCCCCGTATATCCTGTCCCAGACCCAAGGGCGGCCTTTTACCTCGTGCGCGCAAATTAGGAAGATCCCCAGATACAATAGGTTTAGGTTTCACCTCAATCACTGGTGTCCATCCCCCTCCAATCAGATATGGCTGACTTATCGTTGTTCGAATCCATGTGTCACGGTCTTTAAACCATGTGAGAATACATGCTCGTAAACCGAGAGGATCAGTCCAGTACACGGGGTTATTGCCAACATAAGCATAGGTATTGGGTCCGCCTCGTAGACCAATCGGGTCAGATGTCAGGTACCTGCCAGTCCCCGGATCGTAATACCGGAAGTAATTGTAATGCAGCCCGGTTTCACTGTCGTAATACTGTCCCGGGAACCGTACATTTAACGTGACGGAGTTCGCATCTCCATCCGGGTCTTCATTGAACGTAGCCTTGCCGAACGGATCATATTGGGCGGTCCATACTGTTGTGCCCGATTCATCCGTCATCGCCTGCGGCGTCCCCAACGGATCATTGTGCACGTAATACAGCACCCCGCTGTTGGCCGGTACGGCGTGGGTGGGGGTGATGAGCCAGTCCAGTAAGGGACTGGCGCTGGCCTGCAGCCAGGCGGGTCCGCGTTGCGCAATCGCGCCGGAGGACGGCGCTCCTACACCCAGCCAGCTCTGCAGCAGCTGTTGCTGCAACAACAGGATGTCCGCGGCGTTGAGTTGCCCGTCCTGGTTCATGTCCGCACGGGTAAGCTGCGCCGGGGTGGGAGTCAGGGTGCCCATGACCATTCGGTACAGGAGCACCAGATCGCCGAGGTTGGTTGTGCTGTCTTCGTTGATGTCGCCGTCACCCGGGAAGGTGCCGGCATTGACGGGGCTGGTGCCGGCGGCGATTTCCACGCCGTCGTCGATGCCGTCACCGTCGGAGTCGGGGTTGGCGCTGTCGGTGCCGTGCTCGAACCACTCGGCGGTATTGAGCAGGCCATCGCCGTCGCTGTCGGTATTGATGGGCAGGGTGCCCTGTTCCGCTTCCTCCTGGTTGGGGATACCGTCCTGGTCATCGTCGGGTGAGTACACGGCCAGCAGTTGGCCGTTCAGGTACAGGTATTCGAGCAGCACATTGCCGTCCAGATCGGTTTCGACCAGCAGCTCGCCGTTGCTGCCGTAGAGGAAATGGCGACCGGTGGTGCTGGTTTCGTCGCTCTTGGTGATGCGCTGGCCGAGGCCGTTGTAGCTGAAGCTGGCCTTGAGGGTGGCGGCTTCAGTGGCCGTACTCAGGCGGTTGTGGGGCGTGTAGCTGTAAGCCCAGGCGCCGTTGTTCAGGGTGTTGCCGGTCGCGTCCAGCAGGATATCGGTGGCGCCCAGCGTATCCAGGCGGTTGCTGCTGGGTTCGTAGATGAGCGCGGTGGTGATGCTGTCGGCGGTTAGCTGGGTACGGTTGCCGTTTTTATCGTAGTCATAATCACGGATGCCGAACGGGCCGCTGGTGGCATCCAGCCGGTTCAAGGGGTCGTAGCTGAAGCTGCTGGGTCCGGCCAGGGTGTCGGTCTGGCTGAGGCGGTTGCCGTTGGCATCGTAACCGGGGTAGGTGCGTTCCAAGACACCGGTGATGGTCTGGGCGGTCAGCCGGTAGGCGTTATCCAGGCTCTGGTTGAGGACCCGGCCGTTGCCGTAGGTCAGACCGGTGACGGGGCCGAAGGGCGCATAGCTTAAGTTGCTGGCCAGCGTCTGGGTCTGGCCGCTGACGGTGAAATCCACCTGGCTGACCTGCCCGGCGGAATCATAGATATAGGTGAGGCGGCTGCCCGAGGGGTAATCAAGGGTCTGTACCCGGCCCTGGGCATCGTAGCCGTAAAGTATCCCCTGGTGCTGGGTGACATCGCCGAAGGCGTTGTACTGGTAATGCAACTGGTTGCCGGCCGGGAAAGCGCCATCGCCATAGCTGACTGTGCACAGCCGCCCTATCCCGTTGGGGCAGGTGTCATAGCCATAGGTGATGTCGTCGGCGCTGCCGGGGGCATCGAGGGCGATCAGGCGGTTGAGGGCATTGTAGCTGTAAGTGAACAGTTGGCCGAGGGCATCGGTCTTCTGGATGAGGTTGCCGGCGGCATCATACTGAAAGCTGGTGCTGCCGGTATCGGGGCTGGTCTGGTTGAGCAGGTTACCGATGTCGTCGTAGGCGTAGCTGGTGTTGCCGTTGTTGGGGTCGGTGACCGCAACCAGGCGGTCGGCGACATCGTAGCCGTAACCTGTGGGGGTATCGGCCGTCGACGAGTCGGCGCCGCCTAAATTCTGTACCACCTGGGTCAGACGTTTGAGGCTGTCGTAACTGTAATCGGTGACCGCGCCGTTGCCGTCGGTTTGCAGATCCAGGGTGCCGTCGGGGGCAAAGTCGCTATCGGTGTTTTCATTGGCCTGGGCGCTGGTGTCCAGGCGATTGTAGATATCGAAGGTCTGGCTGAGCTGCTTCTTTAACGCGCCGCCGCTGTCGTAGGTCTTTTCGAAGGTGCGGTTGCCTTCGGTATCCAGGGTGTATTCGATGTAGTTACCCAGGCCGTCGGTGATGCGTGTCAGGCGGCGGGCGGCGTCGTAGCCGAAGGTCAGGGTGGTCGCGCCCGGTGTGCCGTCGCCGGTGGTGATGCTTTCGACCTCACCGGTGGCGAGGTAGGTCCAGCGGGTGGTACGGCTGCCGCTTGGGCCGGTCTCGGTCAGGGTCTGCAGGCGGTCGTTGCCAGTGTAGTACATGTAGGCGAGTATCAGGCCGTTAGGGCGGGTCTCGCTCAATACTTTTCCGGTGGCGGTGTATTGGATGTTACTGCGTACCAGGACGCCATTGGCGTCTTCGATTTCTTTCAGGCGGGCGCGCGTGCCGATGGACTGCGTGGTGTCGTTCGGATAATAGCGATAGTACGTGTAGTCATTGACATCCGTGCGTGGGCCGTCGACAAACGACAGTTGGTTCAGCGGACCGGTGTATTGCCGGGTGGCAGTGCGCGACACCGGATTACCGGCCGGGTTGAAGCCGTTGATCGTTTCGCTGGCGCGGTTACCGAAGGCGTCGTAAGTATAGGTGGTGACTTTATTGTTACCGGCAAAGACCGAGGGCTCGGTAATGCTGGTGATCCTGTTAAAGAAACGGCTGTCGTAAGTGTAATCAACGCGCCGGGCATCAGGTGAGGCCACCGGGTCGAAGGCGCACACGCCGCTACTGGTATCGGCCGCCGTGACACCTTCCGTCTTGCAGCCGAACTGGCCTTTGACATCGTAGTTACCGAACCTGGTGGTGATACCGTCTTCGGTGCGGCTCAGCAGGTTATTGTTGGCCGGGTCGTACTGGTAGCTGGTGTTGGCATCCCCGCAGGTCGAACAGCCCGGGCCCGAAACATCGGTGACCAGGGCCAAACCTAATTGCACAGCCGTCGAATAGGTGCTGGGCTGGCCCAGGCTGTTGCTGACCAAACGTGTACCGTCGGTGTTATACACCACGTCAACACGCTGTACGTTGCCGGCATGCATACTCAGATTTGCGCGTCCCTGCGCATCATATCCAAAAGTAGCATAACGGGTGCCCCGCGCGTCGGTGATGCCGGTCAGCGCTTGCGGTAAATCCGCGCCTGAGGTGAATGCCGGTTCGTTGTAGTGGTACTGCCTGGTCGTACCATCGGGGTTGTCGACAAATTCCAGGTTGTTATTCGCATCGTAACGGTAAGTCCACTGGCGGCTGGCGTGATCAGTGATCGTGGAAAG
>Ga0316194_10000399_pt1 | contig 27276 bp, 21 predicted proteins | sample CroRivsedime1_MG_FD_204936 | JGI IMG/M metagenome (GOLD analysis project Ga0316194, IMG submission 204936) | Coastal sediment microbial communities from Maine, United States - Cross River sediment 1 | ecosystem: Environmental > Aquatic > Marine > Coastal > Sediment | place: USA: Maine...
TTGCCTTCCACTGCCCAGCAACTCTTGCATTGTGCGCCGGCTGTGACCTGTTCGTGCAGTCCCAGGTCCTTGAGCATTTCGCTGCCGTAAAACTTGAAAATTCCCTCTGTCAGAGGGTTGGGGTGCGACTGGACGAGATCATCACGGCCCAGGTCTTCCGCTCCCTCGATATTCTTCGGGTTACCCGCAGCAACCATCAATTCGAGCTTGTTGTGGATGTAGATGGCGTGGGTGTCCATTAAACCCTCGCTGTTGAGCTTTTTGAGATGGCCTATATTGACGCTGGCGAAGACATCCGGATTCATCGCTGTTTCCTGACCTTCGATCTCGCCTTGTTTGAGTAGTTGGCCCTTTAGAATCTGCCCGGGCGGAATGGTCTCGACGTAGATCGACTCGATATCCGGGTTCTTTTCCTGGAAGTCCGTAATCAGTTCCTGCATCACCATGAACTGGTTGCCGGCAAGATACAGCACCAGGTCTGCGGTATAGGAATCAGCGACCGAGCCGTATTCAATGTCTCCATTTGTGTGGAATGTGCGGTAGTCATTTCCGTGCCCCGCATCTTCTGCCTGGGCCATTACCGGTCCGGCCAGGCCTGCAAGTAAAACTGCACTCAGAATATTAATCGCGTTTCTCATGTTGGACACTCCTCCCCAAGAGCGCGGCACTGCCTGACAGTGCCCCCCCTGTGCATTAGATTTTTTCGTATTTCCAGCCTTGCTGCATCCGCGTGACGACTCGGTCAAGCGCTGTGTAATTAGGATTAGTCAACGGTACCAACTGAACGGTTACGCCCTTTTCTTCGAGGCGTTGGATAGTCCTGGAGCAGGCATAGAAAACCACATTGTTTTGCTGCAACGCCGCGATCTCTGTCGCATATGGTGTGATGTCGCTGCGTAACAGGTCCAGTCCACGCTCATTGGCAACAATTTCTACCTGGCGAACTTCTCCGCTGCCGGCAGACTCGAGCAGGTGGGTAGCATATTCCAGCGCAGCCAACATTTGCTCGGGTTCGCCGCTGACGATGTGCAGCAGGTACTTGTCGATCTCTTGCACCGGAAGCGCCGCAGTCGCTGTGACAGGGCCTGCGCTGATCTGCCGCTGATCCAGGTATTGATGAGCGAGGATCCCGGCAGACAGCCCGATCGCAATCAAAAAGCCGGCCGCGATCATCCTGCCCAGGAAACCCGTCCGCGTAAGCGGCTTTCCGCCAGAACGCGAGGGTGGTGGCACATCCTTGTACGCGTGCTGTACCAGATCCTTGATTTTCCGCTGTCGACACAAACGGTGATCGAGATCCGGCGAGCGCTCGGATTCGTTATAAAGGCGACTTTTCTCCTCCGGATCCAATTCGCCATCCACAAAAGCATTCAATTGCTCTTCTGAATAATGTTCGTCTTTTTTCATTTGATTCCTATCAACTTTGCGGTCCGCACCGACTCGGGTTGCGGCCGGATATCTGTCAAAAACTCTCGTAGCGAGCGCCGCCCTCGGCAAAGCCGGCTCATGACTGTCCCTACCGGTATCTCCAATACTTCCGCTACGGTTGCATAGGTAAATCCTTCGAGGTCAACCAGTGTGATGACCTGGCACTGCGGCAACGGCAGCTTGCGCACCGCTCTTCGAACCTTGCGCACCAACTGCTGCTCCTCGGATTCGTGTTCCGGTGTCCTGTTGTCAACGATCACCAGCTCTTCGGCCGACAATACTTCACGCTTTGCCCGGTAATAATCCTTCAGACAGTTGGACAATATTCTGAATAACCAGGCCTCGGCAGCGCCGGGATCCTTGAGCTGCTTCTGGCTACTTAGTGCCTTGCACAGGGTCTGCTGCACCAGGTCATCCGCCAGATGTGGGTTGTGCGTCCATGCGTAAGCCATCCGGTACAAACGACTGCGACTGTTGCCAAGTAGCTTACGGAACGTGCGGCGTTGATTGATACCAAGAATCATACTTCGCGCCATTTAGCCGACCCCCTGTTGTCGCTTCTGCAGATGAAGACGTTACAGCTGTGCTTTTTATTCCCCTATACGTGTCGTTATTGCGGATGCTTGTACCGATATTCCGCTTTGATACGTACAAATTGCAGATTAAGGGATTATTTTGGGCACTTCCATCGTCATGTAGATCATAAGGCTGCGATTCTGCCGGGAGTCGTGGCTCAGAAATTATGCCGTTAAGGCTTTGTGACTCGTCAGGAGGTTGATTATGAAATTCCATCGGTGGCTAAGATTGGGCAGCCTGTTAATCGTGCTTGGCGCGTTTGCGGCACCTCAAGCTCTAATGGCACAGGAAGAAAAGCCGTTTGCAGAACAAAAGTTTGTCCTTCAGATCAGCGATATGGACCCTAGTAAGCAGACACTTGTGTTGAATGTTGCCGGCAACATCCTCAAAGCCTACGGGCAGGACCAGGTCGATGTTGAGATCGTAGCGTTTGGGCCCGGGCTGCGCCTGCTGTTTGAAGACAACAGTAATTCGAGCCGGATTGACGGCCTCGTCAATAGCGGCGTGCGTTTTTTCGCTTGCCAGAACACGATCACCAACATGTCGAAAATACTCGGAACGCCGGTCAAGATTAACGCTCACGCCAGTTCAGGTAAGGGCGGCATCGTCCGCATCAAGGAACTGGTCGATCAGGGCTACATGCTGGCCAAACCATAAATTGTTGAGCATAAAAGTACCAATTACTCGCGCAGCGTAAGGGGGTTTCACGTGAGACATCAGAACAAACACAGAAAAATTCTGTCAGGTTCAATCCTGTTGGGGCTGCTGGCTCTGTCGGCAAATGCATTGGCCGCAGACTGGCTATCTCTGCAGGGCACAGAGCCAGCAGGTGCTGAGCAAGTCGCGAAAGTATGGGGATTCGTGCAGGTGCAGTACCAGGATGATTCCAGCGACCCGAATGGGGCAGGCGGATACATTCCACCCAAGCTGATCGGCCCGAATCTTGATAGTCAATCGGCGTTCAATGTGAATCGTGCACGAATTGGCGTTCGCGGCGTGGCCATGCCACTGGATCCAAAGATCAATTATTTCCTGTTGCTTGAATTGGGTAATAACGGCATCACCGAGCCCGAGGGTTCCTTTGCAAAAGCCACCGACGCCAGTATTACTTTCAATCACCTCAAGGGCGCCAGAGTGCGCGCGGGACTATTCAAGTATCCGGGTGCTGAGGAAGGCTTGCAGGCCATCCATGTGTTCGACTACATCAATTTCACCTGGGTAACCAACCAGATGTTGCTCGAGCGATTCCCGAATCGCGTCTATACGCCGAACAACGGACCTACGACATTGCCGCCGGAAAATCGTCTGAACGGTTTCGAAAGGGGCGTGGGCGCGTTTCGTGATGTCGGTGTGCAGTTGTTCGATACCTTCAAAGTCGGCAACGACTGGGATGTGTCCTATGCACTCATGATGGGCAATGGCAATGGGCTGAATTTCGCGGACAACGATGACAACAAGGACCTTTATGTCTACGCTGCCGCGGAGAAGGTATTCGGCGGTGCGGGGGCTCGCCGTCAGGGGCTGAAACTATTTGCATGGTCGCAGTCCGGTAAGCGTACGGCTGATCTTTCCGCCGATAGCTGTGCTAATCCTGCCCTGACATTTCCGGCGTGTGGCCCCGGCGGCTCCGGCCGGATAAGCACGGTGCACGATCCCGTCGAATACGATCGTGACCGCATGGGTCTGGGCGTCAAGTATCTTCGCAATGGGCTACGCCTTTCGGCCGAGTATATGGAAGGCGAAGGCATGATCTTCCAGGCGCCACATAATTCCAGTTTTGCGATAGGCCCGGGCCAGGGTATTCCCGGCGCGCCAGCGGGTAACGGCGCATTTGCAGAGGCCAAGGGCTACTATGTGGAAGGTGGTTATCGATTCAAGAAGTCGAAGTGGGAACTTGACCTTCGCTACGACAAGTACAATCGTCTGGATGGCGACTTGTTCCAAATCGATTTCGAACGTACGACAATCGGCGCACAGTACTTCTTCAACCCCAGAGTTCGGATTGCGATCAACTACGAAATCAGGGAAGGCAATGCGCCGGAGTTCGGACCTGGCGCGGGGCCGAACGGCAACGTAGACGGAATCGACAATCGAATCGCGATTCAGGCCACCGGCATTTGGTCGCAATAATCCAGGAGTCATATGCTCGCTGAAGTCTCACCCAGGGCGGTGCTGGCAGTTTTCCTGCTGGCACTGCCCCTGTTTATGACGGGTATCGCCCGCGCTGACGGGGTAGAGGTTCGGGATGCGCGTGAGTTTTTCTTTACACAGACCTTTGGTGACCTGCCTGAAGAAATGCAGGTAGCGCGCGACGAAGGCAAGCTCGGAATGTTGCTGTTTTTCGAGGCGGACGCGTGCCCTTATTGCCAGCACATGATTACAAAGGTTCTGAGTCAGCAGAATGTTCAGGACTGGTATCGCGAACGATTTATCAACATCGCCGTGGACATTCACGGCGACGTTGAATTGACAGACTTCGACGGCATTACACTGCCGTCAAAAATATTCTCGGATCACCGCAGGGTCTTTTTAACTCCCGTCATGGCATTCATTGATCTTGCCGGCAATGAAATTCACCGTCACTACGGCATGATAAAGACAGCGGAAGAATTCCTGTTGCTGGGTGAGTACATCGAAGGCGGACATTACCTGGATACTGAATACGAAGTCTTTGCCAATGCGCGAGGAATGCAACAACAAGGTTCTCTGATTACGCCCGCCGAGGAAAGCGAATGATGGAATGGGACGTGGTTTACCGAGTCGCGGCCTTTGGCTTTGCGATTGGTATCGTATTCGGTGCGGTGGCTAACAAGACCAATTTTTGCACCATGGGCGCGGTCAGTGACTGGGTCAATATGGGCAGCAAGGATCGGCTGCGAGCCTGGTTGCTCGCGATTGGGATTGCGATCATCGCCAGCCAGGTGATGCAGGCCCGCGGCATGATCGATCTCAACGAAGCGATCTACCTGACGCCGAATTTCGGTTGGCTTGGTCATATTGTCGGCGGATTTCTGTTTGGTGTCGGCATGACACTGGCATCCGGCTGCGGACAACGAACACTGGTCCGCTTGGGCGGGGGTAACCTCAAATCCCTGGTCGTCATGCTTTTGCTTGGCCTGACCGCTTACATGACGATGCGAGGACTGCTCGCACTTGTGCGCGTGAACGCGATCGAGGTCACCAACGTCAATCTCGCGGCATCCGGGATATCGGATCAGGGCATCGGCACACTGATAAGCACAGTAGCCGGCCTGGAAAACGCAAAATTTGTAAACTGGGTCATCGCCGCATTGCTCGGCGGTGGCCTCATCCTCTATGCCTTTGTCGCAAAGAGCTTTCGACGCAGTTTTGACAATGTATTGGCAGGTATTACCGTTGGCCTGATCATTCCGGCCGGCTGGTATGTCACGGGCGTCATCGGCTTCGATGATTTCGACCCGGTGCGACTTGAGTCATACACGTTCATAGCCCCTACGGGCGAGAGCCTGATGTACCTGCTGACCTTCACCGGTTCGACCATTAGTTTCGGAGTGGCGGCCGTGTTCGGTGTGATACTGGGATCCTTCTTGTATGTCATCCTGACGGGTCGCTTTCGGTTGGAGACCTTTACCGACCGATCTGACATGTTGCGGCACATTTTCGGTGGAATCGCTATGGGCTTTGGTGGCGTGCTGGCACTCGGTTGCACCATCGGGCAGGGCGTAACCGGAATGTCGACGCTGGCACTGGGGTCACTGCTGTCTTTGATCAGCATCGTGTTTGGCAGCGCGCTGGCGATGAAGGTTGAATACTATCGCCTTGATGACATGGGCTACCTCCGTGCTTTGAGGCTGTCCCTTTCGGATATGAAGTTGCTGCCTCGCTAATATTCACGTCTAGCGTTGTTCTATACGCGCTTTGAGTTCGTAGCCAAGCTGAAGCTCGGGGTGTGCAGCGATCATCCGATCGGCCAAATCCAGGGCTGCCTGCCGGTTCCCGCGCCGGAAATAGAAATCGATTAAGGCGTACAGGTAGTCGATATTCTCGGGCTCCAAAGCCAGTGCTTTTCCAAGCGCGGCCTCAGCCGCTGCGTCGTTGCCCATTTGTGCAAGCAACAAACCATAGTTGTAGTGCACTCTTGCGCGCCGCGGCATGCCCTGCGACGCTCGCCCCAGGTACTCAAGCGCCTCGGCACTGCGGCCGGATTCAACGAGCAGTAGCGCCAACGAGTAAGACGCCTCGTATTGTTCCGGGTACTCCTGCAGGACGTCGCGCAGCAGCTGCTCGGCTTCGTCGTTTCTACCTTGCTGGCCAAGCAGGAGTGCCAGGTTCGCTTTTGCCGGGAAGAACAGGTCATCGACCTCCACGGCAGCGCGATAGAATCGCTCTGCGGACTCTGTATCTCCCTGGCTGCTGTACAAGTTGCCCAGGTTCATTCCTGACGAAGGGAAGTCCAGTGTGGCCTTCATCGCGTCGACGTACTCGGCCAGTTCCTTGTCAAGCGCGTCGCGCTGGAACGGTTTGAAATACTCCCTGCCTACGGCTGCGAGGCGTGCAGCGGTGCGGATTCTCACGGCCCGCACCGAATCGAATAGCAGCGGTGCGAGATTTTCAACCAATTGCTCGGAATTTTCCGCCGTAAAATTCTCAACGGCCGTGTGGCGCAACAGTGCCTCTTCATCCCGCAACGCGCGCTGCGTGACCAGGGCTGTTCGATCACCCGTGTAGGCCTGAAGAGCGTCCAGGGCAGTTGCCCGAACGATGGCCGGATACAAGGGGTCCTGGGCAAGGGCTATCAAGCCGTCCAGTGCGCCCGGATCACCCGTTCGGGCAGCGGCCAGAACGGTACCGAAGTGTGGCTTGCGAGCTGTCCCATACCACTCGGTGAACGCGTCGGCGGACCATTGCAGGGTTTGATCGTCATGGCAGCCGCTCTGGCTGCACGCATTCGGCACGCCAATCTCCAGGCTCAAATCCGGCCGCGGCACGCGCAGGCTGTGGTCGGCCCGTTCGTCGATCACCATGTAAGCTTGTTCCGGCATGTGGCATTTAATACACAGGGCCCCATCGCTGGGCTCGCCTTCGTAGATCTTCTGATGAAGGTGGTGCTCGTAAGCGTCGTAAACATCCGCCTGGTGACACTGTGTACAGAGCTCGTTGCCCTCTTTGTGCAACGCCAGGCTGTGCACATCGTGGCAGTCACTGCAGCGAACGCCATTCTTGTACATCTTGCTCTGCACGAACGACCCCCAGACATAGTCCTCTTCGAGTATCTGTCCATCCGCGTGATAAAGGTCTTGCTGTAGCAGTGACGGTACGAGATTTTCGAGCAGGTCGACCTGGCTGTGATCGTAGTCGCCAACTTCGCCTCGGCGGGAGTGGCAGGGCGCGCATATTTCGACCTGTTGCCGGTTATCCAGTCCGCTGGTTCGAACGAGCAGGCCGTAGTTGTCGATGTCATGTCGTCCCATCGGATCGACGTCAGCCCATGCGACATGATCGGAACCCGGACCATGGCACGCCTCGCAACTAACGTTAATCTCCGACCAGGTCGTGTTGAATGCCCTGGTTTCGAAATCGTAGTTCTTGCGCAGGTTGGTCGAATGACATTCAGCGCACATCCCGTTCCAGTTTTGCCCAAGGCGAGTCCAGTGCAGCCAGTCGTCCGAAGCGATCGCATTGTCCGGGTTGAGCGTAAACCAGCGATTGTCATCCGTATCCCAGGCGATGGGCAGGGCTTGCAATCGTCCTCCCGGGAATGGAATCAGATACTGTTGCAGCGGCTCGACGCCAAACGTGTAGGCCGCTTCGAATTCAGTCATCTCGCCGTCGGGACCTTCTGTAAAGACGATGAACGCGTCGCCCTTTTTGTAGAAGCGGTAGGGGACCCCGTAATCCTCAAACTCCGCGTCATCAAAATCGCCGAGGACTGTCTCGTCAGTTGCGATTGCCATCGCATTGTCGTGATCTGAGCCTGCCCATTGATCGTAAGCATCTGTGTGGCAGTCAACGCATTGTTCGCGACCCACGAAGCTTGCTTCAGCCGAGCCTGGCGCTACGCCCGACGCATTCCGCGTCTTCTCCTTGACGACATAGAGCGGAATTGCCAGGACGATCACAGCCAGTGCCAGGATGCCTGCGATCCTCCAGCTACGCATGCCGTCGTCGCGTGCCGGCATGATCAGACCCGGGTCGCCTGGAGCGGCTCGAATCTGCCGCGGCGAATGGACTTCGTGGTATCGACCTTGACGATGCCGTTTTCAATCTGCACGGAAAACAGGTCCAGCGGCCGCGGCGCAGGCGAGCTGAGAACGTCGCCATGAATGTCGAACGCCGAGGCGTGACAGGGGCAGGCGAAGCGCTGCTCGTCGGCAATCCAGGGGACGGTGCAGCCGAGGTGTGTGCACTTTCGATGCAGGGCCAGAAAGCCGCCGTCCTGCAAGCGAGCAAGATAAAACTCACCGTCACGAAACGCCGTCACGCTTCCCGGCTCAAATCGCTCCACCGGGCCGGCGATACGCAAGTTCGCACCGTCATCTGACGGCGCCTTGCCTCGGCGCGAGCCGAGAAACGTAGCCGCAACCCAGGTCGCTTCGAGCACGGCCAGGCCGCCGAGCGCCTGCAGGATACGCGAGAGGAACTTGCGCCGATCTTTCTTCATATCTGCCATGGCCATACCAGTGCCATGCCGCTACCGCGAAACCATACGCCGGTCGCCGTAAGCACTGCAAATGAGACAACAAACAAAACGAACAGTGCCTGGACCGCTTCGTTCATTGATGCGGCGAACTTCTTCCGCAGCACCGCGTAAAACGCGACGATACCCGCCAGCAACGCCATAAACGGCAACAAGCCATTGCTGATAAGCGGCGATGAATTGGGCAGCCAGCCGCCCGGCCCGACGACGAACTCGTCGGCAAGAATCCACAATGGTGTAGCAAGCAGGGCAGTTGTCGCGGCGACGATCGCGATACGTCGACCCGCTGCGGACAAGAACCAGGTTCCTGACTGCTCGCTGTCGTACTTGAGGAACGGAACGCTGATCACGGCAACCGCGATCAGCAGCGGAACAATGAACACGGCAAACAAGGGATGAAAATGCAGCAGCAGTTCCTGGAAACCGAGAAAATACCACGGTGCCTTGGCCGGATTCGGGCTCACCCCCGCGTTCGCGGGTTCACCCAGTGGCGCTCCGAACAAGATGGCGATGACGAGCACGCTCGCGATGACAACCAGCATCACCACGTATTCTCGGAGCAGCAGGTGGGGATCGACCGGGACATACTCTGCATCAGCTTCCGGGTGATCTCCCGGTCCTGGTGGCACGACCACACCGCCTGCGATACGCACTCGCCAGAAATGATAGGTCATCAGTACCACGAGAAGTATCGGCATGATGCTTGTGTGTGCGGCGTAAAAATTAATCACGGTTGCGGGGCCTATTTCCGCGCCTCCGAGTAGCACGCGCTGAATCGCCGTGCCGATGCCCGGTACATAGCCCAACATCTCGGTACAAATCGTAATGGCCCAGTAGGAAGTCTGATCCCAGGGCAGGAGGTAACCGGTGAAGGCGGCGACGAGGATCAGGAACAGGAGACCCAGGCCTATCAGCCAGTTGGATCGTCGTAGCCCGTGGAATGCTCCCGTCAGGAACACGCGCAACATGTGCAAAAGTGCGACCGCGATGAGCAGGTTGGCGCTCCAGTAATGCACACCGCGAATAAGCCCTCCAAACAGCATCTCCTGCTGCATGACAAGAATGGAGGCATACGCGCGCTCCGGGGACGGTTCATAGACAAAGATCATGAGTAGCCCGGTGCCCATCAGCAGGAGAAGGAGCACCAGCGACATTCCGCCAAGGCCAAATGTGAGTGTGTACCTCAGCGCTTCCACGGGCACGTGTTTGGGCCGCGCATGCCGTATCAGGGTGTTCGCGCTGAATGATCGGTAGCCGGGTTTATTTGTACTTGTCCACACAGGCTCAGTCGCCCAAATAAGATCCGGAGACGAATAAGGGTAGACTGACGCCAGCTCGGATGTCTTAAGTAGTACTACGTACGAGCGCCCCCTACGCTGAGGGTACACATTAAGTGATAGCTGAAATCGCAACCGCGTTGCGCGAGAACTGGAAAGTGTTTCTCGGAATTCACGTCGCGGCCAATGTGGTCTCGATAGTCGTGCTCGTGCCCCTCTGTACGATGCTTGCCGGCTTGCTGATCCTGACATCCGGTGACGTAGCGCTAACTGACGAAGATATCCTGATGTTTGCGATGTCGCCCGTCGGCTTCCTCGCGGTATTGCTGATTGCCGCCCTGTTCATGACGCTGCTGGTCTTCGAACAGGCCGCAATGTTCCTTGCGGGCTTTAGCACCGCGGCCGGACGTTCAATCAGCACACTCCGGCTGGGCTACTACCTGTTGCAACGGCTGTTGCCGCTATTCGGTTTCGCCTTGCGACTGATCTTAAGGGCACTGCTGGTGGCCGCTCCATTCGTCGCTGTGGCCGCACTCATCTTCTTCCGCTACCTGACCGACTTCGATATCAACTTCTACCTGGCCGAAAAGCCGCCCGTTCTGTGGTGGGCAGGCAGCGCCATAGTGATGACGTTGTTCGCCATGTTCTGGCCACTGATGCGGGTTCTGGCAACGTGGGTCGTGTCATTTCCACTGCTGCTGGTAGAGAACAGCAGCCCCAGGGAGGCGGTCAGCCGTGGTCGAACGAAATCCGCACATCTGCGCAGCCGAATAACATTTGCTCTGCTCGCATGGCTGCTGCTGAACGCCGTACTCTTCGCTATCGCCGGCTGGCTTTTCAATCTCGGTGTGCAGTTTGCTGCAATGGTGGCCGGCAACTCCTTGCAGGCAATGGCGTATCTGATGGGCAGCCTCCTCGTATGCTGGGCTATCACGAATGTGCTTATTACATTTTTCAGTAGCGCTGTGCTCAGTCTCGGGATTTTGCACCTCTACCGGCGGCTGTTTTCGTCCGCCGACGATGACCGCTTTGACCAGCGCCTCGTGCGTCCGCGCGTGAATCGCTCTTCAAAGGTGTCCGCTGCCGCCCTGGCAACATTGCTTCTGTTCGTCGTAGTTGGCGCCGGATTTATGCTAAAGGCGAGCTTCGACAATATAGACCCCGGGCAGAGCAGCGAGATCATTGCCCATCGGGGGGCATCGTTTGATGCGCCCGAGAATACTCTTGCTGCCGTGGAAGAAGCTATTCGGCAAGGTGCGGACTGGGTCGAGGTCGATGCGCAGGAAACCCGGGAAGGAGAGATCGTCGTCATCCACGACCGCGACCTGATGAAGGTTGGTGGTTCGCCGCTCACGGTGTGGGGTGCGACCCTCAGCGAACTCCAGGGCGTGGATATCGGATCACGATTTGACGCAAAGTTCAGCGCCGAGCGCGTGCCAACGCTGCAGCAGTTACTCGAGACGTGCCGCGGGCGGATTGGTGTCAACATCGAACTGAAATACTACGGTCAGGAGACACGCTTCGAGGAACGCGTCGTGCGCATCGTGGAAGCCATGAATATGCAGGATGACATCGTCGCCATGTCACTAAATTATGCGGGTGTTCAAAAACTGCGGTCGCTGCGGCCTGACTGGACGATTGGCCTGCTATCTTCGGTAGCTATCGGTGATCTGACGCAACTGGATGCGGATTTTTTTGCAATTAACGGCAGGTTCGCCAGCCGTCGCTTCATTCGTCATGCACATGATCGGGAGCGCGGCACCCTGGTCTGGACGATCAATGACCCTGTGCAAATGTCCGCCATGATGAGCAAAGGCGTGGACGGCATCATTACGGACCGGCCGGGATTGGCCAATGAGGTCCGGGCGCAGCGCGGTAAGTTGAGCGTCGTCGAACGATTTATGATTCAGTTCGCCAGCCTTTTTGGTGGCCGAATCAAGACCGTTCAATAATCCGACTCCAGATTGCACATTGGAAACTCGTATACGGATCAGTCTTGGCAAACCGGTTGATTGAGCCGATGACGTCGGACAGGAAATCGCCGGTAAGGAATAGCGCACCACGTGGGTCAAGCGCATTTTGAGATCCTGCTTTTAGTAATTACAGAATTGGATCGGGTCAATTCGGTCTGGTTCAAAAGTACTGCCAGAGCCATTGCATCCTGACGAGCAATTGACTGTGCCATGTTTTCCTGCAAGCATAATTTTTATTTGACGACTGAATATTGCAGTGAGTGAACTCATCGCGAATTGGCCCAAATTTCTCATTTTCTGGGTGTGCCTGTTGTTTTCATTTACGGAATCGCGGGCGCAGGAATCTCCTCCGAGCTCCGTGCCCTGGGCCTACGGCGCATACTTCGGCACCGGTTGGTATCGAGTTGAAGGAGACCGGGAAATATATGTCATTCGCTATACTCCACGTTGGGAATATCGCGAAGCGGACATTTCTGTGGATGGAAGCCGAACGATCGGTATCGAGTTCCGCAGTCCTGTCACGCTCGGTCTTGACAACTTTTCGTACGACGATCTTGTTGGATCAGCAGACCTGGACAACCTCACCAGCCTGAGTGTAACGCCCGGAATCGATGTCACTATTCCGGTCAATGAAAAATGGTTGCTGCGACCCTTTGCGGCAGTCGGTTGGGGCTCGGCATTCAACAATGGTGAATCGGTCTGGACCTATTGGGGTGGTATAAAAAGCCGCTACTCGTTTCAGCATGGAAAGCTCAATTGGGCGCTGCTCAACTCTGTCACTTACGTTGGTCATAAGCCGAGCAACGGTCCTTCCGATGACTTTTGGCCGCTGATGACGGCGCTGGAGTTTGACTACCCGTTTGGTCAGCGCAAACTCGGTGGCGATCAGCTGTTTCTCAGCTGGCACGGTATGTACACAAGCTTTGAAAATAGCCTGGAGCAATTTATCGACGACCAGTCGAGTGTGCAGATTACCGACCAATGGGAATTTGGATTGTCCATTCGCAAAGAAAATGAGCGCATCAAGATCTGGTGGTTCCATTTTGACCGCCTGGGCCTGGCCTACCGCTTTTCCACATCGGGGGATTTCAAAGGCATCAGTTTTGTCTTTCGGTCAATTTTTGATAACTAGCGGACACCTTCGCCGACAAGAATTTCAAACATCGGTCCGAACGATTTCATCTTCTGCATCGAAGTCATAGCGTTCCTTCCCTAGAAGGACACGTCCCATTGCAGGCGAATACGCGTTTCGGTATTGCTGCTTGCCAACTCACGTCGATCGACGCGTGCGATATCCGCCGTTAACTTATTGCGATGCCCGTTAAAAAACCAGTTTGTCGCCAACATGTATTCGCGCTCGACCTTGTTGTCCGGAGTCTCATTCGGATCGACTGACGCATATCGAAGCGCGATCTCCAGTGGCTCGGGAAATTTCTGCCAGATCTCCGAGAAGAACATGCCGGCCTGGGCATAGCCACCAAGTAATCGTTGCTCCGTGTTCGTAACCGAGTCCGTAATGTTTTTCCAATGCAGTTCCTGCTGCCAGGAGAAACCCCGATATCGCCAGGCTGTTTCGAGCAGTGTCTGCCGGATGCGATAACGATCCGACGTGCCATCAGAATACCCTGGCAGTTGTCCGCCACCGGCGCTCGAGAATGCGGTGTACATGCTCTTGCCGGAAATTGTTGCAATCGCGATGGATCCTGCAGGCTTATCGCGCCGCTTGATGTCACTCTGGCCGAACTCAAGCACACGCCGCGTGAAATTCCACTGGTATCGCGCCATCCAGAGCCCTTCTGCATCGTCGATGTCACCGCCACGGCCCGCGCCACTCAATCGACCGAACCAGTAGCTTGAATCAAACGCTTTCCCCGCACCGACACGACCAAATGCGACGATGCTCTTTTGGCGATCGATGGTAAACCACGGCGTAACGATAGAGCGTTCGACAAACTGCTGCGCGCCGGACGAATCGATACGTTCGCGATTGAATTCCGCCTTCCACTGCCCGGCGCGAATGCTGAGCCAACTGGCAAATTCGTAGGTTACGCGGAGGTCCAGCAACTGGTCCTTGGTAAAGTCGAACTCGGTGTAAACAGCGAGCTTTGGCGTCAGCAGGTGGCCGCCCAGTTTGAGGCGGCCCCGATTGAGCGTCGTCTCGGTGCCTTCCTTGCTGGGTTGTCCGGGAAAATCGTCGTAGTCAATCGCCGAATCGGTATAGCGGCCCTGCAGTCGCACACCGAACCACAGGAAGTTATTGCCGTCGGCGCTCTGGTACTGCAGGCCTTTGCTGCCGTAACTGAAACCAACCGGGTCGGAGGCCGGTTGATCATCGGCTGCTGCCAGCACGGGGATGATAGCGCCGGCGAAAACCGCAATAGCCAATTGCAGGGCAGTACTCAAGATACGCATGTCGATTCCGCCAGTGCCACTGTCCGTCTCAATGAGTTGGAAATTATGCGCTGCGCGTCTGCCAGGGTCCATTGGCGCATTCTCGTATAGATCGGCCTGAGCTTTGGACTTGGCCGGTGCCTATTTGTATGGCTCAATGCAGTTTCTACCTTAAATACAGCAACTGTTGCCAGATATGATGCGAATTGTGTGGACTGCTCTCCTGCTTGTCGTTGCCATGGTGCTGACTGGCTGTGACAACGATCCGGTCGAACTCCGAATGGTGACTCCGGTCTCGCTTCTGGATCGCGAAATCACAGAGGAATTCTCCCGACTGCTGGGCGAGAATTCCACGATTTCGATCGAGCTGTCAGACATTCCTGAGTCGGACGCAGCGGCCCTCGATGCACTTTTGGCCGGGGACGCTGACATCGCTCTTGTCTCCAACTATGTTCCATTTCGAACCGGCATATCAACGGTGATGCCCCTGTACCCGTCGGTACTGCACGTTGGCTATAACAAAGGCAGGGACGCGACGGATGCTACTTCGCTAATTCGTGGTGCGACGGTTTTCGCCGGCGCAACCGGGTCCGCATCGCGGCAGATATTCGAGCGCATTGCGGCCCGCATGGACCTTGCGCCAGGCGACTTCTCGTATGTCGAAGCGGTTGAACAGGGGCCGGACGTTTTTGTCGTCTTCGCGCCAATATCTCCGGATCGGCTTGCAGAATTACCGGACTTTCGTTTGTTCAGCTTCGGTTCTCCCAGCGACATCGGCAGCGGTTCGTTTATCGATGCGACAGCCCTGATGAACCCGCAACTGGAGCCCTTCGTGATCCCGGTCGGGATCTATGACAATGCCGCATCAGGCCCTGTGCTCACGGTCTCATCCGACATGATGTTGGTGGCGCGCGACGATCTGGACGCAGCCGTTGTCTATGATCTTGTGCAGGAGCTGTTGCGCCTCAGGCCGGCGCTGGCAGCTCTCAAGCCAGGGCTGTTCCAGCGCCTTACTGACGATATCGACTCGAACAGTTCTACGTTTGTGTTGCATCCCGGATTGCTTGCTTACACGCAACGGGATGCACCATCTGTTTACGAGCGCTACTCAGGCGTGGCCGAGGTGGCTGTGACTTTGTTCGTTGCACTGATCAGTGCAACGATTGCCGGCATGCGAATCTACCGCATGCGCCAGAAGAATCGCATCGACGTCTTTTATCGCGATGCGATTGCAATTCGGGAATCGGTGAGCGACCCGTCCAGCCGCGAGCAGGTCGCGGCAGCTGTTCAACAGCTACTCGATCTGCAGACGTCCGCTGTTGAAATGCTGGTGGATGAGAGGCTCGCTGCGGACGAAAGCTTCCGGATTTTTATGACGCTATCGAATGACATACTCAGTCGCCTGGAGGCGGGCCCGGGGTAGGGCTGCGCACTGCTCGCCAAAAATCTCGCTAACGTTTTTCTCGAATCTCCCACGAGCTTTGTCGCCATCGATGTCCGGCCCCTGTCTTTGATATGTCGCTTCATTCTTCACGACTAACGTTCCACTCCAGCATGCCGAGGTATCCGCAACCAGTCACGGTCACCGGGTTTCCCAGTACTTCAATGTAGTCGAGCACGGAGTAGCGAAAACTGTGTCGCGTCTTTATCGGGTCGCGCAGCGAAGGCAACTTCACGGCCAGCAAGATGCGCTTCTGTGCCATCGCCTTGATGTTCCCAAGCGCGGCCAGGAACTTGTCATGGTCAATGATGTGGTGCATCACGCCCATGGCAACAACATTGTCGAAGTCACCCAGCCGCTCGCTGCTGATATCCAGCCGGTCTCCGACCACAAGATCTGTATCTGTGACTTTGTAGCCCCACTCGCGCATGAGCTTGGTGAAATATCGGGCGCCGGCCCCGATTTCGAGTACAGAGCCTGGAGTAAGCGCGTCCCTCAATGCAGCTTCGATCAGCGTCGTATCGGGCTCATGACCTTGAAAACCCTTGGCGTATTTCTGTGTCCAATGTCGTTTCATATTGGGTCTTTTGAATATCACGTTTTCCCCTCTTTGGCAGGATGGTACGCATCACAAAGGATTCTATCGATGCAAGTGAAAAGAGAACAGCATTCAGGAAGATGAAGCCCATCTCGTTGTCGTCGGGGCGCGCCCGGCAATCGAAATTGGAGGGGCCCGCGAAACCGATAAGTCATATCGCAAATTGACCAACGCCGAAAACGGCTATTCGGCCATTACCCTTTCCAGCACTTCCGGGTCGCGCCAGCGCGCACTCTTCAGGCGCAGCGCATAAACCAGGGCGATGGCGAGAATCAGCGCGACGAAAGCGATCCACGACACCCTGGGGCCGAGCTTAAACACTCGAATGATGAAAAACTGAGCGACAAGCATCGCCCAGTGCAGGGACACCGAGGCGACCATCAGCCAGCGGGTGTCCCCTGCGCCCCGCAGGATGCCGCCGGACACGATTATCACTGCACTGGCCATCACGTAGCTGGACAGGCCTATCATCATGAATGCAGACAGCTCCCGGATGGCAGCAAAATCACCGCTCGGCGGCGCAAAAACCTCGACGAGCGGATATCGAAACGTGCTGTAGAGGACCGCGAGCGCCGCGGCATAGGCCAGAGCTATGGCGAACGCAGCGGTCATGACCTGGTTTACGCGCTCCATGTCTCGCGCGCCGACGAACCGGCCGATCAGGCTGATGATACCGACGCTCAGCCCAATCATCGGAATGAAGGACAGAATGTCCCAGTTGAATACAATGGCCGCCGCGGCGCCTTCGGCAACCCCGTAGGACTGGAACATGAGCAAGAACAGGTTGAATGCAGCCACGTTCAGAAACAGTTCCAGGCCGGACGGAAAACCGAGCCTCCAATAACGTCGCAGGATCTTTACGTCGAGTGAAAACGAGCGCAGCACAGCGAACTTGTCGCGGTGTTCCTTAGCAAAGTAGAACGCGACAAAAAGCACGAAGGCGAGGACAGTGGAAACGACGGTGGAGACCCCGGCACCGACGATCCCCAGTGCCGGAAAACCCAGTTTTCCAAACACCATCACGTAGCAGAGCGGTACATTGATGATCAGGCCGAATACGTCGCAGATCATGACTACGTGGGTGCGACCGATGCCGGCAAAGTATGACGAAACGCAAACCTTGGCCAGGGTGATAAGCACACCGGACATCAGGATCAGGTAATAGGTACGCTCCAGATCGACTTGCGCCGGCTCGTGCCCCATGCCCTCGAATATTCCGGCGACCAGAAACGTAATCAGTGTCAGAAATGGCGCGCTCATCACCGTCATGATGATGCCCTGGGTGACGACTTTCGGGCATTTCTCCGCCTCGCCCGCACCCAGGTACTGTGCGACGAGCGCGTTTGCGTACGAGAACAGTCCGATAAAGAAACAAAACGAGAAGAACGATGCCACACCGCCACCCAGCGCCGCAGCCATGTGGGCCGGATCGATTTGCGACATGAAGTAGCGGTCGGTAAAGATCATCACGGCGAAGGCGCCCTGTGATACCACCATGGGCAGGGCAAGCCGAAGCAGCTCGACCATCGTTCGTTGACTGAAGTTACGGTGCAGTAGCAGCATGATTCCTTGGGACGCAAATACTTGCGAAGGCGTAACAATGACCCTACTTGCGCTATTATCGAGAGTCCACCAACTTCAAGCAGGGTATCGCAATGGCTATCGAGTTCGAACTTAATGGCGAGAGTGTGAGTCTGGATGTGGATGCGGCCATGCCGCTCCTGTGGGCAATCCGCGACGTGGCAGGATTGACCGGCACCAAGTACGGTTGCGGGAAAGCACTTTGCGGGTCCTGTACGGTGCATGTCGACGGGCAGCCGATGCGGTCTTGCGTGGTTCCGGCATCGGTGGCCGAAGGCGCCAAGGTTACGACGATCGAGGGCCTGACGGAGGACGGCGATCACCCGGTCCAGGTCGCGTGGCGGGAGCTGAATGTCGCTCAGTGCGGCTACTGTCAGTCCGGCCAGATAATGAGTGCGGTGGCGCTGCTGGAGCGCATTCCCAATCCCAGCGATGCTGATATCGACGAGGCGATGAGCGGCAACATTTGTCGCTGCGGTACCTATACGAGAATTCGCAAGGCGATACACCGTGCCGCGGGAGAAAAGTCATGAGTGAACTACGGAAAATCAGTCGCAGGGAATTCATGAAACGTACGGGCAAGGCCGGTGGAGGCCTCGTATTCGCTTTGACGTTCGCCACTGCCTGCCAGCCGGACGAATTGACCGTAGGTCCGGCCGCGAAGGCAAGCTCCTCGGTGGCACCGAACGTCTACGTCAATATTCGTAACGACGGCATCGTCGAGATCTATTGCCACCGGTCCGAGATGGGGCAAGGCATTCGCACCTCGTTGCCGCAGGTAATTGCCGATGAGCTGGAGGCGGACTGGGACAAGGTCGAGGTCATCCAGGCCATCGGTCATGAGAAGTACGGAGACCAGAATACCGACGGATCCACGAGCATTCGCAATCACTTCGACTTGCTGAGAAACGCGGGCGCAACGGCGCGCGACATGATGATCGCGGCAGCCGCGACAATGTGGGCGGTTCCGGCGGACGAGTGCGTGGCACGTGAGCACGCCGTGCACCATGAGGGCAGCGGCAAGTCGGCTGGCTACGGTGAACTCGTCGAGACGGCAGATGGCATGCCGCAACCGGAAAGCGCCACCTTCAAAGCTCGAGAGGACTACCGCTACATCGGCAAGCCCATGGATACGATTGACGGGCTGGCTTTTACGACGGGCCGCGCAATGTACGGCACTGATACCGTGTTGCCGAACATGCTGTATGCCTCAATCGAGCGCTGTCCCGCGGTCGGCGGGACGGTTACATCATTTGATGATGCAGCTGCACGAGCAGTCGCGGGTGTCGTGGACGTTATCAGGATGCCCGAGCCAACGTCGCCACCAGTGTTCAATATTCAGGGCGGTATCGCTGTGCTGGCCAGCAACTCCTGGTCTGCAACCGAGGGTCGCAAGGCGCTCAGGATCGAGTGGGACCGCGGCGTAAACGGTGAGCACGAGAGTGTGGCGTACAAGGAAGCCCTGATTGCTTCGGCATCTGCGCCGGGCACGACGGCGCTTGCTCGCGGCGATGCTGATATCGATACGCACAGCCAACATGAGGCGGTTTACTACACTCCGTATCTCGCGCAGGCGCCGATGGAGCCACCGGCTGCAACGGCGATCGTCAACGATGATGGCAGCTGCGAAGTATGGGCAAGTACGCAGGATCCGCAGACAGCACGCAACACCGTTGCGGCAACGCTGGGAATCGAAAAAGAGCTGGTGACCATGAACGTCACGTTGCTCGGCGGCGGATTCGGTCGCAAGTCGAAACCTGACTTCATTGCCGAAGCGGCCTGGCTCGCCCGTGAGACGGGCCGGCCGGTCATGGTTGCCTGGTCGCGTGAAGACGACATCCGGCATGGTTATTTTCATTCTGTGGCAGCCCAGTATTTTCGTGCGGGCATGGACGCCGATGGCACCACTCAGAGCTGGTTACAGCGCAGCAGTTTTCCATCGATTTCGTCAACGTTTGCGCCGGGAGTGACTGGCCCGAGCGACAACGAGCTAAGCCTTGGCGCGCTCGATGCTCCGTGGAATGTACCCAATATGCGGATTGAGGCATGTGACGCCAAAGCGCATCTTCGTATTGGCTGGTTACGGTCAGTGTGCAACGTGTTTCATGCCTTTGGTGCCTGTAGCTTTGTGGATGAACTGGCGCACGTCAAAGGAGTGGACCCGAAACAGCATCTGCTCGAGATGATCGGGCCGGCGCGCAAGATCGACCCGGCGGATGACGACGCAAAGTTCGCAAACTACGGACATGACCTTGCCAAACATCCTGTCGATACAGGACGCCTGAGTGGTGTTACCGAAAAAGTTGCCGACATGGCGGGGTGGGGCCGTGAGCTCGCAGAAGGTCACGGGCTCGGTATCGCAGTACATCGCTCATTCCTCTCCTATGTTGCTGCGGTCGCAGAAGTTAGCGTAGACGAGGGGGGCAAGTTGGTCGTGCATGAGCTCTGGCTCGCGATCGATGCCGGGACCGTTGTCAACCCGGATCGGGTTCACTCACAGCTGGAAGGTGCCGGGATCTTCGGCATGAGCCTCGCTATGCACGGGGAACTCACGACGAAAAATGGCGCTGTCGTCGAGGGCAATTTCGATTCCTATCCAATGATTCGAATGAATGAGTCACCAGCAGAAATTCATACCCACATCATGGAATCTGATGCGCCTCCGGGCGGGGTCGGTGAGCCGGGCGTGCCGCCCGTAGCACCGGCTATCGTCAACGCGTACTTCGCGGCGGCGGGTAAGCGGCTACGTGAATTGCCGCTCAGGAATGCAGGCCTTACATAGGGCCGGAGATCCAGGCGCAGTTGCCCAAAATAAGTGCCGCACAGTAAAACTGGGCACCATTTTGGTGCCGGTGCGGCGGCGATTTCGTCGCGAAATACACGAGGCCAGCTGTAAAACCAGTTGACTGTGTACATGCTGGACCGGCGTGCGAATTGGCACAGTTCATGCAGTCTTTGTGTATGCCTATGGGTAATGCAAAGACATCTCTCCGAGGGCTGCGAACATTCTGTGTTGCGGCCGGACACCAGAGTTTTCGTGATGCAGCTGAAAAGCTGTACATCACGGCATCCGCTGTAAGCCACCAGATCAGGAATCTGGAACAAGAATTTGGGCAAAGTCTGTTTGACCGGGATGGCGGTTCTTTGACACTGACCGACGCGGGCAGGTCCCTTTACAGCGATATGAACCCCTTGATCGCGAGATTGGACGAGGTCGCATCTCTGCACAAGAAGTCCGTGTCACGAGCAGCGCTGCGTATCTCCGTGCAGCCATTTTTTGCGAGCGAGTTATTCGTGCCACGCCTGGCGGAGTTCACGGCCGCACATCCGGAAATCGACATCAAGGTCGATACCAGTGATGAGTCGATTGAAAAACATCCGGGCAATGTCGATGCATCGATTCGTGTTTTCAAGTCAAAGCCCAAGAATCTTTCGTCGGATCACCTGTTTCCATTGAACCTGATTCCGGCATCGTCATCCGAGTTTCGCGACACCCTGAAGATCAAGGAAAAAAAGGTCGTTAGCGAGTTTCCCCGAATTGTTCACGAGAGCCGCCCAAAGGCATGGATGCAATGGCAACGTTCGGCAGGAATCGAGTTGCCCGAAGAGGCAACGACCGTGAGGCTGGACTCGATGATCGCCGTAGTTCGAGCTGCGCAGCGTGGACTTGGCGCTGCTCTGGTACCGGTTCGGCTGTGCGGCACGATGCTCGGATCGGGAACCCTTGTGCCAGTCTTCGAGCATGAACTTGCAACCTCCGACGCGTTTTATTTTGTCTGTAGCAATGAAGACACAGGAAACGAGAATGTACAGATGCTGCGTGACTGGGTCGTTCAAACATTTGCAGGATCGCGGTGAAAATTTTTCACATGCCGGAAGAGTTTTTCTCGTTTGTATGCTTTCTGTTTCCGTCCTATCTTTTGCCACGACGAAATCAAATGTGTGCTTCGTCAACGCACTTAGTTGGAATCGCTTGGAGGCTAGAACATGAAACATTCACGAAAGTTAATCTTAAACCGTGCATTTCCGCGATCGGTCGCACTGCTTCTTACGGCACTCTCCTGTGTTTCCGCAACGGCGAGCGCAGACGAGCCAGTATTTACGATGACCACGATCATAGACTCGGCTCACGGTGCAGAAATCGTCGCAGGCAAGTATGAACAGGCAATAGAGAAGATTGCGGCAATTGACGATGATGAAAGCAAATTCTTTAACAGTACCAACCTGTGTGTCGCGTATACCAAAACCGGCAACGTCGCCGATGCAGTACTTGCGTGCGACACGGCGATCGATCAGGCAAACAGCATGTCCTTCGATCGGCAGAGCTATTTGTCCAGGCATGCCCAGGAACGAATGCGAAACAAATACCTGGCGCTGGCACTATCGAACCGCGGCGTGCTCCACGCAGCAACGGGTGACGTCGAACTTGCCCGGCAGGACTTCGTCGAAGCATTGGGTGTGAGTGCGCGCTTATCTGTCGTGAAGACAAATCTGGCGCGGCTCGAAAAAGGGAAGGCGTAAAACAGTTTAAACGTGCAAGGTGGCCATCGAATCCCCCTGATCAACGATGTCTCTCGATGGCCACTCGGCGGCCCGCCAATTCCCCCTGGCGGGCCGCTTTTTTTCGGCGACTGTGTTCTAAAATCTCGACACTAAGGTCCCCAACCCGGGAACACCTGTAAGCATTGCGGCGCGCGCCTAATCGCTAACGATTCCGGCGGCAATATGGCAACCCTGGCAATTCTCGGAGATGCGCTCCGCGGGAAGGCGTGCGGCTTCGAGATCAGTTGCTTCTGCGACGGCGTCGGCTGCCTCGCGCATGTCAACCAGGTATAGCTGCCATTCGGCTGGGATACCGCTAACCCCGTCATGCCGCGACAACCAGTTGGCTGACGCTTTGGCTGCATCGAGGTCGCCGTCCGCGAGGGCCAGGTTGAGTTCATCGAGCTCATCTGCGTGCCGGTGCATATGCTCCAAAAACTCATCGTCGTGCCATTTCTCTGTTTTTGCCGGGGGTGCTTCAGCTGCTGTTGGAGGCGCTTGCGCCTGGTCAACTGCCTCAGGCGTAGCCTGATCCTTCTCAGCACAGGCGGTCATGCTCAAAGCGAATCCGAAGATCAAAAGCGTGTGTAATTTCATGGTGACTCCCGAGCCAGCTACAGGCCAGACAAGACAAGAGCATAGTCCACGACACGTCCTACATTCAAATAAAACAGGGACTCCATGGCTATTTAATTCAGAGCCGTGCGGCGAGACGACTGCCCTGATCGATCGCACGTTTGGCATCGAGCTCAGACGCCACATCAGCGCCGCCAATGATATGCGTCGGAATGCCGGCTGCATGCAGTGGTTCCAGTAAGTCGCGCAAGGGAACTTGTCCGGCGCACATCACGATGTGGTCGACATCGATCCAGGTCGGGTTTTCATGCTTGTCACCGTAGCTGATCAACAGACCTTCATCGCCAATGCGTTCGTAGTTAACGTCGCCAATCATCTGCACGTTGTTCATCTTCAACGTGGCGCGGTGTATCCAACCCGTAGTCTTGCCCAAATTGGCGCCGTGTTTTCCGGCCTTACGTTGCAGCAGCGTAATTTCCCGACATGGCTCCGGCTGCGATCGTTGCGGCGAAATTCCGCCTCGAGCTTCCGATGGATCGACAACACCCCATTCGGCTAACCATTCGTCGAGATTCAGAGTGGATGAATGCCCGTCCTGCAGCAGGAACTCTGCGACGTCAAAACCGATACCGCCGGCACCTATGATCGCGACGCGCTCACCCACGGGCACTTGCTCGCGAAGAACCTCGATATAGCTAAGTACTTTCGGGTGATCCTGTCCTTCGATTCCCGGGTCTCGCGGCGTGACACCTGTCGCGACAATCACGCCGTCATAGTTCCTGGTCGCCAGGTCATCTGCACTGACGCGGGTGTTCAAATGAACTCGCACGGCCTTGAGCTCAATCTGTCGCTTGAAGTAGCGCAACATTTCGTGGAATTCTTCCTTGCCGGGAATGACTTTGGCCATGTTCAACTGGCCGCCAATTTCGGTGGCCGCCTCGTACAACTCAACCTCATGGCCACGCTCGGCCAGCACCAAAGCAGCAGCGATGCCCGCCGGCCCGGAACCAACAACGGCGAACCTGCGGCTATTCGCGGCCTTGATGTAGTTCAACTCTGTCTCGTGGCAGGCCCTCGGGTTCACAAGGCAGCTGCTCATCTTGTTGGCGAAGGTGTGATCGAGACAGGCCTGGTTGCAGGCGATGCATACATTGATTTCGTCAGAACGACCTTCGCGCGCTTTTCGAACAAATTCCGGATCCGCCAGCAGGGGGCGCGCCATAGAAACCATGTCACCACAGCCATCGGCCAGGATCTGTTCTGCCGTGGACGGCAGGTTGATCCGGTTGGACGTCACCAACGGGATTGAGACTTCGCGTTTCATCTTCCTGGTAACCCAGGCGAACGCGCCGCGAGGAACGGATGTCGCGATGGTTGGGACACGCGCCTCGTGCCAACCAATTCCGGTGTTGATGATCGTGGCACCGGCAGACTCGATAGCCTTAGCTAACTCCACTGTTTCTTTCCAGCTGTTGCCGTCGGGGATCAAGTCAATCATGGACAGCCGATAGATGATGATGAAGTCCTTGCCAACCGCTTCCCGGGTGCGCTCGACAATTTCAACAGGCAGGCGCATGCGCTGTACATAGTCGCCACCCCACTTATCTGCACGCTGGTTTGTATGCGTGACCAGGAACTCGTTGATGAAGTAGCCTTCTGAGCCCATGATTTCGACGCCGTCGTAGCCGGCGTCCCGCGCCAGCTGAGCGCATCGCACGAAAGCGCTTATCTGTTTCTCAACGCCTGCGGTCGATAGCTCTCGTGGTGTGAAGGGGGTAATCGGTGAGCGTATCCTGGAAGGTGCAACCGAAAACGGATGGTAGGCATAACGTCCGGCGTGCAGAATCTGCATCGCGATTTTGCCGCCCTCAGCATGCACCGCGCTTGTGACCTGTCCATGCTTTCTGACCTCTGACCGGGTAGTGAGTTTTCCCGCGAAAGGCTTTACGCCGCCAACTCGGTTTGGCGCGTAACCGCCCGTGACGATCAGGCCGACATCACCCCTGGCACGTTCGGCGAAGTACGCCGCGAGACGGTCGTGTTTGTTGCCATCTTCGAGCCCTGTGTGCATAGAGCCCATGAGCACCCGGTTCTTTAGGGTCGTGAAGCCGAGGTCGAGCGGGCTGAACAAATGTGGGTATTCCGTATTGCGCATGAGCGGTAATTTCGCATGGAATAGCGCGGAATGCGATGGTTTACCAATCCGAAACCCGGAATACGACAAAACCGCTACCGCAATTTCGGCAATCGAAATCATAGATCGATTTAGTCGTATATTTCGACACAAATATTCCATCAAGTCGATGGGCTAAATGCGCTTTAATGTCACCGCAGTCACAGTAATTCTTATCCCAAGGGGAAGTACCATGCGTAAACAAACGATGCCTTTGCTCGTCGCTTTAACATTAGCGATGTCAGCGGTGGTGCCATCAAATGCGGCTTTTGCTCAGGGTGAGCCGAAGTCGAACCAGTTTTGGTGGCCCGAAAACCTCAATCTTAATGCGCTTCGCGATCACGGCGTTGAGTCGAATCCGATGGGCGACGACTTTAACTACGCCGAGGCGTTCGCAAGCCTGGACCTCGATGCCGTGAAAAAGGACATAGAGTCCGTGCTGAAAACATCACAGGACTGGTGGCCAGCTGACTACGGTCACTATGGTCCGTTCTTCATTCGCATGGCCTGGCACAGCGCCGGAACATACCGCGTATCCGACGGACGTGGTGGCGCCGGTGGCGGTCAGCAGCGTTTCGAACCGCTGAACAGCTGGCCTGACAATGCCAATCTTGACAAGGCGCGGCGGTTGCTTTGGCCTGTCAAGCAGAAGTACGGCCGCAGCATTTCGTGGGCCGACCTGATGGTCCTGGCGGGCAATGTCTCGCTCGAATCCATGGGCTTCGATACATTCGGTTTTGCCGGCGGTCGTGAAGACGACTGGGAGGCCGAGATGGTCTATTGGGGTCCCGAGAACGAGTTTCTTGCAGACCAGCGCTACGAAGGCGACCGCAAGCTTGAGAGACCGCTTGCTGCCGTTCAAATGGGCCTGATCTACGTGAACCCGGAAGGCCCCAATGGCAACCCGGACCCACTGCTGGCCGCCAAGGACATCCGCGACACGTTCGGTCGCATGGCGATGAACGACGAAGAGACCGCTGCACTTATTGCCGGTGGACACACGTTCGGTAAAGCCCACGGCGCTGCTCCTCCGGCTGATTGTGTGGGTCCTGAGCCCGCAGCCGAAGGCGTTGAGAAGCAGGGTTTCGGTTGGGAAAACAAGTGCGGTAGCGGCAATGCTGGCGATACCATAACCAGCGGCCTGGAAGGCGCATGGACCGTCAACCCGGTTGCCTGGACCCATAGCTATCTCGTAAACCTTTATACCTACGATTGGGTACAGACGAAGAGCCCGGCAGGTGCAACGCAGTGGATTCCCGCCGATGGGGCCGCATCTACTTTAGTGCCGGATGCCCACGACCCGTCGAAGCGTCACGCGCCGATCATGTTCACAACCGACCTGTCGCTCAAGTTCGATCCGGAATATCGCAAGATCACCGAGCGCTGGCTGAAGAATCCCGAAGAGTTCGAGGACGCATTCGCCAGAGCATGGTTCAAGCTGACGCATCGCGATATGGGTCCACGTGCTCGTTATATCGGCGTCGACGCTCCGACTGAAGAACTGCTTTGGCAGGATCCGGTGCCGGCCGTCGATCACGCGCTGATTGATGCGGCCGACATTGCGAAGCTGAAGGCTGAAATCCTCGATTCGAAGCTGACCGTGTCCGAGCTGGTCCGAACTGCCTGGGCATCCGCCGCAACGTTCCGTGGCACCGACATGCGCGGTGGCGCAAACGGTGCACGGCTTCGCCTGGCGCCGCAGAGCGACTGGGACGTCAACAGTCCGAAAGAGTTGGACAAGGTGCTGAAGCGCCTGGAACGAATCCAGAAAGACTTCAACGACGGACAGTCCGGCAACAAGAAAGTCTCGCTTGCTGACCTTATCGTTCTCGGCGGAGCTGCAGCCATTGAAAAGGCAGCCAAAGCGGCGGGGCAGGATGTCGTTGTTCCGTTTACGCCGGGTCGTACCGACGCGAGCCAGGCACAGACTGATGTTGAGTCGTTCGCCGTGCTCCAGCCGATGGCCGACGGGTTCCGCAACTACTACGGCAAAGGCAACGTCCGCTCACCGGCCGAAATGCTGGTCGAAAAGGCCGACTTGCTG
>Ga0316194_10000400_pt1 | contig 27254 bp, 24 predicted proteins | sample CroRivsedime1_MG_FD_204936 | JGI IMG/M metagenome (GOLD analysis project Ga0316194, IMG submission 204936) | Coastal sediment microbial communities from Maine, United States - Cross River sediment 1 | ecosystem: Environmental > Aquatic > Marine > Coastal > Sediment | place: USA: Maine...
CCATTGGCGACACCACGGCAATACCGTCGGTCAGTACGATAGCGGTTTCAAAAGACTCCGCCAACCGCTGCTTCAGGTCAGCACGTACCTTGATGCGATCTACCACCACCTCGATAGTGTGCTTGCGCCGTAATTCCAGCGGCGGGACTTCATCAAGGTCATAAACCACGCCGTCGACCCTGGCACGCACAAAACCCTGGACGCGCAGTTCGTCAAACAGCTGCAAGTGCTCGCCTTTGCGGTTGCGCACAACCGGCGCCAGCAACATCAGCTTGCTGCCTTCGGGCATGTTCAGCACATGGTCGACCATCTGGCTGATGGTCTGCGCTTCGAGTGGAATGGCGTGGTCGGGGCAGAGTGGTGTGCCGACCCGGGCAAACAGAAGCCGGAGGTAATCGTAAATCTCGGTGATCGTGCCCACGGTCGAACGCGGATTGTGAGACGTTGACTTCTGCTCGATCGAAATGGCCGGTGAAAGACCCTCGATGTGATCCACATCCGGCTTTTCCATCATCGACAGGAATTGCCGCGCATAGGCGGAAAGGGACTCCACGTAGCGCCTCTGGCCTTCAGCATAGATCGTGTCGAAGGCCAGGGAGGATTTACCCGAGCCCGATAAGCCAGTGATTACAATCAGTTTATCCCTGGGTAAGTCAAGATCGATGTTCGCCAGGTTGTGCGTGCGCGCGCCGCGTATGAGAATTTTGTCCATCAAGGTTTGTCGAGGCCAGGGTCCGGTGCATCCAAACCACCTACTATACCCCGCTTAGGGAATGACTGGCAAAGGTGAATTGGTGTAGAATGACGGGCTGATAAAGGTTGACCAGGCCTCAGAAAACAGCTAACATTCCCGCCCTTTTGTAGGGCCGTTTCAACACGGAGCTGGAATCCAATGTACGCAGTATTCAAAACCGGTGGCAAGCAGTATCGCGCAACCACCGGAGACGTGATAAAAGTCGAAAAAATCGAGGCCGAGAAGGGCGCAACGGTCGAGCTTGACCAGGTGCTCATGGTTGGTGAAGGTGAAGACGTGAAGGTCGGCGCCCCTTATCTTGATGGCGGAAAAGTGACCGCCACGGTGGTTGACCACGGTCGTCGCGACAAGATCAAGATCATCAAGTTCAAGCGCCGTAAGCATCACCGCAAGCAGATGGGTCATCGCCAGTATTTCACCCAGATTGAAATTACCGGCATTGACGCCTGATCGCGCAACCGAAATTAGGAGGCATTGACTCATGGCACATAAAAAAGCAGGCGGTAGTACACGCAACGGCCGCGACTCGAATCCCAAGTACCTGGGCGTTAAGCGCTACGGTGGCGAATCCGTACTCGCGGGCAACATCATTGTTCGTCAGCGTGGCACGCGTTTTCACGCCGGTGAGAATGTGGGTGTCGGCCGCGACCACACCTTGTTCGCGCTGAGTGACGGTAAGGTGAAATTCGAGAATCGGGGCATTCCGAAGCGGAAATACGTCAGTATTGAAACTTCCTGAGCCACGCATCGTTTTGAGAGAAACCCCGCTTCTGGCGGGGTTTTTTTTGGCCTGTATAAAAGGGGTATAAAATAGACCGATGAAATTCGTTGATGAAGCCCAGATTTCCGTGGCTGCCGGCAATGGCGGCAGCGGCTCCGCCTCGTTCAGGCGCGAAAAATATATCCAGTACGGCGGTCCGGACGGTGGTGACGGCGGTCGTGGCGGTAGCGTTTACCTGGAAGGCGACTCCGGTCTGAACACGCTGGTGGACTTTCGCCACTTGAGGAAATACAAGGCGCAGAACGGGCAGGGTGGGTCGGGCCGCAACATGACCGGGAAAAGTGGTGAGGACATCGTGATCCGCGTGCCACTGGGAACCGTCGTGACCGAAGCGGAATCCGGCGAGCACATGGGTGATGTGACCGAACATGCTCAGCAGTTGCTGGTGGCAAGGGGTGGAAAAGGGGGGTTGGGCAATGTTCACTTCAAGAGCTCGACCAACCGTTCACCGCGGCAGACTGTCCCCGCAACGCCCGGCGAGCAGCGTGAGCTGAAGCTGGAATTGAAGGTGCTGGCTGACATCGGTTTGCTGGGATTTCCCAATGCGGGCAAGTCGACGTTGATCAGTACCGTATCAGCGGCGCGACCCAAGGTGGCGGATTACCCGTTCACGACGCTTTATCCGAACCTTGGCGTAGTCCGGATTGATGTCGAACGTAGTTTCGTGATCGCCGATATTCCTGGTCTGATCGAGGGGGCGGCTGAAGGCACCGGCCTGGGAATCCAGTTTCTGAAGCATCTGCAGCGTACGCGACTGTTGCTCCATCTGGTTGATCTCGCGCCGCTGGCCCTGAATGTCAGCCCGGTGGACCAGGTCAGGCAACTGGAAACCGAAATGCAGAAGTTCGATCCCGGCCTGATGGAGAAGCCTCGCTGGCTGGTGTTCAGTAAGGCCGACCTGTTGCCACCAGGTGAAGCTGAGAAGAGGGCGCATGAAGTGGTTGGCGAGTTGAACTGGGACGGTCCCTGGATGTTGATTTCTTCCGTCACACGGACCGGCACGGACGAACTGATGCAGCGGGTGTCGCAGGAGTTGGAGTTGCTGGCAGATGAAGAAGCCACTGCTGCTGCAGTTATGCCCGAGTCCGCGGTATTCCCGGAAGAGCCTTTCGAACCCTGAAGGCCAGCCATGCGGGCATAAAAAAGCCCCGCCATTGGCAGGGCTTTTTCATATCAGGGTGTCAGCATGAAACCCTGAAAATACTTACAAGGCGCGAACGTGTTTGTTCAGGCGCGATTTATGCCGGGCCGCCTTGTTCAGAGGCATGATGCCTTTTGCAACTGAGCGGTCAATCGCCGGCACAGCGGCTTTATAGGCGGTTTCAGCGGCTTTTTTATCGCCCGCTTCGATAGCCCGCAGCACGTTCTTGATAGAGGTGCGGACATGGGAGCGCGCACTCGCGTTACGGCGGCGATTGCGTTCCGACTGACGTGCCCGTTTACGAGCTGATAGACTGTTGGCCAAGGTCGTTCTCCAAAACTTAAAAGTTCATATAAAAGTTTAAAAATCCAGCCGAACATTATCTTATTTTTTATCGATTGGGTCAATCATCAATTGCAGCTGCTTAAATCCACAGCCAAGGTAGGCACCGCGACGATAACGTCACGGATTCTCGGCTTTATCCGGGACATGGTTTTCGCCCGTTATTTCGGCGCCAGCGGTGAAACCGATGCCTTTTTCCTGGCCTTCAAGATACCCAATTTCATGCGGCGGTTATTTGCCGAAGGCTCGTTCTCTCTGGCTTTCGTGCCGGTATTGTCAGAGGTGCGTGCAACCGGCGATCGGCGGGCCTTGCGGGACCTCATCGATCATGTAGCGGGCACGCTGGCTGCCATATTGCTGGCCCTGACCGCTGTTGGCGTGCTCGCCGCACCCGCGGTAGTGGCAGTTTTTGCGCCAGGCTGGTTAATCGACGGAAGGCCTGAATTCTGGTTATCGGCGGACATGCTGAGAATTACTTTCCCATACATCCTGCTGATTTCCCTGACAGCGTTGGCAGGCGGAATCCTCAATACCTTCGATCGCTTCCTGGTACCGGCACTCACGCCCGCGTTGCTGAACATTTCGTTGATTGCGGCTGCCGTTCTGTTGTCCGGACACATGCAAGTGCCGATCAAAGCATTGGCCTGGGGTGTGCTGGTGGCGGGTATCGCGCAGTTACTGGTCCAGATTCCCGCGCTGATCAAACTGGGAGTCATGCCGAGGCCGCGCTGGGGATGGCGGCATTCGGGCGTGCGAAGAATTCTCAAGTTGATGATCCCGACCCTGATCGGTTCCTCGGTTGCGCAAGTCAACCTGTTGCTGGACATCGTGATCGCTACCTTTCTGGTGAGTGGCAGTGTTTCATGGCTCTATTATTCCGACCGGTTGCTGGAGTTTCCGTTGGGCGTTTTCGGTGTAGCACTTTCCACGGTCATTCTCCCAAACCTGTCCCGTAAGTTCGCCAGCCAGGATCCACACGCCTTCTCCGCCACACTGGACTGGGCGCTGCGCCTGGCGTTTATCATCACATTGCCCGCGGCGCTGGGACTTGCCATGCTGGCCAGTCCTATCCTCATTACACTTTTCCAGTACGAGGCTTTTCAACTCAGTGATGTGGAAATGTCGGCTCTCAGTCTTTCAGCCTATGCAGCCGGTTTGCCCGCTTTCATAGCCGTAAAGGTTCTTGCGCCCGGTTTTTATGCACGCCAGGACACAAAAACTCCCGTGAAAATCGCCATCGTGGCAATGGTTTCCAACATGGCTCTTAACTTCATTTTCGTGGGTACATTCCTTGCCCTGGCGCTTAAAGGCCCACATACCGGCCTGGCGCTGGCGAGTTCAGTGGCTGCCTATATCAATGCCGGCCTGCTATACCGCGGGCTTCGCAAGCAGGGCACTTATCAGCCAGAACCGGGTTGGCGAAAGGTGTCATTTGCGGTGCTCACCGCTTGCGCGGCCATGGTCGCTGCGATCCTCTGGCAGCAGGGTGAAATTGGCCAATGGGCTGATGCGACGGCGATTGCCAGGGCAACAAAACTATCCGTCCTGATCATGCTGGGCGCCCTGGTGTACGGCCTCGCGTTACTGGTCGGAGGCCTGCGCCGGCACCACCTCGAAAAAGGTGCCAGCTGATCGCGTGGCCGCCACTTTTGAAGGCACTGATTAATTAGCCGCTATTCCCTCCCGGCGCTGGTATAATTACTGGTTTTTTGCAGTGTGCAATTGGCATCATGCGAGTGATCAGAGACCGGCCCGATCGGGGTGCGCAGGCTTTCAGCCCGGCACCCAGCATCGTAGCCATTGGAAATTTCGACGGTGTCCACACGGGGCACCGTGCGCTTGTTGATCGCTGCAAATCGCTGGCACGGCGGGGTGAGCTGACTGCAGTTGTGACATTCGAGCCATTGCCACTGGCATTTTTCCACCCGGTTGGCGCACCGGCGAGACTCACTACCGTCTGGCAAAAGCTGAACCAGTTGCGGTCCGCCGGCATCGACATCACCTGGTTGATGCGATTCAACAAGGCCCTGGCGGAACTCAGCGCGAGCTCTTTCGCTGAACAGGTTCTGGCAGACAAGATGCAGGCCCGTGCGGTTGTCGTAGGGGAAGATTTTCGTTTCGGGCGCGGTAAAGCCGGCGATGTAAACCTGCTGAATCAGTTGGGGCGTGAACTGGGGTTTGATGTTGCCGTTGTCCCTGACGTGATCATTGCTGGAGAGCGTGTTTCCAGTAGCGGTATCAGGGCGAGGCTGGCGCAGGGAGATTTTGAGGGAGCCGCCAGGTTGCTGGGGCGTCCGTTCAGCATGGAGGGTCATGTTTGCCGGGGGGCCGGCCTCGGCAGGAAGCTGGGTTATCCGACAGCCAATCTCGCGATCCGCGCCGCACCCAGCCCGCTGGGCGGTGTACTGGCCGCATTTTCACGGGTGGCGGGTGGGCCCTGGCTGCCAACTGTCACCAACCTGGGAAGCCGGCCCGTCGTGGATGGCAAAGAGACTCTGCTGGAAGTACATTTCTTTGATTTCGACGAAGACCTTTATGGAAAGCGCCTTGAAGTGCAATTTGTGGCAAAGTTACGAGATGAACTGAATTTCGATACGCTTGACGAACTGGTCGAGCAGATGAAGCGGGACGAACACCAGGCCAGGGAATTACTGGCCGCGGCGGGAACACCCTCCGGGTGACTCCACCGGATCAACTTTTGAGTAGCAAATAAGAATGGAATACAAAGACACGATCAACCTGCCCAAAACGGCCTTTGCGATGAAGGCGAACCTGGCTAATCGCGAACCCGGCATGGTCAAGGCCTGGGAGGACGCGGGGCTTTATCAGACCATCCAGGCGCGCACAGCGGACCGTCCATTATGGATATTGCATGACGGCCCTCCGTATGCCAATGGCGACATCCACATGGGACATGCGGTCAACAAGATCCTGAAAGACATGGTCGTCAAATCCCGATTGATGGCCGGTTTTCATTCGCCCTATGTCCCGGGTTGGGATTGCCATGGTCTGCCGATTGAACTGCAGGTTGAGAAAAAAGCCGGCAAAGTCGGTCACAAGGTTGACGCGGCGACGTTCCGGCAGAAATGCCGCGATTACGCCGAACGCCAGATTGACCTGCAAAGAGCCGGATTTCGCCGCATGGGCGTGCTGGGCGACTGGTACGATCCCTACACCACCAAGAGCTTCATCTACGAAGCGGACATGATTCGCGCACTGGCGTCCATTATCGAAGGCGGGCACCTGATGCAGGGCGCCAAGCCGGTCAACTGGTGCTTCGACTGTGGTTCGGCGCTGGCCGAGGCGGAAATTGAATACCAGGACAAGACGTCGCCGGCGATTGATGTGCTGTTCAGTGCAGTGGACAAAGCAGCGCTGTTTGCGGCGTTCGGGATTGATGACGTTGATGCTGAAGCGGGTTCAGTGGGCGCTACCGGGGCTGGAATTCCCATCTGGACGACCACTCCGTGGACCCTGCCCGCCAACGAGGCCGTTGCCCTCAACGCCGGGCTGGATTACGTGCTGGTGTCTGGCCGGGTTAACGGCAAAGCGATGGTTCTGGTGCTCGCCAGCGACCTGGCTGAGGCGGTTACCACACGGATTGGCATGGAACAGGTCAAGGAACTGGCAATCGCCCCCGGTTCGGTGCTCGAGCATCTGCGCCTGCAGCATCCGTTTTATGACAAGCAGGTACCGGTTATCCTCGGCGATCACGTTACAACCGAGGCCGGTACGGGTGCGGTCCACACGGCTCCCGGGCATGGCGAGGAAGATTTTCATGTTGGACGGCACTATGACTTGCCGGTTACCAATCCGGTTGGAGCCGATGGACGTTATCTCGAGAACGTCGAAATGTTTGCCGGCCAGTGGGTTTGGGCGGCCAACGATTCGGTACTGGAGGTCATGCGCGATAATGGCACTTTGCTGTTCGTAGAGCCGTTCGAGCACAGCTATCCGCATTGCTGGCGTCACAAGACTCCAACCGCGTTTCGCGTCACGCCGCAATGGTTTATCAGCATGGAACAAGGCGGTTTGCGCGAGCAGGCGCTGGAGGCCATTGCCGGGGTGAACTGGATACCAGGCTGGGGCGAAGACCGGATCAGGGGCATGATCGAGAATCGCCCCGACTGGTGTATTTCCCGGCAACGGACCTGGGGCGTGCCGATAACGCTGTTCGTCGATCGGCAGTCCGGTGAATTGCATCCGGATACCGCGGAACTGATGAAGCGGATTGCCGGCATCGTTGAAGAGCAGGGCGTCGACTGCTGGTACACGGAAGATATTTTTGACCAGTTGGGCGTGGACCCGGAAAGCTATGAACAGGTCACCGATATCCTCGATGTCTGGTTCGATTCCGGTGTTTCGCATCGCTGTGTGCTGGACGAACGGGATGAGCTGGAGCGACCTGCGCAAATCTACCTGGAAGGCTCGGATCAGCACCGCGGCTGGTTTCAGTCCTCGTTGTTGACCTCGGTGGCCATGCATGGCAATGCGCCTTACCAGCAGGTGTTGACGCACGGTTTCGTAGTTGATTCTGACGGCAGGAAAATGTCGAAATCGCTGGGGAATGTTATTTCACCGGTCAAGGTCATGAACACGCTCGGCGCCGACGTGATGCGCCTGTGGGTTGCGGCTGCGGACTACCGCGGCGAGATGACCGTATCCGATGAAATTCTCAAGCGTGTGTCGGACGCTTATCGCCGGATTCGCAACACCGCCCGCTTCCTGCTGGGCAATCTCGATGGCTTTACGCCGGAGCAGGGGCTCGAGCCGGAGCAGTTGTTGCCGCTGGACCGCTGGGCTGTCGATTGCGCGGCTCAATTGCAGGAACAGGTCAAGCAAGCTTATGACGATTACCAGTTCCTGCAGGTCTACCAACGGGTTCACAATTTTTGTGCTTTTGAAATGGGTGCTTTTTACCTCGACATTCTGAAAGACCGGTTGTACACCACCGGTTACGACAGCGTGGCCCGTAAATCGGCACAGACGGCTATGTATCACGTGCTGGAGGCCATGGAGCGCTGGATCGCACCAGTTCTGAGCTTCACCGCGGAAGAAATTCACCAGCATGTTCCGGGCGAACGCAGTGACAGCGTGTTCCTGGAAACCTGGTACGAAGGCCTGTTTCAGTTGGACAACGCGGACGCAGAGCGAAAACGCTGGCAGCGCGTGATCCAGGTCCGCGATGCTGTGAGCAAATCGATCGAGGTCGTGCGGCGCGAAGGAAAGGCAGGGTCGTCGCTGGCCGTAGAAGTTGAACTGTGGCTTGACGGTCCCTTGCTGGAGGCTGTGGCTTCCATGGGTGATGAGCTGCGATTCGTGTTGCTGACTTCGGAAGCACGCGTGGCTGACCTGGCTTCAGCGCCTGGCGAGGCGGAGCGAATCAAGCTTGAAGAGGGCGAACTGGTGTTGCGGGTCACGCCATCGGAAGAGGAAAAATGCGTACGGTGCTGGCATTACCGGTCAGACGTTGGATCAGACCCTGAGCATCCTGAAATTTGTGGACGCTGCGTGGAGAATATCTATGGCAGTGGCGAAACCCGCCGGATAGCCTGAGTGGATTTGATGGAAAGCCAGTCTGAAGTCAAAAGACCTGCAGGATTTTTTCCGCCGTTCCCGTGGGTTTGGCTGTTTGTTTCTGCTGTTATCATTGTGTTGGACTGGCACACCAAGCAAATGGCAACCGCGGCGCTTGAACTGTATCGGCCCATTGAGGTTTTTTCGTGGCTGAACATGACGCTCGCACATAACTACGGAGCAGCTTTTAGTTTTCTCAGCGACGCCGGCGGCTGGCAACGGTGGTTTTTCATCATCCTCGCCTCGGGTGTCAGCCTAGCGCTGCTGGTCTGGCTGTTGCGGCTGCCCCGGAATGAATGGCTGACCGGGCTGGGATTGTCCCTGATACTGGGAGGAGCAATCGGTAACCTAGTGGACCGCATACAACTCGGCTACGTGGTAGATTTTATCGATGTCTATTATAAGAATTGGCATTACCCGGCATTCAACGTGGCGGACTCGGCGATTACCTGCGGCGTCATCCTGTTGTTGCTGGATGTGCTGCTGATCAGCCGAAGAAAGGCCGCGGAGGGCTGATGGATATCCTGTTGGCCAACCCCAGGGGTTTTTGTGCCGGCGTTGACCGGGCCATCGAAATTGTTGAACGGGCCCTGGACCTGTTTGGAGCGCCTATCTATGTCCGGCATGAAGTGGTGCACAACCGCTTCGTGGTCGACCGCCTGAGCCGAGCCGGTGCCGTGTTTGTCGATGAACTCGACCAGGTGCCGGACCATGCGACGGTGATTTTCAGTGCCCATGGAGTATCCAAGGCAGTACGACTTGCTGGTGGAGACCGGGGCTTGCGCGTGTTTGACGCAACCTGCCCACTGGTAACCAAGGTGCATATGGAGGTCGCCAGGCACTGTAAAGCGGGAAATGATGTGGTGCTGATCGGCCACGCGGGGCACCCTGAAGTAGAGGGTACGCTTGGGCAATGGCTCAGTGAGCCGCCGCGCGGTAACCGGATTTACCTGGTGGAAGATCCCGAGGATGTCGAGCGCCTGGAAGTCAAGCATCCCGATAAGCTCGCCTACGTAACCCAGACCACTTTGTCGGTGGATGATACGCAGGCAGTCATCAACGCACTGCAGGAAAAGTTTCCGGCGATCAGCGGGCCCAAGCATGATGATATTTGCTATGCTACGCAGAATCGACAGGATGCGGTGAAAGATCTCGCGCGGCGCGTGGACCTCATGCTGGTGGTCGGCTCGGTCAACAGTTCCAATTCGAACCGTTTAAGGGAACTGGCAGAAAAGCAGGGCATCAACGCATACCTCGTCGATGGAGCGGAGGATGTTCGTGAAGCCTGGCTGCAGGGCACCTCGGCTGTGGGCGTAACCGCCGGTGCTTCAGCGCCGGAAAGCCTGGTCCAGGGGGTGATCGAGCGATTGAAGAAATCCGGTGGTCGAGCGGTGGAAGAAGTCAGCGGCAGACCGGAAACCATTGAATTTGCCTTGCCCCGGGAGCTCAGGATTTCACTCGAAAACAGCTCCTGACCTGCCTCAAGTGAATTTCGCCTTCAGGGTGTTAGTCTCCACTTATGATTGACTTATACACCTGGGCCACACCAAATGGCCGCAAAATTTCGATCGCACTGGAAGAGTTGGGGCTGCCCTACGAAGTCCATCCTGTGAACATTAATGAGGGTGAACAGCGCAGCGCCGAATTCACCGCGATCAGTCCCAACCAGAAGATTCCGGCAATCACGGACCGGGACACCGGGATCAACCTGATGGAATCTGGTGCAATCCTGTTATACCTGGCGCAAAAAGCCGGAAAGCTACTGCCCCGGGAGCCGGAAATGTACTGGCAGACTATCCAGTGGCTGATGTGGCAGAAAGGCGGGTTTGGCCCAACCTTGGGACTGGCCTTGCATTATCTGAAGTTCAATCGCGGCAAGTCCGAATATTCCGAAGCGCGTTACGAAAAAGAAACGCATCGCTTGTATGGTGTCCTCGACCGTCAACTGGCAGATCAGGACTACATCGTGGCTAATGAATACACCATTGCCGATATTGCATCCTGGCCCTGGGCAGCGCGACACGAGTTTCAAACCGTTGACCTGCATGACTATCCAAATGTACTCGCGTGGTATCTCAGAATTGCGCATCGTCCAGCAGTGCAGGCCGGTTGGTCGGTGCCTATTTCGGATAGCGTGCCGATGCCACGGGAATAAACAGTTCTGCTAACGCCCGCCCCAGCATTTCGATACAGAAGCGCCGGGGTTACCCACCTGGCGGGTGCCCGTGTGACCAAGGCTCAATGAGTTGCAGTTGTCCTCCTGTCCATCCAATGGCAGCGCAGTCAGGGTGAAGTGATCAGAGGTCAGCACGTCGACTGGTTCAAATCTGAATTCATATCGCAAATCAACGTGTGTTGGAACACACCGGGTGGTATCGAAATAACCCGTCTGTGCCTTGATCCGTGCCTGGCATTCAGCTGCGGCAAATATTTCCCTGACAGCATCGGCGCGGTGCGCTCTCTGAACGTATTGACGGTAGGAAGGTATTGCGATGGTCAGTAAGGTGCCAATCACGGCGACCACGATCGCCAGTTCAAGCAGGGTAAAGGCTGATTGGACTATCTTCGCTGTCGCCATGAGAGCACACCGCATGACTGTTCGGGTTCGAATTGTTGGCAGAAGGAATGAGCCGGACCATCGGGCGGATAGGAGCCAATCTCGAATTCTCCTCCCCAAGGCCTGGCCAGGATAGACTCGATCACGGCGACGCTGGAAGTGTTTTTACCTTGCCCTCGGCCGAGAATCCGATAATAGCCGGTGGCTGTTGAGACATTTTCGCCAGACGCTTCCGCCGCTGTATAGTGATGGATTTCCTCGATCAGCCAGTGCGCTGAGCGCCCATCAAGGTCTGGGTCGTCAGCCTGGATGGCCGCCTCAGGGTCATACCCGGCGGAATAGCCGTAAGTATCCCACCAGCCGGCACCTTCAAACTCCGGAGAATGGGGCAGCTCGCCAGCTCCATAAATTCCCATCGGCAGCAGACATTCGGACAGGCAGTCCGGATCCCGTTCGCCGGGAGAGCGGCTCAGCAGCCATGCACTGGCAAACGCAGATGCAATAGTTGCATTCTCCAGCGCCAGGGCATGCTCCCGGAAATTCGTGGCCATATTCCGCTGTAACAGCGTCCCCGAGGCTACAAGGACGGCGAGCAGGCTAACCGCAGCAAGCAATACCACACCAACGAGCAGGGCGATCCCACGCTGGTTCACCCGGTCTTACTCCGGATTGCGGCTGCGAATTCAAAGACTCTTCTCAGTTTGCCATCAGCACGCGACCGTGCAGTGGCGTCCAAAACAGGAAAGGTATATTTAACGGGTTCCGAGACCCGGTCTTCGCTGGAAAGCAGCAGTCCCAGCCTGACCCCGGAGATGCCAGTCGCCTGGTTCCAATGGCCCGCCTTGACCCAACGATCGACGACGTGGTCCTGGTTCGTGTCTTCGCCAAAAAGAGCCTGGAAGGAATCCACATTCTGCACAAGTCCCTGGCGCCTGACCTGGTTCACCAGCTCGGTGAGAGAGGGGCCGTACCTGCATTCCCAGGTCAGGCCATGGCTGGAATTGAGCTCGAAAGAAGATACCCTGATATAAAAAGCCGGAAGTCCCTCCGGGTCGGTTTCAGGGTTCCGGTTGTCGAAACAGTTGCGGTCAGACCAACTCCGGACGACCAGCCGGTCACTGTTAATAGACGCAGACTCAATAGAACCGCCATCCCAGCCCATCTCCGGGAGATTTACATCCCAGGGCCTGGGATTAAAGCCGGCCTCGCGCACGTAGCGTGAGATCATGGTGATGGCCAACCGGGCGTTTTCCTGTATTTGGGCCTGATTCCTTTGCAAGCGGGTCGAGGAAGCAGCGGCGGAGGCGATCTGGACCAGGCCCACCGACAGCATTGCGGCCAGGCCAAGGGCAATCATCAATTCCAGCAGCGTCATGCCGTTGGCGCGCTGCTTCACCACGGAAGCCTCGACGCTATACGGCGCAACCCACGATCTTCGGAGTTGTCGTGACGCGATTCTTGCCAGAAAACCTTGATGACAACCGGGCCATTGCCGTCACAGGAAGGGTCATCGATATTGCCATCCTCCGGAGTGCTGTCCCGGCAGATCAACCCCCCTCCGCTGGGCAATTCTTCACGCAAATGGTTCTGCCAGAACAGCATGTTGCCTGCGGCCATGGCGGAGCTTTGGCAAATCCCCTCGCTGCAGGAAGCAGAGGACTCCTCAACCGGAAAGACATAATGCCCAAAGGCATCAGAGCTCATCGCGATCATCTCAGCCATCGATTCCGCCTGGCTGGTTGCCACTGTGTGGTGGCGGGCTTCGGCTGTTCCATGAACAGCCGTGATCATCATCATCGAGAGACTTCCCAGGCCCAGGGAGAATATGGCGGTCGCGATGGAGAGTTCAATCAATGAAAATCCATGTTGCCGGGCGCTGGAACGCTTTTTCATGTCAGTTCTCCCTGTTCGTTGTATGAATAAATTTTCCCGCAGACCGAAAACCCGGGGAATCAGGGAAGTGCTTCAGAATTCGTCAGAAACCGGATACTTGGAGGTAAGAACAGTGCGCGGTATTGTGCAACCAGGGGGTTTTGAATATACTGGCCGCCCTCTTAAAGTGCCGGCATAGCTCAGCTGGTAGAGCAACGCATTCGTAATGCGTAGGTCGGGTGTTCGAGTCACCCTGCCGGCACCAATTAAATCAAATAGTTATGTTGATCTTCCCGTAATTTCTTAGCGTTCATATCGTAAAATGGCGCACTTTTGGCGCACTCTATGACAAGAAATCACAATACAATGGACATACAATTATGGCCATGATCAGACAGACTGATCTGAGAACCTGACTCATTGTTGAATGGCTGCTTTCTGGCCAGGACCGGAACCTGTATCCATGGATGGGACTTTAGCTGCTGTCGACCCTTTCCGGAACTGGCGGATAGGAACAATAAGCTACGCGCTAATTGATCTCGGATTGGTTCTCTGGCTGCGTTCTGGACGATCGCATGAATCGCAAGTTGTGTGTGATATATTCGGAAAACCGGTCTACTAGGATATCTTCATAGTTTTTACCTTTATTTCATGCTAGATAGGCAAGCTGGTCGATAAACCATTCGCCAATTTACAGAGGAGAGATTTAGTGAATCCCAAATCTATCAAGACAGGGCTGCTTTCTGTAGCAGCCCTGCTGACATTCGGCAGCACGCCGGTGTTGGCCAAGGACATCATCCACGATGCCGAGCACTACGTGCTGCTGGACAAGCATGGTGACGCCTGGGCCGAGCAGGACAAGGAAATCCAGAAGAAACTGAAGGCGCTTCGTGACAAGCACGGCACACCGCCCAACATCATCCACATCATGTGGGACGACACCCCTGTAGGTGAGATCGGCATTCCCGAGATCCAGAAAATGCGTGGTTTCGAGACACCCAACATGAACCAGTTCCGTGAAGACGGCGTGTTCTTCACACGCATGTACACGGAGCCGTCCTGCACGCCGTCCCGCGCTGCCGCCATGACCGGGCGCCACGCGCGCCGCAACGGCATGTACAACGTCGGTTTCCCGTACGAGTACGGCGGTCTCGCGGCCGAAGAAGTCACCATGGCCGAAGTGCTGACGGAAGAAGGCTACGCCACCGCCTTTTACGGCAAGTCGCACCTCGGCGATGTCCAGTCCAGCTACTTGAACCGCCAGGGCTTCGACGAGGCTTTCTGGACGCCCTACAACCAGGTGCCCAGCCTGTATGTTCCACGCGGCCAACTGGGCCCACTGGAATCTGCGGTGATGTACCCGGATTTCTACCCGAAAGATATTTACGAGCTTGACCCGGACTGGCGGCCTACAGGCTATGTCTGGGTGCTTGAAGGCGAAAAAGGCGGGCCGGTCCGTGAATGGGGTACGCCGCCAAATGAAGACGATTACTATGAAATGGACCGCGAAAGCGAGCGACGCATCCTGACCTTCGTAGAGAAGAATGCAGAGGCCAAGAAACCCTTCTACATCGCCTACTGGCCGCAGTTGGGCAGTTTCCTGGGTCTCAACCACGCCGGTGGTGACAAATTCCGCACCAACTCGGGCGGCCTCTTGCAGGAAGGCATGGTGCGCATTGACGACTACGTCGCCGTGCTCGAGAAGAAACTGGAAGACCTGGGTATCCGTGAAAACACCCTGGTCATCCTGATGGCCGACAACGGCCCGATGACCCACAACGGTCCTCCGGGCATGGTCGAAACCCTGTACCGTGGCGGCAAGGGCGACTACACCGAGGGTGGTGTGCGCGTACCCTTCCTGGCCAAGTGGCCGGGCGTGATCGAACCGGGCAGCACCGTCGGCGACATCATCCACATCACCGACCTGTTCACCACCTTCGCTGTGCTGGGTGGCGCCAGCAAGCACATCCCGCGCGACCGCATCATCGACGGCGTCAACCAGACGGCCCTGTTCTTCGAGGGTGACGGCGAGAGCCGCCGCGACTACGTGCACATCTACACCGGCCCCGAGCTGGCGGCGACCGTGAAGGGACGTTACAAGAAGCGCTGGCGCGACGCACTGCCAGGCCTGTCGGGCCCCGAGTTCCACGACCTGTACAATGACCCGCGCGAGCACAACGGCAAACTGCTGCCGATGTTCCCGGCCAAGAGCATGTTCAACCAGATGAAGGCGCGCCACTTGCTGTGGGCCGAGAAGTACCCGCATCGTGGACAGAATCGAGACTGGCCATTGTGCGGCATCGAGAATGCACGTCCGGAAACGCAGGCCGCCTGCGAAGGCCGCATCAAGAAGATGCCCTTCGACCCGAACGAGGTCATCCGCAACCTGCCCGAGTTCGACAATGTCGACCCGGGTTGGGGGGTTGGCTCCGGCGGTCAGTAATGCCCAATCTGAAGAGGCCGCGGCAATCCGCCGCGGCCTTTTTTTAACCGCTAGAATGCTCCTGCACAGGGTAAGGACGGATAGCCTGATGAAATACGATCGACGCAGATTCATACGTGACGCTGGGTTGGCCGGGATGGCCGCAGCAACTGCCGGAGCTGTCGCTACGACAGCCATGGCCGGGGAAACGACGCACTCCGATCCGACGGTTAAAAAGGTAAACGGCCCGTTCGGCGAAGGCCTGCCGATCACCGTGGCCGGCTACGATTACAATCGCGTTGCCGCGGTTGCCAACGGCGAGGCGCTGATCGAGGGCTGCGAGGTTACCTACGAGGTCACCGGGATAGGCCCGATGAACATACATGCCCTGGGCGGCCCGAAGACCCGCCACGTGACGGAAATCGGCTTGATTCCCTACCTGCTGGCCTGGGCCAACGACGGCATCCGTGACTATGCACTGCTGCCGATTCCCGCCTTGCGCGCATTCCGCCACAAGAGCATGTGGGTGCGTAGCGACAGCGGCATCGAGAACCCCCAGGCGCTGAAGGGTAAAAAAATCGGTATCGTCGGCTATTCCTCGTCCAGCCTGACCTGGATTCGTGGCGTGCTGAAGGATGAATACGGCCTGTCACCTGAGGACTTCCACTGGATCGTGTCTTCAAAGGAGTCCAGCATCGGCCTGACGGGCGGTGCGTCCAGCTGGGAGGTCGTCAAACCACCGGAAGGCGTTCAGATCAGCGACGCGCCAGCGGGCATGGACGAATCCGACCTGCTGCTGGCCGGGGAGGTCGATGCAGTTTTCCATGCCGCCGAACCGAAGGCCTTCATGGAACGCAACCCGGCCATCCGGCGCCTCTTCGTGGACCACCGTTCGGTGGAGCAGAACTACCTCGAGCGAACCGGTATCTTCCCGATCATGCATTCCATCGCGGTGCGCCGCGACGTCATGGAAGCCAATCCCTGGCTGCCGCAGGCGGTCTTCGCGGCCTTTTCGAAGGCGAAAGCGATGGACATGAAGTACATGCAATTGCTCGGCTGGGCCTACGATACGCTGCCCTGGTACGGCCAGGAGTTCGACGAGACCGTGGCGGTCATGGGACGGAACTTCTATCCCTACGGCTACGAGGTCAGTGCGAAGACTTACGACACGGCGTTCCGCTACCTGCACGAGCAGGGACTGACGAAGTACCGCGTGACACTGGACGAGATCTTCGATCCGGCCGTGCGTGGCTTTGCCGAGCCGGCCTGACGGCCAGTACAGCTGTTTCCCGGATCCCGTAACGATGCGATTTCCTCGCCTGCTGACCCTGGCCGGCCCGAACACCCTGAGTGGGTTGGTCTGGGGCTTGGGCGCCACGTTCAAGTACCCCACCGCTTCCGACGACGCACTGGGCCAGGGCAAGTACCAGGCCGGCCCGGCCGCGATGGTATTGAACATCGGTGAAAACTGGCTGAGCAGCTCAAGTGTCGCTGAGCATCAAGTCAAAGGCATATTCGCCCTTGGGTCGAAAGCTAAAGAGCCTATTGAAACTAGCCTAGTTCCTCTAGCTTGTGCATTTCGGCAGTTAGATGCATGACGGCTTCTGGCCGAACTGTGACAAAGCTCCCCTGTGATTCACGCCCAGGGGAGTTCTGCTATGCGCTGGACAGCGGAACAAAGGCGATCTGAGGCGCTAACGACCGAGTCCGACCCGAAACGGAACTCACTGGCTATCAAGTGCTGATCTCTGCTTTCGCCCAAGATCTGCCGTTTCAGAAGAGGCTTCTGCGTCCTTTATCCTGACTATCGAAAGAACGCAATACGTTCCTGCGGTATCATTTAGACCATCATGAAGATATCGGCTTTCCCATTCTTATCCGTGATGTTCGCAGTACTACTGGGGATGGGTGTAGTGCGACTGATCACCGCGTTAGGCGAGCTCATCAAGCACCGCGAACGAGTGCACCCGCATTGGCTGCATTTGGCGTGGTTGCTGCTCTTGTTGCTGCTCTACTTCCACGTTTGGTGGAGCTTCTGGGAGTTTCGCGAGGCGACACGCTGGAACTACCTGACTTATTTGTTCCTTCTGATGGGCCCTGTGTCGCTTTTCACCGCTGCCAGCTTACTGATCCCGAACATTTCCGACTCATCCGCCGTTGATTCAAAGAGTTACTACTTTAGCGTGCACCGTGGCTTTTTCACGGCCATGTCCATTGCCGTGTTGTGGGGACTTTCCATCTACCCTGTCATGTTTGGCCAGGTCGACCCGATACTCGAGTGGTTGCTTCTGTTCCTGGCGGTTATGATCACCCTCGCTGTAATCCGAAACGAGGTTGTTCACAAGGCACTCACGGTCGTCGCTTGGGTACTGTTCATCATGTTCGTTGGCTCCTACGGCTTTGTGAACGAGAATATCTGAGGCTAGCGTTCACAGACCACTCATTCGACATTCAGCGAGCACGGTGTTCGGTTGCGAGTGGCTACTGTTTAGGCGCTTCTTCACACGTCAAGCAACTATCGGGAGTTCTCTTACTTGACCTGTTACAGCGCCAGACCGCCGGTTGCGCTGAAGGTCGCTCTCGACCCAATTCAGAACTTGCGTTTCCGCGCGAAGCCGCAATGATCAGAAGGCACTTTTACTCCGGATCACCGCAATATCAACCGCAAGGCAAAATAACGGGTGCCGGATAGGATGAATGTATCCGGCACCATTTCGGCGCTGCGTATTTTCTATTTTGTGCGCGTTATTTTGAGATAGCTGATGTTTTCCAGCGCAGGTCGGCCATCGGAATTACAAGTGAATCCCCCCTGGCCACCCGCTCCGGCCCAAAGCTTGTATTCCGTCAACTCATGCACAATTGAACCACCTGATTCTGTTGGTAGAAAAGACTCACCCAATGCAACCACACCATGTAAATCAAAGTCAAAATCCACGTTGGTATAATCATCTGATGGGGGTGGGTAAATTCGCAGATTTCTCATCGCAATATAGACGTTCCCAGAGCTTCTCCTGCTTTTTGTGTAATTGATTGACCAATTGCTGGCCTGCACGTCAAAACCGGTAATCTGTTCGCCGGTCACCAGTAACGAACAATCTTGGAAGATTTTATCCCACTCGTCCAGGCTGGCATCGACCATCGGGTCCATTTCGAGTAGTTGATTACCAGGCAGACTCGTTCCCTTCCTGTCAACAGTAAGATTTTCAAGTATCCCGCTGTTGCCTCCAAACACAAAGTCTCCCCGCGTTAGCTCCGCGGTATATTCCGGTTCCGGTCCCCCTCCTGGATCAGTATCGCAATGCATGTGGCCCGGTTCGCGTTCGCATGGGTGAGCGATGGCGGAACCAGAAAAGCATAGAAAGGCCAGTGTAGTTAGCAGTGTTAAATATCGAATTTTCATTGAGTTGCTCCTCCCAATTTTGCGTGCTTCAACAACACAGTGGTATCGGGATACTTCGAGCAAAAATTCAGGCCCTGCATCTTTCTTCTGTCTGTGCGCAATCGCACACTTGTGTAAAAAGAACATATTTATTTATACGGACAGAGACGGGAGAATTTCGGAATAGACATCAATTGACCCATCCACATCCGTGGCGATGCATCCGTGCCAATTGATTTTATTAGTCCTATCTTTTAAGCATAGGACACAATTTATGGGTGTATATTTGATTCTAGAAACCGAATGAATTGGGCATTGAATTGAGGAGGATTATTCATCGATTTTTTCGGGGCCAACAATCCGCCAGTACCGCTACTGGCCGTTAGCCGCCCATCTGGACTCTGAAATCGGTGCTGATTTCGGTTCTGTTGTCGGCTGGAAAGCGGAACCAGGCCCTTGGCTGACTAAAATCTCCGAGATCGAGCCGAAGCAGAATTCAGCCCCGGCGAAGATTTCGATGGCACAGGGAAAGCAGGAGCCACATCTGCGGTCGGAAGAATACCTCCGACACTTGCAGTAATGCCTGAAAAAGAAGGTTTTCACACTAGATAATCAGTTGTCTGATTTGGGCATTAGTTGAGAGGAACCACTATAATTCAGAATGCTTTTCAGCAATAAACGCGAGGGCGAATGATCATGATTCTCAAACTTTTACCCAGGCTCGCTATTTCCCTTCTGCTCGTCGGCTTTTTGATTGGCTGCAGTTCGGCTCCCGAAGTCGTCTATGATCAAAAGGTCGATTTCAAGTCACCCAAAACGTTTACCTGGCTGGATGACAACCCCCTGAAGTACTCCCAGACAGAATACAAAGTCAGTCCTTTCCTGGAAGCCCACCTGATGGAGGCAACCAGGTCCGAATTGGAATCCAAGGGCTATCGTTTCGTCAGCATGTCGGAAGGTCCGGATTTTGCGGTCGCATTCACCTTTGGGGCCAGGGAAAAGATCCAGAAGAGCAGCTATCCGTCCAGCTACTCGCTGTCGTCTGCGTCACCGGGCGCCTACTCTTTCCGCGGGCCCGGAGCGGTCCAGACTACCAAGTACGTGGAAGGTCAGATTTCCATCGATTTTTTTGCCGAATCAACCAAGTCCCTGGCGTGGCAGATCAGTGATTCCGGAAAAATCAAAGATTTGTCCGGCGAAGAGCTCCGGCAGGCTGTAAAAGAACTGATGGCGGACCTGCTCACGGATTTTCCCCCGGAAGGCTGACCCGGAGGCATCCCCAGAATCTGTCAGAAAGACAAACCTGTTCCCAGCTCAAAACCGGGATCCAGATAGAAGGAAGGCGAAAATGAAGCGATTGATACTAGTGAATTAAACTCTCTTGGCGCCGCTCCTGGCCGAAAGCAGTCGTGACCGTGTCCAGGATGTGGCCCTGGTTGAGATCTGCTTCCCAATTGAAAGCAGCCATATAGCCAGTTTCTCAGCGGGTCGTTTAGAATCAGCATTTCATGCTCAAGCAATACCATAATTATCCGAGTAGTATCAGAATATAGGGCTGATAAAAGCAATGGGCACGGATGCATCGAGCATGGATGTAAACGGGTCCGCAATTGCGCTTCACACAAACCACACATTTTCATCCATTCTCCGCGATTCAACTGGAGAGTCATAACAATCCGTGTTTATTCAACCAGCGTTTTGCTAAGGAGTTTGTTATGAATTGGAAAGTCTTACTGATGATCTCCATTGGGGCATTCTGCTTTTCGCCCGCTGCTTTAACCGGAGGCGATCCTGGGGTTCTGCGCACAGGAGTCATACTCTATGAGGATTGGCCGGGCGACTCAATTATTGATGAGGGAACGATAAATTGCCCTGGTGGTGAAATCCAATGGATTAATCCCGTCACACCGGTCTGTCTCGGCAGTGGCCGGATTCACCTTCGGAAAGTGATGGGGTTTGGATGCTATATGGCCGAAACCAGAGCGGGTGTTCCCGAACCCCGTCTATCCGGAGTTGGAATGTTTGTTGTAAACGGAAATCTTGATGCGGACTATACCGGACCGGTTTGGGGAACGTACCTGATTGTTCCGTCTCAGAGTTGCAATCCTGAAGACCTCCTCGATCCGGTAGTGTATTGGAAGGGAACCTGGCGCGGCCGGCGGTCTGTGACATGTGACGCTACTTCGTGCACGTGGATCGGGAATCTGAAATTGGTCGGCAAAGGGCATGGTGGCGACATCGACGGTCTCCACTTCAAGGGAACCGAGACAATCACCACATTCACACCTTTGCCGGTCCCATGGGAACTCATTCCAGACTTTCCTTTTACCGGACCCGAGGGGATTGGAAGGGGCACAATTAAGGAATAGAAGTAGAACCAGTTCCAAAAGCTGCAATTTTTTGGGCCGTCAATGTGTGGCGGTCCTGTTTTTTTTTGTACAGCAATTACCGCTCCTGGCCGTTTTGAGAATTAAACTCATCTGAGATTCACGTCCAGGCTGGTTCGGTTATGCGCTGAACATCGGAATTGGCTATCATTGAACAGCTACAGCGACAAAAATTGTTGTCTGTTCAACACAGAATTGCGAGGTGTAGAGATGTTGAGACTAAAATTTGTTTTTGGTTCTTTTCTTTGTGTGGTGGCTTCAAGTGTCGCATTACCGCTTTTGGCCCAGGATGCCGGCATGCATAGTGGAAAAGCGCTGAGTAATGAAAAACCCACACGCCCCTATTCACCCTACGCCGCTCCCTATTCAGAATATGAAGCCGGCGTGAAATATCCAAACCGCGTGTTTTGGGGTGATACCCATCTTCATACCTCGTTCTCCATGGATGCCGGTGCCTTCGGCGCACGTCTGGGGCCAAGAGAGGCTTATCAGTTCGCCCGCGGAGACGAGATCGAATCTACCACTGCCGGGCGGGCTCGGTTAGCCCGGCCACTGGATTTCCTGGTAGTTGCTGATCATTCCGACAACATGGGTTTCTTTCCAGACCTGAACGCCGGCGCAGAACACCTGCTGGCCGACCCCACGGGCAAGGAGTGGTACGACAAGGTTCAGGCTGGCCAGGGAATGGAAGTGGCCCTGGAAATCATTGACTCATTTTCTCGCGGTACTTATCCCGACAACATCATGTACTACCCCGATACCGAGATGTACAAGACCGCCTGGGCGAAGACGATTGAGGCTGCCGAGGAATACAACGACCCTGGCAAATTCACTGCTTTCATTGGTTATGAATGGACATCCCAGGTACCGCCAGGCCAGAACCTCCACCGCGTGGTGATCTACCGGGATGGAGCAGACAGGGCCAGCCAGACTGTCCCAGCCACAACTTATGGAGCACAAGGCAGTACGGATCCGGAATACCTCTGGAGTCTTCTGCAGATCTATGAAGACAAAACCGGCGGCGATGTCCTGGCCATTGCACACAATGGCAATTTGTCCAATGGCCTGATGTTCCCTGTCATCAACCCGGTGGACAACAAACCGCTGACAAAAGAGTACGTCGAAACCCGCGCCAAGTGGGAGCCGTTGTACGAAATCACCCAGATCAAAGGCGATGGCGAAGCCCACCCCTTCCTGTCACCCAATGATGAGTTTGCCGATTACGGTACCTGGGATAAAGGCAACCTTAACTTGAGCGAGCCCAAGACGGACGAAATGCTGGTGCATGAGTACGCGCGCAGTGCTCTGCAATTGGGGCTGAAACTTGAAGACAAGTTGGGAACCAATCCGTACAAGTTTGGCGTGATTGGCTCAACCGACAGCCACACTGGTCTGGCCACGGCAGACGACGACAACTTTTTCGGCAAACATTCCGGCTCTGAACCGAGCCCGGACCGGATGCGCCACCCCTTTGCCAAATTTGGTGACAAGACCATTTTTGGTTGGGAAACACTGGCTTCCGGCTATGCCGGTGTCTGGGCGAAGGAAAATACTCGCGAGTCGATCTGGGACGCGATGCAACGCAAGGAAGTCTACGGTACTACCGGGCCACGCATGCTGGTGCGGTTTTTTGGTGGCTGGGACTTTGCAGAAGCCGATGCCAATACCCGCCAACCCGCAGAAATTGGCTATGCCAAGGGCGTGCCCATGGGCGGGGATCTCAGCAAAGCGCCTGAGGATAAATCACCGACATTCCTGGTGGGCGTCCTGAAAGATCCCATCGGAGCCAATCTCGACCGTGTTCAGATCATCAAAGGCTGGGTCGACAGCAAAGGCAACATGCAAGAGCGTGTCTACGACGTGGCGGTTTCTGATGGGCGAGAAATCAACAAGGAAGGCCGCTGTACGACACCCGTGGGCAACACGGTAGATGTGGCCAACGCGACCTGGTCCAACACGATTGGCGCCACGGAAATGGTCAGCGTGTGGAAAGATCCGGATTTCGATGCATCACTGAGGGCCTTCTACTACGTACGGGTACTCGAAATTCCAACACCCCGATGGACTGCCTACGATGCGAAGTACTACGGTCTTGAAGTGTCCGATGAAGTTGAAATGGTTCACCAGGAACGCGCCTACACCTCACCCATCTGGTATACGCCCTGAAGAGAATAAAACCGCTCAAGGAAAGCCCGGCTTGTAGCCGGGTTTTTTCTTTGATCATATCTCCGTAATTGACCGATTGCAGTCGAAACAGTATCCAGGATGCCGCCCTGAAACAGGTCTGCTTCCTGTCTGAAAGCAGCCATTAACCTGCAAGAGTCGAATCTGCAGTCAAAACCACCCCCGAAACTTGTCAGAAAGCCTGAATAGGTGCTAAAAACTTCCTTTACTCCAGCGAACTGGCACGTGCAGCACCGGCAATCAGCAGAAGTGTAAGTTCCCAAGCCGTATTGGCGAGGCTATGAAAGGCAAGCCAATTAATCATGGATTTTTCAATCTTCACATAAATAACAACAAGGCTCCGATCATGCATTCAAAAGATTTAACTACCGACGTACTTATTCGCCTGACTGGTGACGCGCTCCTGATGTTTTACAGCTGCGCCGAGCATTTCCACGCTGAAGCCTGCCAGGGTTCGGCCATGGCGGTTTCGGGCGAGCCAGTGGCCGACCTGAATTACCTGATGTTGAACAGCGGGGACAGCGCGGCACTTGCAGCATTCGGTCGTTATGTGGGCTGGTGTGACGAGCGCGAACTGCCATTTGCCTGCATGGTCGCGCCCGATGCCAGCGAGGCTGCCGCTCCAGTATGCGAAAAGCTGGGCTTGGTCTATGCCACCGACTGGCCTTTGATGGTGTGTCCGGGAGAAGCAGCAGCGGATTTCCAGGTCCAGGGCGTCGAAATTCGCAAACTGCAAACTGAAGACGACCACAACGGCATGGTAGAAGTGATGGCGAGTGCGTACCAGATGCCAGCAACCAGTGTGCGCCGGGCTATGCCGTTACGCCTGATGCAATCACCTTCGCTGGATATTTACCTGGCTGAACGCGATGGCAAAATACTGTCTACCGTAACAGTCACCAGACACGGCGAGGTGATTGGTGTTTGGGCCATGGGTACTCACGTTGAAGCACAAGGGCAGAAAATAGGAAAGGCCCTGCTTTCACGGGTCATGTTTGGTGCCAGGCAAGCCGGAGCTGCTGCATTTTTCCTCGGCGCTACGCCTGCCGGATTTCCACTTTATCAGCGACTTGGCTATGAAACGTTGTACACGGCAGAAGTCTGGGTGCGAGGTGAAACCCACCAGGCCTGACCCCGTACTCTCCCCAGAAGCCCGGTAGCGCTCACTGCGCCTGACTATTCAGCTATCAATCGACCTTGGTAAACCACTTCGCCTTTGATAACCGTCCTCTGGATCTCTGTTTTATGGATCTTGGTTGGTGAGACCTCAAACAGATTGTGGTTCAGGACAATCATGTCAGCGAATTTGCCTTTTTCAATTGATCCCGTCACCTCATCGAGGTGCAGAGAATATGCAGTATTGATCGTGTAGATTTCAATCAACTCGGCAACGGTGAGGGCTTGATCTACGCCCATCGGTTCCAAATCCGGGCGTGTCGGATTCTTACGCGTCAGAGATGCCTCCATTCCCCACCATGGCCACACTGGTGCGGCAGGGCCGTCAGTATGGGTTACCAGCTTTACGCCTGCATCCAGCATGCTGCGATTAGGATACATGCGCGCCCAGGTCTCGTCTTTCAACACAGGACGGATCGCACCAAGATTGTAGTTGCCCGGAGCGTTGAGCGGTGGCCAGATCGTACAGGTCACGTCGAGGTCAATAAAACGCTGGAAATCATCGGAATGCACGAGGCTACAATGATCGATCCTATGGCGCAGCGGGTTTCCACCATTGGTCCGGATAACCTTTTCATAGCCGTCAAGGGTTGCGCGAACCGTTCCATCCCCGATGGCATGAACGATGACCTGGAACCCCGCCGCATCGAGATCGGCGACGTATTGGGCGAATTTTTTGGCCGGAATGACAGACTCTGAATTACGTTCTGGTACGGCATCGTCAACCGGAAACGGACCGTCCTTGGCTTTCGCCGCACTGTCGGGAGCGTAGCCGTCGACCAAGGCTTCTGAAATCGACTCGATTGAGCCCCCCATGCCAAGCTTCACTCCCCGGGTGCCGGGTAGGTCGTGATCATCCCACCAGCGTTGAATCTGATCCACTGGTGTCAATTCCGCAGTCCCAAGATTGCCTTTGAGATACAGGACGACGTGTTGCTTGATATCACCTTCCCCGTGCAACTGCTCATAGGGTACGAGGTCGCTCTCAAAGACGTATGCATCGCCGTACATTGTGATGCCCTTCTCCAAAGCCTCATCCGCCAGCTTTTTTATGGCAATTTTGCGGATTTCCGTGTCAATTGGTGGCAGGACGTCGATGAATGGGTTGACGGCACCTTCGTTGGCCACTCCCTTGATATCTCCATCTTCGGTTCGGTCGAAAAATGCCTCCGGCGGATTGTCAACGAAGCTTTTGTCGATGCCGGCGGCTTTCATCGCGAGCGTGTTGAACCACATCTGGTGGCCACCGGTTTCATCTTCTATGAAAGCGGGTCGGTCTGGAACCAACTTGTCGAGAAACTCGCGTGTGAGGGTCTCGGAGTTCATGGCCGCAAACGTCGCCCCTCCAGCGATGACCCAATCCCGGTCTGCCGGGTATGTTTTGAGACAGGCCTTGAGCGCATCGACGATATCGTCGTTGGATGGCTCGAAAAAACTGCCCGGCAAGGCACAGAAGGCTCGGCGCGGCATGGTCATTGCCGGATGCAAGTGTGCGTCGCCGATCCCCGGCATCGCAAAATTACCGTTCAGGTCGATCACCTCGGTTTCATTGCCGGAGACAGCGGCGATTTGCTCGGCGCTACCGACGGCCAGGAACTTCCCGTCCTTGATCGCGACCGCCTCAACCCAGGGCTGCGTCGGGTTCACGGTGTAGATCTTCCCGTTTGTGTATACAGTGTCTGCGATTTGCGCAGATACTGGATTGATTGACACAGCTGTCAATACAAAAACCCCAATCAGCAAGTTCTTCATAAATTAACCCTGGGTTCCATTTCAGACATACCCCATATCATCGATTCGAGGCAGGATAACAAAATATTTGGGGCCAGAGTCTAAACCAGGTAGGAATAAGAAACCCCGCTCCTGGCCGAACTACGAACTCATCGATGACGTATATCGCAGGCAGAGACGTCCTTGTTGCCGCCCTAAATCGGAGCTGGTCGCTGTGAAGACGAGAACAGCCGCTGGCGACCCTTGACGATCATTACGCTTCCTTCAATAAGGTCAGTACCGGCGCAATTTACGGTTGATTGAGATCAACAAATGCAGAGAGCAAACGGGCTTGCTGAATGATGCTTGGCTATGCTGAGTTGATGCTCCAGGAGTTCGGACAGTCTCTGTACTTTGCTGATGGACCTACCGTCTCGTTTTACGGCTTCCCATACCCAACCCGAATGGCGGTTATCCGGCTGACGGACGGCAGTGCATGGGTATGGTCGCCCGTTGCTTTGAATGATGAACTTGCCGATTCGGTTGAGTCTGTCGGCCCCGTGCGTTTTATTGTCTCTCCCAACAAGATTCATCACCTGTTTCTTTCCGAATGGTCCAGGCGTTGGCCGGAGGCCCGGTTATACGCTCCACCCGGCCTGGCTAAGAGAAAGCCTGAGTTGAAATTCGATGACGAGCTACGCGACGAGGCTGATCCTGCCTGGGCCACAGACATAGACCAGGTCATATTCCATGGTTCGGTTGCAATGGAGGAGGTCGTGTTCTTCCATCGCCAATCCCGCTGTGCGATCGTCTGTGACCTGATCCAGCGCCACCCCGAAGTGAACATGACCGGCTGGAAAGGACGACTGATGCGCATGGACAGTCTGGTCGGCGAGCAGGGCAGCACACCACGCGAGTGGCGGGCAAGTTTTCTCAAGCGGGGAGCGGCCCGAGTTGCTCGTGAAAAATTGT
>Ga0316194_10000403_pt1 | contig 27168 bp, 24 predicted proteins | sample CroRivsedime1_MG_FD_204936 | JGI IMG/M metagenome (GOLD analysis project Ga0316194, IMG submission 204936) | Coastal sediment microbial communities from Maine, United States - Cross River sediment 1 | ecosystem: Environmental > Aquatic > Marine > Coastal > Sediment | place: USA: Maine...
TGGAGCGAGCCGAAGGCGAGTCCCGAAGGGGGCAGAACAGCCCCAAGGCTGTTCTGGGTCCATCGTGCCACCGGAGCCCGACGCATCACCACAGCACCTATCCAATGCCGTTGCCGGGGATCGGACAGTCATCGTACCAGGCGCGCCAATCAAATCAAGGTGTACACCGGAGACATGGTTTACACTTTATTAGACGACAATTAACCTGGCCGGTCCGCGCCAATTAGCTTGGCCGGTTGATCTGGTAGGGTCAGACACTGATCTCAGAGGGAGAATCCAGTGTCTGGTAAGCACATCACAGATCAACAAGTCCCTAGTGATTTCCGGAATTCCCTTCTGCTGAAAGTAAATCCGGAAAGGGGGAGTCCCTAGAGCCGGGACTCCAAATAAGGTCGGTGGCGAATGTCTTCTATGAAAATGGCGACCGGAAAATATTTCAGCAAAATTTTCTTCTAGGCGCCAAAATAGCAAAAAGCCATTTAAGTCGCCAAATAAGTGGCAACGTACATCACCAAGGTGTATATAACTATCTGATAGTAATGAAATTTAATTGCCTAAAGATCTAGCCTAAAAAGTAGCCAAATAAGGCGCCATAAGAATGGATAGAAAAGAAGATAAAGCACTAATGGAGCCGATGCGTGTATCTACTAGCTCGACTCGTTATGGCGAGCTTTCTGATTTGGCGCTAGAGCTCGCTGAAAGGTCTGCTGGCTTCCGGCGCAGTATGCCCGATGGAACGCTCACAGCACTTGCTGAACTCGTGCGCTCGATGAATTGCTACTACAGCAACTTGATAGAGGGGCATAGCACCCATCCAGTCGATATTGAGAAAGCCCTAAACGACGATTATAGCGAGGACGCTGCTAAACGTGATTTGCAGTTAGAGGCCAAAGCCCATATCGAGGTGCAGCGTTGGATCGACCAAGGCAATTTAACTGAGCCAGCAGTGGCAGCGGCCAGCCTGCAGGAAATCCATCGCCGATTCTGCGAACTTCTCCCTGAAGACTTGCTCTGGGTGGAAGATCCTCGGAGTGGTGAGCGCATACCCGTAGTGCCGGGCGAGTACCGCCAGCAGGATGTTGAGGTGGGCAGACATGTAGCCGTTAGCCCAGGAGCTGTTCCCCGCTTTCTCCAATATTTCGAGCGGTCCTATTCGGGGCTTGGGCGAATAGAGGCAATAGTTGCCATTGCCGCTGCGCATCACCGATTTCTCTGGATTCACCCATTCCCAGATGGGAATGGCCGTGTGGCTAGGCTCATGTCACACGCAATGTTATTGGATGTGCTCGAAACTGGTGGAGTCTGGTCGGTTGCGCGAGGCCTGGCGCGCTCGTCTCAAGAATATAAGGCTAAGCTCCAGGATTGTGATTCTGATCGGTGCGGGGACCTGGATGGTAGAGGCAATCTAAGTGAGCCGGCACTAGTCGGCTTCACAGAATACTTTCTGAGAACCTGTATTGATCAGGTCGAATTCATGGAGAACCTTGTACGTCCAGACAAACTCCGCGAGAGGATCCTGGGCTGGAGTGCTTCACAGGTAGAGAGCAAAACTTTGCCCAAGCAAGCACCGGCATTGCTGGAAGCTGTGCTATACCGAGGGGAACTGAAGCGAGGGGAGGTAACAGATCTTCTAGGTGTGGCGCAACGGACAGCAACCCGCGTTGTAGCCGAAATATTAGATACTGGGATTCTGGCTTCAGATAGCGCAAGATCCCCATTGAAGCTCGCACTTCCGGCAAGGCTCGCGCCGGAGATCATGCCTGGATTATTCCCTGAGGCATGAGCATGCAAATAGGCGGTAAATAGGAGTTACTCAGAGGAGCAGATAATGGATTATCAAACGCTCAAAACTCGTCAACGTGCTGAACGAGATAATCATCCCACCAACGTGTCTCTGCGTGTGCATCGTGCATTGAGCTGGCTAAATAGAGCGGGACAGTATGAAGCCTTGAAAAGCTGGGCCTTGCTTGCAACTGGCCCAAGAATTTCTGGGCGGTAACCGAATCCATGCGACTTCGCGATGTGGTACATTCTCCCTCCTGCTCTGCGGCCGGGAGTTTTTTTACCTGCTTATTTTGAAGGCTTTTTCTCGGCCACCGATTGATATAATCATCGCCCAGGTACACTTCGGCCTCCGGCCCGAACAGATACAGGAAAAAAGCAGACATGAATTGGCAGGTATACCTTTCAGGCGAAATCCACACAGATTGGCGACAACGGATTATTGAGCAGTCGGAGTCGCTGGGCTTGCCCATAGAGTTTACATCTCCGGTCACAGACCATGCCGCCAGCGATGCCGCTGGAGATATGCTGGGGCAAGAGACTATGAATTTCTGGCGGGACCACAAGTCATCCAAGGTGAACGCCATTCGCACCAAGACCCATCTGGGAAAGTGCGACCTGGCAGTTATTCGCTTTGGAGAAAAATACAAACAATGGAACGCCGCATTCGATGCGGGCTTCTGTGCGGCGCTGGGTAAGCCCTATATTACGCTGCATGACGAGGACATCATCCACCCATTGAAGGAAGTCGATGCCAGTGCCATGGCCTGGGCCGTTGAGCCGTCCCAGGTAGTGGAAATACTGAAATACATCGTCAACGCGAAGTGACAGGACAGATCAAGATGGTAGCCAACGCCCGTAGATTTGTGGACATTTCAATGCCACTGGAGAACGATGTCATTTCGGACCCGGTCGGCTTTGGGCCAAAGATTGAGTACTACTCCCACGAGGACACTTTTCCCCAGATCGGCGCATTTTTTGATGGCCTAGCCAAGGACGACCTCCCCGATGGCGAAGCCTGGGCTCTGGAAAAGGTTGAGTTGATCACCCACAACGGCACCCACCTCGACGCTCCGTATCACTTTCACTCAACCATGAACAAGGGCGAGCGGGCTCTCACGATCGATCAAGTTCCCCTCGATTGGTGCTTTAGGCCTGGTGTTAAGCTCGATTTCCGACATTTTGAAGATGGATATGTGGTTCAGGCCAACGACGTGGAAAAAGAGCTGCAACGCATTGAATACGAACTACAGCCACTGGATATTGTTGTGGTGAATACGGCAGCGGGTGGGGCCTACGGCTCGGATCGTTATGTAGAAACAGGCTGCGGCATGGGCTATGACGCTACGATGTACCTGCTTGAGCGTGGCATTCGGGTTACCGGAACAGACGCCTGGTCGTGGGATGCGCCATTTGTATACACTGCCGAGCGATATAGCGAATCCGGTGATCCTTCGATTATCTGGGAGGGACATAAGGCGGGAAGGGATATCGGCTATTGCCATTTGGAAAAATTGCATAACCTTGAGGCCCTGCCCGACCACGGGTTCCTGATTTCATGCTTCCCCGTGAAAATCAAGGGCGCTTCGGCAGGGTGGACGCGGGCCGTCGCGATTTTTGATTAATCGGACGGCGACAGAGAGCGGGGGAGGTCAGCCGGCACAGAGCTGACATCTTCTCCCCATCCAGCAGTCTCGCTACAAATTTAAGGCGTTCATTCATCGGTTTACACTCTTTCCAGGGCATTTGAGGTCCTCCCTCAAATACCCAGTTTTTCCAACTCTCTTTGTAGTGTTCTTGAACTGAGATGCAGGAACATGGGCGCAGCCCGCCATCGTGCAGCGCTGCGTATCGGATAAGCGCAAGTCGAGCAAACGATAGGACTTATTGAATAGATTAAGACCGCAAACCAGCGGGGTTTTTTCTGTCTTTATTCTGGAACAGAATATTTCTCATGACAGGCGACATGATAGGGAACTCATATTCGTTCATTCCTGAACTCGCGCGCGCCGGGGTTCAGGCAAAGAGGTTTTTTGAAGAGCAAATCGGGAAGTCGCGATTCACGGGTTCTAATGAGAGCTGATATTTCGTTCTCGAAAAAAAATAGTGTAGTGTGTACCGCAGGATGATTGTAGCCTATGTGATGCAAGAGGATTTCAGATGTGAGTGACGCCGGTAACAAGAAAAAGAGGCTAACGGATCCCGGTACGGATGCTAAAGCCGTTAATCCGATAGGGCGCCGTCTGCGCGAATTGCGCAAGGAGCATGACTGGACCCTGGCAGAGGTCGCCAGGCGGACGGGCATCTCCGTTGGCACACTGTCGAAGCTGGAGCGCGGCAAGACGGATCTGAACTTCACCAGTGTCAACAAACTTGCCAACGGGCTTGGTCTTCCGGTCACCGACCTTACCAACCCAGGTAGCAGAAAGCAGGGCCGACGCGCTATTACGATGGGCGGACAGGGCACCACGTTCATCACAGCCGATATTGATTACGAAATACTGTGCAGTGAGGTCGCCAACCACCAGCAGGGTTATCTGAAAGGGGTAGTGAAATCCCATAGTTTTGACCCGGAGCTACCCTGGCACAGCCATGCCGGGCAGGAGTTTCTGTTCGTGCTCAGTGGTCGCCTTGAATTGCACACAGAGTTATACGAGCCGGTACAGCTCAAGGCAGGCGACAGCATCCTGTTTGACTCCTCGATGGGGCACCACTATGTATCGCTGGGTCGCAAGCATGCCGAAATTCTTATCAGCATGTCTCTGGAAGGCTACCAGAACGTGGCTGACACTTTCCGTTCTAAAAAGAGATAAGCACCATGAGTGACAAAAAATCTGTAGGAAAAGAGATCACCCTGCCCGATGGCAGTATTGCCCACTGTCCGCTGCCTACCGTGCGAACGGCTTTCTGTTCACCTCGGGGCAACTGGCGTTTGACGAGACCGGTAAGTTGCACACTGGCGATATCGTCGAGCAGACCCGTTTATGCCTGGAGAATATCCAGCGCCTCCTGGTTTTGGAGGGCTTGTCTCTTCAGGACGTGGTCAAGGTTGTTGATTTGCACTTAAAACTGACCCAGTGGGGATGCAATTCAACAGAAGCGTTTGCGTCCGACACTGGAATAATAGTATGCGAGCCCTCGAGTCGAGTGCCTCGAGAGTGCATGTTTGCCGCAAAATAATACATTTTACTATCAGGGCTGATAGTGACTTACCAACCAGGATTTCAAGTATCGCTGCTGTGCTTACGGCTCGGCGTTCCCTGTTGCCCGGGCCCCGTAGCGAAGGTCCGAAAGTAATACCTTTCGCTGTAAACGGCAGGGGCCAACTGTCTGATATAAGTGAAAAATAATATGTTGCCATGCACAGGCCCATGGTCTCCTGTTTCCCTTTTATTCAGGCGAGGGCTCGATCAAACAGGGCAAGCAAGCGGGCCCATGCGCGCTCGGCCTGAGCCTCGTTGTAAACGGCAGAATCGGGTGGGCACCAGCCATGCAGAGTGTCCTCATAGACTTCAATTTCCGCAGCGATATCTGCTGCGGCGTAGGCCTGGCGTAATTGGTGCTTCACATCCGGATTTTTCTGATCGTCATTAGCGGCTATCGCGTGTAAAACCTGTGCCGAAGTTCGGGGTATCAATAAATGCGGGCTGTCTGGTTTATCCGTTACCAGCCCGCCGCCATGGAACGAGGCGGCCGCGCCGATACGTTCGGGTACGGCAGCAGCGGTGCGCATAATGAGAGGGCCGCCCATGCAGTAGCCCGCTGTACCAATTTTCCGCCGGGTATCGACACTGGCCTGAGCGTCCAAAAACCCTACAAAGGCCTTCGCATCGGCAAAAGCGGTCTCCTCGTTCAGTTGTCGGGCCAGGGGCAGCACGATATCGCGAATAGTGGGATCCCCAAAAGTCGAGCCCTCCGGTACCACGGGGGCTTTCGCGTTGCGGTAGAATGGATTAACAACCAGCACAGCATAGCCGTACTGGGCCAGGCGCTTGCCCATAGCCTTGAATGCGGGTCGCAGACCCAGGATATCCGGCCAGATCAAAATGCCAGGATATTCACCTTCCGCAGGGTGCACAAAGTAGCAATCTGCTATCCCGTGGGGAGTTGTAATATCGACTGAGGATTCTACGGTATCCAGCGCATTGGCCAGCGGCGGAAAAATAGCAGCCAAACTGGCGGCAATGGCTACTTTGCCGAACTCACGCCGGCTCAGTTCACCGTTCTTTCGATGGTATTCGTCCACATCTTGCTGGGTTTGCTCATCACACATAGATACTCCTTAAGCAATGCTGATAGAGCCTTACCATAGCAAATCCGTGGGTACGGATCATCCATCTATCGGCCCTGTGGTGCCGCGTCCGGGCGAGATCGAGTTGACTCTTAAGCCTGCACCACCGCTTTCCAGCGCCAATGCCCTGATGAGCATGATTGGGGTAACGCGGCAGAACGTTGTAGACTTGTGTTTGCTTAAGTCTACCATTTAGCGTGGGTTCATTATGAGTATTGAGGATCAAAACGCCGGTGAGACGATTCGCCGGGAAGTGATGGGAACTGACCATGTGGATGCGTCATTGGGCAATGCCACGGATTTTGACATGCCGCTGCAAGAGGCGGCGATGGAGCATGTCTGGGGTGGAGTCTGGACCCGGGATGGCCTGGATCGCAGGACCCGCAGTATCGTAACTGTGTCCATGCTGGTAGCGCTACAGGCGCACGGTGAGTTGAAAGGGCATGTGCGCGGAGCCCTGAATAATGGGGTCAATCAGGAAGAACTGCGTGAAGTTATCATGCACGCTGCCGCTTACTGCGGTTATCCGGCAGCACTGTCTGCCATGCGTGTGGCCAGGCAGGTGATTGATACATATGGCGATTAATTCTACGCAGGTAGCAGCTGTGCTTACGCCTCGGCGTGTTTATTGTTTCTATGGCGTGCACGCTCGACAGGAGTTTTTTAAGTACCAACACCACAGCGGCATGATCAGGCATGACTCTCATGTTATAGGTATTCCGAATACATGATCGCATGTTGGTAGTTGAGGTTTGCAATATGGTACGCTGCTGGTTCGTGACAGGAGAAGACAGCATTGACGGCAAGAACCACTAAATCGCCCAAGAAAGGCATTCAAGTCATTGCCAGGGCTGCCTCAGTATTACGGGCACTCGAGAATGAACCCGATGGACTGAGTCTGGGCAAGATAGCCCAGCGCGTAGATCTTTCCAGGTCGACGGTGCAGCGGATAGTTGATGCACTTGCGGAGGAGCACCTGTTAATTGGTGCTTCACCCACTTCTGGAGTGAAGTTGGGCCCTGCTATTTTGCGTATGGCCAGCAACTCGAGTTTCGACTTTGTTGAGTTTATCAGGCCCTATATTGCCGAGCTGTCCCGAGAGACAGGCGAAACAGTAGACGTGTCGGAAATGCAGAAGCAACGAACGGTCTTCGTGGATCAGGTTGTAGGTTCTGCTCGTCTGAATATCGTATCTCCCATCGGTGAGGCATTTCCTCTCCACTGTCTGGCGAGTGGCAAGGCGATGCTTGCTACCCTGTCGGAAGCCGAAATGTACAAGCGCCTGGGACGTAAGGCCCTGGAACGACATACTCCCTCGACCATTACCAAAATTGATGAACTGGCTTCTGAATTGGAGGCAGTGAGGAAAACACATATTGCCTACGATTATGAAGAGCACCTGGAGGGCGTGAGCGCCATTGGGACCTCTATTCAGGAGCCCGGAGGTACTCTCTACGCAATTTCAATTCCCGTTCCCACAGTGCGTTTCAAGCAAAAGAAGAAGCAACTGGTCAGTGCGCTGTTGCAGTGCCGCGCCAGTATCCTCGAAGAAATCGAACTTTGATTTTTCGGCCCCACCAGAGGCCGGTGCGTCGTAAAAAGCTGATTTAGATATTTCTCCGGTTGAATCGATTCGTGCGGGGAGTTGTCGCTGCCGCTATCGCGCCCTGAGTGACACCCAGGGCTCATATTGGAATACAGTATGGTGCACATGGTGATTCGTCTGTATTGACATATGGTAACATTAACGGAATACTTCCGGGCTATAGTATCTCGAGCCGGAGTATAGAAATAATGATTATCGGCAGCCTGGCAACGCTACATGTCTCGCGCCAACCCCCGTTTTTCGAACTGGTAAATGCCAGGGGTAGGAGACGATGAGTATTGTTCTGGTTCTTGTCGTTGTCTATAACGTGATTGTTATAGGCGGAATAGGTTTCTATCTCACCCGAAGGGATAGGGCGTCTGGCCAGGTCACCGACATGGCTACCGGCGGGAGGAATGCCGGTCTCGCCATGTTTTCCGTTACGCTGGCGATCACTTATCTGGGTTCGGCTCATGTCTATGGCCTGATGGAAATGTCCTTTGGCCTGGGCGCAATCGCACTCTGGTTCTCCTTTGCGCATACCATACTGATGTGTGTGATCTGTCTGGGTACCGGGCCCTGGGTTCGCCGACTGGGCTGCGCCACCATTCCCGAACTTATGGGCCGTATGTACGGCCGGCAGATGCGAACCATCACCGCCTGTATCGGTGCCATGGTGGTGTTCGGTCTTGTCACGCTTGAAACACAGACACTGGGCATTGGTATCTCGGCAATCAGCGGTTGGTCGCTGGGTTGGTCGGCTGTCCTGGGTGCCGTTTTCGGTACGGCGTACGTGACCATGGGTGGCATCAAGCAAACCATGTGGGTTAACCTGGTTAACGCAGTGGTGATGTATGCTTCCATTATTATCGCCGCCATCTACCTGGGGTTTGCTTTGCCGGATGGGTGGGAGGGTGTCAGGGAGCACTATGTGGCAGGTGGCGAGGAATTCAAGCTCAGTATCTTTGGTACGCCAGAGCTAATGGCGGGCTTTTCCCTGGCAGCAGTCTTCTCTGTGGTCTTCTCACAATCGGTCAATCAGCAGGGCATGGCGGCCGCCATGTCCGCACGCGATGAAAAGGTCATCAGGCGTTCCCTTTGGATAGCCGCGCCTATTAATGGCTTGTTTGGAGTGTTCCCGGTTCTGGTTGGCCTGGCCGCGGCTACGATCCCCGAGTTCGCTGAACTGGGGCCAAAGCTCGCAGGTGCAACCCTGGTTGTGAAATTGCTCCCGACCTGGCTAGTGGTGCTGGTACAGGCAGGTTTTCTCGGCGCGCTGCTATCGACCTTCGCCATGTCTGCGCTGGCTCCGGCAACCATCTTTGCCAAAGATATCGTCGGTGCCAATATTGAAGGCGGTCTGACGTCCGTTGAAGAAAAACAGTTAATCCGCAGGGTGATCTTTGTCGTGGGCGGCCTGGCCGCTGCTCTCACGTTCTTCAATCACCCCAATGTTATCCGGGCGATTACCTGGCTCTTTGCCTGGCTCGCGCCCTTGTTCTTTATCATTGTTGCCGGCTTGTTTTGGAAAAGAAATACAGCTGTGGCATTCACGGTTCTTGTCAGTTGCTGGGTCATTAACTGTGCCTGGTCTATTGGCCCAATCAAGCATGCAGTTGTTGCCGTTTTTCCAGGTAGTGCTGCTCTGGAAAATGCCCACCTCACGGCAATAGTTGCGTTTGTTATGACGATATTGCTCTATGCCTTCGTCAAAGACAGTGAGCCGGCTGTCTTCAGCGGTCCAACAACAGAGCAGGCTGTTAAGGGGGTGGGATAATGAACTTTGCTCTCGAGTTGTTTCTCAATGCGACAGCAATGATCTTCTTTATCGTGGTCGTTGGCGAAATTATCTGGAAGTTACAGCGTTATTTTGGTGGAGAAAAATAGTGGACCAGACAGATATCTGGATGTTGGGTGTAGGTGCTTTTGGTGTAGTGTTCTATTTGCTCGCCCTGCATTTTCACAGGACCGGTGACTACCAGCATCACCATGGGAAAGAGAAGTCTGAGTAAAGGCTCGCTGTAACGTCGCGCAGGCCCCCATTGCGAAGAGGCCCTGGGCAGGGCCTCTGTTGCCTATCAAATGGCGACTTTGTCTGAACCTTTAAGGCTGAGCATTTCGCGCACATCATCCGGTGTGGCGACTTCGTAGCCGAGTTCCTCGATAATCCGGCGTATCTTCAGCACCTGTTGGGCGTTGGATGTCGCCAGTTTTCCACGCTCGATAAACAAGGAATCTTCCAGGCCGACGCGCACGTTGCCGCCCATCATGATTGCCTGCGTGGCAAATGGAATTTGCGCGCCGCCGGCGGCCATCACAGACCACTGATAGTTGTCGCCGAACAGGCGGTCTGCAGTGCGCTTCATGAACATCAGGTTGTCCAGGTCCGCGCCGATTCCCCCAAGTATGCCGAAAATAAACTGGATGAAGACGGGTGCCTTGAACAGTCCGGTATCCATGCAGAACTTGAGATTGTAGAGGTGGCCCACGTCGTAGCATTCGTGTTCAAACTTAACGCCGTGTTTCTGCCCCAGGCTCTTCTCAACCTGTGCAATGTCCCGGAAGGTGTTGCGAAAGATATAGGCATCTGATTCCTCGATGTACTCCTTCTCCCAATCAAACTTGAACTTGTCGTAGCGCTTGGCGAGCCCGTGGAAGGAGAAGTTCATGCTGCCCATATTCAGCGAACTCATTTCCGGTGATACCACGTCTGAGGGCTTGATTCGGTCCTCGATGGTGGTGAGCAGGCTGCCACCCGTGGAGATGTTCAGTACGGCATCGGTGTTTGCCCGGATACTTGGCAGAAAGCCCATGAAGTGATCGGGGTCCAGCGACACTGAGCCATCTTCCGGGTGCCTTGCGTGCAGGTGCAGCACTGCTGCACCTGCTTCAGCCGCATCAATCGCCTGCTGCGCGATATCCTCCGGCTTGTATGGCAGGGCATCTGACATGGTTGGTGTGTGGATAGCGCCGGTTATAGCGCAGGATATTGCAACTTTTCCGATTTTTTTGCCCATGGGGCCTCCATTAGAACAATAAGTAAAGTGTATTGTAATATGGTTATGATAAAGCATCTAACAATACAGTTATATTGCCTGTTGTCAACCGGAAACTGTATCGTTAACCGGCATATCTAAATCACAGAGTGATGCATAAATCGCTTGACACACGTATCATCTGATGTGATCTTTAATTGGTACGAGTATACCGCCATGCGGTATAAAAATAATTTACCAAGAGTGAGGTGTGTGATGCCAGGTTGGGAAGAAGGCGATTGGCGCGACGAGAGTCTGTGTAATTTCGAGGAGAGCAATCTTCTCAATAAAATGGGCTTGGAATTCTACGACCTGAGCCATCCCTGGGGTCTGGGTCAGCCCTGTTGGCCCTATTTCGAAGATGTAAAAATCGAGCGGCTGCATGGTATGGCCAAAACAGGTGGTGTATTGACACAAAAAATCACCACTGTCATGCATTCCGGGACCCATATAGACGCGCCCGCTCACGTGGTCCCAGGCACAGCATTCATGGACGAGGTGCCGCTGCCCTATTTCTTTGGTTCTGGTGTGGTACTGGATATCCCAAAGAAAAAGTGGGAAATGATAACGGCCGAAGATTTGGAAAATGCGACACCCAGCGTTCGCGAAGGTGACATCGTAATTGTCAATACCGGGTGGCACAAATACTACGGCGATAACCAGATTTACTACGGACATGCTCCGGGTTTCGGCAGAGAAGCCGGCGAGTGGTTTGTAGAGAAAAAGGTAAAAATGGCTGGTAACGATACCCAGGCACTTGATCACCCTCTGGCTACAGCGATCGGCCCTCATGGTCCTGGCGCGCCACACGGCCTTCTTCCCAATATCTGTGCGGAGTATAAAGCCGAAACAGGTCGCGATGTTATTGAAGATTTTCCAGATTGGGAGCCTTGCCACAATACCATTCTGTCGGCGGGCATTTGCGGTTTTGAGAACGTTGGCGGTGACATCGACAAAGTGACGGGCAAGCGAGTCACCTTTGCAGCGTTTCCCTGGCGCTGGAAGAAGGGCGATGGCTGTATCGTTCGGCTTGTTGCGATGCTTGATCCCACCGGAAATTTCCGCATTGAAACCGGTCAGTCCGAGTAAGCGTTTGCCACTCAGAGGTACAAAGTATGGAAGTCACACGCTTCGGTGATGCGCGTCGCTATGATGCGCCCAAACACTATGACATGCGCGGCATGCGCCTGCAGGGCTTCGACGCCAGTTCGTCGACGTTCGCCTGGACAGGGTTGTCACATTTCCTGCCCGGTGGTGGGGCAGAAATGGACACCAGTCCATTGGAGAAAATCTATGTCGTGTTGGAAGGGTCAGTGACGATAGAGCTTGAGGGCGGGGAGACGCATGTACTGTCTCGACTCGATAGCTGTTTTATTCCAGGTGGCGAAGCGCGGGAGATAAGAAACGAAGAAAATGCCGTGGCCACCATGCTGGTTATCATGCCCTACCCGGAGAGCAGTTCATGAGTTTACCCTCGATTGATTCGTCAAAACTGTTCGATGTCGCAGGCAAGTCTGCAGTTGTGGTTGGCGCCACAGGTTCATTTGGGCAGGTGGTGTGCGCTACGCTGGGAAATGGCGGTGCCAAGTTGGTTGTTACTGCGGGCAATGAGTCTAAGTTGTCCGAGTTGGCTACAGAGTTGAAAGGCGCAGGTATAGAGGCGGTTGGTGTTGCCCGTCGTCCTGATACCGAGGCTGATTGCGACGCAATCGTGACTGCTGCGGTGGAGGCCTATGGTGGTGTAGATATCCTGGTGGTGGCCTCTGGTATGAACGATATTTCCCCTATTGTCGATATGGAGCCTGAGCGCTTTCAGAAGGTCATGTTGGCCAATGTCGATGGCGCCTGGTTAATCGCGCGCGCTGTCGGCAAGCAAATGATCGCACAAGGGAAGGGTGGGAAGGTTGTCTTCACCTCTTCAGCCCGGGGGAAGCTTGGCCATCCGGCAGGCTATTCAGCCTACTGCACATCGAAATCGGCTACGGATGGAATGACAAGGGCACTTGGCTGCGAATGGGGTTCTCTTGGAATTACTGTGAACGCTATTGCGCCAACGGTGTTTCGTTCACCAGTAACTGCCTGGATGTTTGAAGACAATGAGAATGCGAATAAGGTCAGAGAAGGTTTTCTCGCGCGGGTGCCTATAGGGCGCCTTGGTGAGCCAGAGGATCTGGCTGGGCCGCTATTGTTTCTCTGCTCTGCAGCGTCGAATTTTCACACCGGCCATATTGTCTATGCCGATGGCGGCTATACGGCGGGTTGATCGGGTATGAAAGAAATACAGAATATAGCGGTTATCGGCGGGGGTCTGATGGGCGCGGGTATCGCCCAGGTGTTCGCTGCAGCAAATTACAAGGTGACGGTATTCGAGCCGAATGAAGAAGTCCGAATGTCGCTGCAGGAGCGCGTTGTAGAGAACCTCAACCTTATGGTGTCTGATACCGCTATTGCTAAGCGCATAGAGGTATCCGGGGATTTAGAGGAAACGGTTGCTGCCGCGCACTATGTGACAGAAGCCGCACCTGAAAAGTTGGAACTCAAGCGGTCAATCTTTGCCGATCTGGAGCGCCTGGCGGCAGAGGATGCAATCCTCGCGAGTAATACCTCGGTTATCCCTATTACCCAGATCACTGAGGGGCTGGGAACCGCACACCGTATGGTTGGCACTCACTGGTGGAACCCGCCGTATCTGGTGCCACTTGTGGAGGTTATACAGGGAGAGCGCACATCACAGCTCACAGTTGACCGCACAATGAATCTGCTGCGAGAGATAGGTAAGGAACCTGCTCACGTCAAGAAAGATCTGCCTGGCTTTGTCGCCAACAGGCTACAGCATGCACTCTGGCGCGAGGCCATCGCTATGGTCGCCGAAGGAGTCTGTGATGCGCGAACACTCGATACCTGTGTGAAAAACAGCTTTGGCTTGCGCCTGCCAGTGCTGGGCCCGCTGGAAAATGCAGATTTGGTGGGCTTGGATCTGACCCTTGATATTCACAGGACGGTTATTCCTGAACTCGATCGCAGTGCTGGACCCAATCCCTTCCTGGAGCAACAGGTAGAGGCCGGTCGGCTGGGCTTTAAGAGTGGAGAGGGGTTCCGTACCTGGTCGGAAGAAGAGAAGAACGATTTGCGAAAACAACTCTCTTTTCACTTGGTAAAGTCGCAGCGAGAGCGTGAGTCTGGAGAGGCCTGATCCACTTGGAAGATTTGATTGGGCTCTAAAAGGAAGCCAATAAGGATATGTAGAGAAATAAAAGCAACGTTGGTTAACCAGCATAAAAAAATATAACTATTAGTTCTAAGGAGAATGTCATATGCAAATTACGAATCCCAGGCTTGTTGTTGCTACAGGGTTGATGGGGATACTCCCACTTACTACTGCAGTTGCTGCCACACTCGAGGAGATAGTCGTAACGGCCCAGAAGCGCACGGAGTCCGTACAGGATATTCCCCTGACGGTGACTGCCATATCCGGCGAAACCCTGAACGACTTTGGTGTCGACAACCTGTTCAAGCTTGCCGACCTGGTGCCCGGAATGGTGTTTTCGCGCGCGCCGGATGACGGCCTGGCGCTGACGCTGCGTGGCCTTGGTACGCCGGCTCGTACGCAGTCCTTCGACCAGTCAGTGGCCCTGTTCCTGGATGGTATGTTCCTGGGAAAAGGGCGCATGTACTCCTCGGCCTTCTTTGATGTGGAACGGGTCGAAGTCATCAAAGGTACCCAGAGTACGCTCCTGGGGAAAAACACCAGTCTGGGTGCCGTCAGTATCACCAGCCAGAAACCAGGAGATGAATTTGGTGGCAACTTACAGGTAGGCACCGAATTCGAGAATGGCGGATGGTCTGCGGACGGCGGTGTTGATATTCCGGTAACAGATAATCTGGCAGTCCGTCTCGCTGGGCATTACCTTGATGTGGATGGCTGGGTAGAGAATACCCTCACTGGTGAAGATGTGCCCGCTGACGAGGAAACCGGTATCCGGGCCACGGTGCTGTTTACGCCCTCTGACGATCTGGACGTAACCTTGAGCTACCAATACTCCGATAGCGAACGGAAAGGTAATGGCTTCCAGTACATCGACAATGGTGGCTACTTCACGCCGGAGGCACTGGCAATATACGGTGAGGCAAAACTGGACGATACCAAAACCGCTATTTGTCCGGAGTGTCCTGGGGGCGAAAGTTACCACGATACCGAGGTGGACCTCGCGGGAATGACCATCAACTATGACGTTGGCAAGCTTACGCTTACCTCGGTTACCTCCTACGCGTCATACGATCTGCAGTTCTTCGATGATTTCGATTTTGGCAATGCGTTCGATGAGACGACATACGTCATTTTCGATCCGGGTAGCGTCAACCTGTACAGCACCTACTTCGAGCGGAACGAGGACTACGACCAGTTCTCGCAGGAACTGCGCCTGGCCTCGAACACGGGTGACACTATCGAGTACATGGCGGGGCTATTCTATTTCGACAGCGAGTGGCAGTCCTCGGAAGCCCAATATTTTAGTACGCCCAATTTCCCGCCCGTCGGACCCACAGGTCAGATTTTTAACGGCCCATTCACCAACAATTTCGACCAGGACACAGAAACCTGGTCGGTATTTGGCCAGATGACGATGCACTTCAGTGACAGGTGGCGTGGTACCTTGGGGCTGCGTTACACCGATGAGCAGAAGGACGTGAAATTCCAGCGACTCCAGGGCGAGCCAGCAACCGTGTGGAACTCCGTTATCAATCCTCCGTTCAATGACCCTGACCTTGAGTTTGATGACGACTTTGTGAACGGCAACCTGAATGTCCAGTTTGATGCGAGCGACGACATCATGGTCTATGCGGCCTATGGTCTGGGCAGCAAGACAGGTGGCTACGCGGAGTCGGCTGAAGTCGGCAGCGGAGACCCCTCACTGGGCGTAGACGATGGAGGCGCCAGGGTAAAGACAGAAGAGGCCCAAACCTATGAACTGGGCGCCAAGACGACGCTGCTGGATGGTTCGGCCACGCTGAATGTTGCCATCTTCTATACCGAAGTGGATGACTTCCAGGAAACGTCCTTCCTCGTGAGTGAAGCTGGAGCCCAGTTTCTTACCCGTAATATCGACGTCGAGTCGGAGGGTGTTGAATTTGACGGTGTCTGGCAGGCTACGGATAGGCTGCGTTTGATGGCCGGGGCAACTTATGCTGATACCACCCATACCGATGACAATACCAAACTGGCGCAGGCGCCGGAGTGGACTGGCAATGTGGGGGCGCATTTCGAAATGCCGATTAGCTCTGGAATGCGCTTTTCCGCCACTGGCTTCGTGCGCTACCGCGATGATATGGTCAGCCAGATCAATGAGACCTTTCCGTCTGACAGCTTGACCACAGTAGATCTCAACCTGAGCCTCATTGATGCTGACGATGTCTGGAAAATCAGCCTGATGGGTACCAACCTCACGGATGAGATCGAAACCGACTTCAGCGGGCCGCCCGCGGCTCCGATTGGTGCCCTGTTTGGCGCGCCTACTGGTGATCAGGGTATAACCGCTGAATCGCCCGGCGCCATGCGGACAATATGGTTGCAGGCCAGCTATAATTTCTGATTGGTAATAAGGTGGTGGGCCCTGAATTGTGAAATTTTTAGTCGGCAGAGAGCAATTATCCTCCGATGAAACTAGCGCTTCAGGAGCCATCGCCGTCTTTCTGGTAAGCGGTGACTTTGCAGTAAACCTCAGTGCCACCGAAGCCTCCATCGGTCACGACTTGCGGGGGCTGCTGGGGCGGGACAATCTTGCAGCGTCCCTGACTACCCGGCGGGGTAATCGAGGTGGAGATAGAGGGTATCGGCATCTGTGCTAATCTCGTTGTGGCTGAAGAAGACATTAGTTAACTGCGAAATACGCGGCTGATTAGAGGTATTCCTTATGCGAAATGTGAACAGCGACAGCATTACAGGCGCCGTTCTCGGGTATCTCTCAGAGGATACTGATCCGAGACTGAGGGAGGTATTGGAAGGTCTTGTGACGAACTTACATCGTTTTGTTCGGGAAACACAAATCACCCAGGGCGAATGGGCCATGGCCATGGACTTTCTCAAGAGAACTGGCGATATCACCGACGATCAAAGAAACGAATTTATTCTGCTTTCAGATGTGTTGGGGGTGTCATCCCTCGTTGATATGGTGAACTCCAGTCCACAGGCCACGAGTTGCAGTGCCCTGGGGCCTTTTCACATCTCAGGTACGCCCGTTCGCCCGATGGGAGCCGACCTGCGGGGCGATTTCGATGCTGAAGTTTTGTTGGTAGAGGGTATAGTTTCTGACGCGGATGGCACACCGATTTCCGGCGCCAAAGTCGATGTTTGGCAGAACGCTCCCAATGGCCTCTATTCCTCACAGGATTCAGAACAGGATACTTACAGTTTTCACGGTGTCTTTGTCACCGATGATAATGGCCGCTACGCGTTCACTACTGCCGAGCCTATAGCCTATAACGTGCCGACTGATGGGCCGGCAGGAGACATTCTTAAGGCGACTGGTCGAGATGCATGGAGACCTGCCCACCTCCACTATATGGTTCTGGCGGAGGGTTACCAGCCGCTGGTGACAGAAGCCTTTCCCGAGGGCGATCCGTACCTCGACAAAGATGCAGTTCTCGGTGTGCGCAATGACCTAGTATTCACAGCCACCCGCCAGTCGGCAGACACTTTTCCTGAGGGGTTCGAACTCTCGGGCAGGGTTGATGCTTCCTACTTGCGGGTGAATTTCAACCTGGTTTTGAGCGAGGAGTCATCGTGATCGATCTACTTGCAAATAAGACCCAAAGTGGCGAATTGTTTGTCAACCTCGCAATAGTCCATTTTAGAAACCACGAATGGGGCCAGGCAAAAATGGCTGTCGACCAGGCGCTCCATAAAGGCGGGCTGTCTGATCACAGGCGCGTTCTTGCGCTACTGGAAAAGATAAATGATCGCTTATTTGGGTCTGGCATCGGCCGTTGTTAACCCGGCACTGATTTTTGCCCCACTGCTTGTAGACGGTGCAGTCAACGCTGGGCTTTTCAACAGGAGAAGCGATAAGTGAAAACCCGCTCGAAAGCGGGATTTGGGTGACAGGAACCGATGCTTTGTCATTAGATGCCCCATTTTCACACCCAGCTGACATTTTTTAATACTCTTTGTCTCACCTTTTGAAACTCGCCTGTTGTAGTCATAGTAACTGAACTCTAGTCTCCCTTCATCAGAGGTGAATTGCCGTGGGCAATTCTTTTAAATAACTCAGCAAATGACAGACATTCAAATATGCGGGGAATTTAGTATGCTTTTCTATCTGCGTCGCGCATATGCTGTGAGCAGGCGTCGTCCACCGGCTCGAATTATCCTGACGTCAGCACAATGGCAGATTCAACTTTGAGTAGTTCAGTGGTTACGCCGATCCCGGCGGTCAAGTACTCAGGCATAAGCTTCAATGCTCTGATGGGGCTGTATCTCGCGGCCGTACTTCTGCCCTGGGGTTTGTCACTAATTGAAGGGCTTGAGGTGCGAGGCTGGTACGAAGAAACGGTAGTTTTTCTGAGCATTATCACTTTCAGCATGATGTTGCTGCAGTTTGCTTTGACCCCCCGGGTGGATGTTGTAGCAAACCTCTCGGGCGTAGACAACACCATGCGAGTTCACAACAGGTTCGGAGAATACCTCGGTTACCTTGTATTACTGCACCCATTCCTGATTGTATTACCTCGATTCATAGTCGCGCCCTCATTTGCACCAGGCGATGTTTGGGATTTGTTTACTCAGTCCGAGACATCTACGGGCATGTATGCGTGGTCATTGATGCTGGTGTGGGTACTGATGGCGGTGTTCAAAGACAAAACCGGATTGTCCTATGAGGCCTGGCGCTATACTCACGGCATAGGCTTTATTGCGGTGATCATTCTAGCAACCCACCATGCGGTTACCGTGGGCAGGCATGGTCGTTACAACGCCTGGTTTGATGGGCTGTGGATTGTACTTTGCGCCCTGGCAGTTGGCACAGTTTTATATATCTGGTTTTTACGACCGAAGCGCGTGGCCCAACAGCCGTTCCGTGTTGTCGATTGCCATAAAGGCAGCTCGGATGATTGGTACCTAACCCTCGAGAAGGACGGAGATTTCCCGTTCGATTTTGACGCCGGACAGTTCGCCTGGATCAACACATCGGACAGTGTTTACGCCAGGAATGATCACCCCTTTTCGATCGCTACCAGCAGTGACTCTTTGCCAAAACTGAGCTTTGTGATCCGGGAACTGGGAGACTATACAAAGCAGTTGGGCAAGCTGAAGAGCGGGCAGCTGGTGTGGTTGGATGGTCCCCACGGTGTATTTACACTGAACGCCAGAAACGCTACCGGCGTTGTACTGATAGCGGGCGGAGCGGGTATTGGCCCAATTATGGGTATTCTTCGCGAGCTCGACGCCGTCGGTGACCGACGTCCGGTCAAACTGGTTTATGGCAATCGCAATATTGAACAGATGCTTTTCCTGGATGAGTTTGAAGCAATGCGGGAGCGGTTAAATCTTAATGTGCACCTCGTGCTGGATCATCCGCCGGAGATTTTTGACGGGCACCGGGGCTTTATCGATAGAGAAGTTCTGTCCACGGTGATGGACCAACCCGAGCACGTTAATTGGGACTACTATATATGCGGTCCGCCACCCATGGTGAAGGCAGTTGAAAATCACCTGAAGGCCTTATCGGTTCCGAAAGACCGCATTCTCTATGAACAGTTGGGTTTCTAGAAACAGCGATTTTTGGATAGGGAAGCGGTTGGAGTACTTCGCCGGTCACGGACAGGTATGAGAGGTTAAGACGATCATGGCGACTGAAGACGACAAAATTATAGAGGGAATCTCCCGTAGGGATCTGGTAAAAGGCGGAATATTTACTGCTGCGGCTCTTTCGATCCCCCTGTTGCTGAATCCTGGCAAAACTTCCATGGCGGATGCACCCAAGTCATCGTATGCGGCGGACATTCTGGTAATCGGCAGTGGTTTTGCTGGCACTTTTGCCGCACTGGAGGCGCGCCGAAATGGACTTTCCGTCGTCATGGTGGACAAGGGGGTTGTGGGTTGGTCCGGTATGTCACCCTGGGCCTCAGACAGCCGCCCGTTCGACCCTGAGATATATGACCGGGAGGAGTGGCATCGCAATATTGCGATGAATACGGAATACGTGAATGATCCAGAGTGGTTCGACATTTTCATGGATGAGTCCCTGGGTATTTTTCATGAATTGCACGCTATGGGGGCACATGAAACCAAGCCATTTGAAAGAGGTAGTATTGTCTTTCGCAGAGAGCTGGAAGATGCTGGCGTCGCGTTTGTAGAGCGCACGATGATCACCTCATTGATCCAGGGCCAGGACGGACGTGTATCCGGCGCTGTCGGCTTTACCTATGATGACTCGAGAGAAGAATCGAAGGCCGTGGTGCTCTCTGCGGGCGCCGTCATCCTGTGCACTGGTGCAGGATCTTATAAAAGTCCCGGTTTCCCGATATGGGGGCAGACTTTTGACGGGGACGCCATGGCTTATGAAGTGGGCGCCAAGATTGTTGGCAAGGAATTTAATGACACGCATCCGACCTTTGCATTTGCTCCGGCGGCGGCCTATGAAGGTTGGAAGTGGGCACAAGAAGTAACCGGTGCCTATGTAATGGTTGGCCCGCCCGATAAATTGGAGGGTGGTTTGACCCTGAATAATGCACTGGGTGTGTTTGCCGATGGCGTAGACCGCAGATTGGGTGTCGGACCCGGTGGTGAGCCGCCACCTGTTCCCGGTGAACCCCCTCCCGGTGCTGCAGAGCGTGAGCGAAATAAAAAGTATCTGGGCAAAGGCTACCTCAAAATGCCCGGCTTGCATCTGGACCTGGGTGGGCCACCGGCGATTCCGGATGATGGCGAAGATGGTCCCAAGCTCGGACACCGTGTGGGCGGGGCAACTGCGGGGATGGGAGTCCACAAAAGCGAAGGTGTTTTTTGTTCGGACTATACCTGTGCAGCAGACGGGGTCAAAGGTTTATATGCGGCTGGCGATGCCCTGGGTTCCATGCTGTGTGGGTCATTGTACCCTGGGCGGGGATTCTCGTCCTATGGTTCGGCCATACAGGGGCGACGTGCCGCGAAAAACGCAGTCAAATATGTAAAGTCGAATCCGGCGGCTACAGTGAGCTCCCAGTCTATCGACGCTCTTGTTTCCAAAATGTGGGCACCTCGCGAAAATGCCAGGGGCTACAGCCCCGAATGGATGACCGCGACGCTACAAAATACCATGTCGCCGTTTCATATTCTGTATATCAAGGATCGCCGAAGGCTCGATGGTGCCCTGGCTTCCATACAATTCCTGCGAACACACTGTGTGCCGCGGATGATCGCCAGAGATGGTCACGAACTGAGGATGGCTCATGAAATCAAAAACATGCTGTTGAATGCGGAGATGAAACTATGTTCGGGACTTTTCCGTGAAGAGAGTCGCGGCACCCATTTTCGCGAGGACTTTCCTGCTCGCAATGACGAAGAATGGCATTGCTGGGTGACGGTTCAGGACAACGACGGTGTTATGACGATGAGTAAGCATAAGCTGCCAGAGGCATGGAAGCCTGATCCTAAAAATTCCTATCGCGAAAACTATCCAAGGATATTTCCCGGTGAGGATGAATTTTTAAAAAACAAGGGTCTAGATGTGTGACGCAGGAAGCGATAGCGCGATTATCACCGGTGGACAAACCATTTTACATTTCAGGTCAGGATTTGAGGCGGTAATAGATTATGCCAATAGAGAAAATTCACGGTTGTATAGGCTGCGAAAACTGTGTGAAGGCCTGCCCTACTGATGTTATACGGATGGACCCGGATTCCGACCAGGCGTATATCGCTTATCAGCAGGACTGTCAGATATGCCACCTGTGCCGGTTGAGTTGTCCTGTTGACGCGATAACGCTGACACCGGATAAAACTATGTTACCAACAACATCCTGGGGGTAGATGGCAATGGAGTCAGGTATATACTATAAATATTGTCGTTTACCTGACACGCTGGTGCAAATTATCGGAAGGCGGGTTATTACGGTTTTGTCAGTACTGGCGGTGACTGCACTCGCTGGGTGTGAGCTTTCCCCAGAGCAGGTAAAGTTCAGGGATCCTCCAAAGGGGATTGAACAAAGCAGGGCCAGTTGCAACGGCACAGGCTGTCCCGAATCGACAGAATCGTCTGGGAACGCCAGCCCGGCATCGGGGCACTGAGCGGATATTCATACATTGCCCCTTGAAATGGGCATTGTGCATTGAGGGGATTCATGAAAGAACCGCCCCAGGAAAAATTGAACGCAATTGAAAAGGCACTAGCGATTCTGATCGCATTTGCCGACAGCGACCGAGAGCTGGGAACCGTTGAAGTAGGTGAGTTGACGGGCATTCACAAGGCTACCACGTCCAGAATCCTGGCTACAATGCTCGAGTACGGGATGGTTGCCCAGAACGATGCAACCAAAAAGTATAATCTGGGGCCGCTGGCTTATCGTTTGGGAGCTTCACAGGCGAGTCAGACGATTAGAGCATTCGTCTCGCTATCGCGACCGCTCATCGACAAACTCAGAGACCGGATCGAGGAAAGCATAAGTCTTGAGATATGGACAGAGAATAAGACAGTCGCCTGCTATCTGGCTGAGAGCCGAAACCCGCTTCGAGTATCAATGATGCCTGCTGATGTTCTGCCGCTGCATGCACCCGCCGGTGCGAAAGCAATCTTGTCTCATGTCAGTAAAGAACGCCTTGAGCGCCTGCTTCCCGATGAATTTCCCCGCATGACCAAAAATACGCTGACAACGAAGAGCGAACTGCTGGAGCGTCTCGAGGAATATAACAAAAGGGGTTATTCCATCGATGACGAGGAACTGTATCCCGGAATCTACGCGATTGGGGTCCCGATATTTGATCACCTGAGTAAACCGGTTGCAGCGATTTCTGCAGTTATGCCAGCCACCCGAGTTACTGCGGCGAGGGAAGAGGATATCGTAACTCAGATGAAGCTAACGTCCCAAAAAATATCGAAAGAGATCAGGCAAACACTGCACACCTCCACTTCCATTAAAAAGTTTTAGTTCTGAGACGCGTGATTCTACATGGGAAAAACTGTTGCCTTAGCGCTCAGTTTCAGGATTTTTGGCATTTCTGGCAATCATTTACCTTCAATTGGGCTGCGCTGTCGGAGTTATTGAGTCCGCAGCTTTGTCCGCTGACGCGATACTGTTGTGCGCGTTTGCCATCGCCCCGTAAGGCATTGGTGCTGATTTAGGTCTCTTAAGTTGGCAGCATATGCGAATGGCTGTGTCCAATCGCGAATGGTTGGTGAAAAGTTTTGAGTATCGCTAGCTTCGGGTGAGTAACAGGCTTTGGGTAACAATTATCAAGTGTTTCACAATATGATACATATGCATTGTAAAAAATTCGCGTTGAAGCTAATTTGAAGAAGCTCCGTGAAGTGATATTGGTGCTGTTTTCCAGCTGCATCTACATATCATCGTGACAATTATTATAAGAGGAACTAGACATGAAGCCGTGCTTCAACTCACTTCTAACCTTGACTGCCTGCACCCTTGCCACTACCGCGATACAGACTTCGGCACAGGATACCTCTAGATCAAGTCTCAAACTCGAAGAGGTAGTCGTTACCGCCGAAAAACGCGTACAAAGCGTACAAAGCATACCTTTGGCTGTGACGGTTTTTTCGCAGGCAGATATGGACTTGCGCGATGCGACTGACATGCGATCGCTGCAGAATTTCACGCCGAACCTTGAGTTCAACAATGAGTCCGGTGGTCAGAATAATGCCCGCGTCACCTTGCGTGGCATTGGTACGGAAACGCTGGTAGGTGGCGGTGATCCAGGTGTGGCATTGCATGTCGATGGCGTCTACGTCGGTCGGAACTCTGCCATGGCCGGAAGTATTTTCGATGTCGAAAGACTCGAAGTGCTGCGGGGGCCACAAGGCACCCTCTATGGACGCAATGCAACAGGTGGAAGTATCAATGTTATTACCCGAAAGGCGACCGACACATTTGAAGCCGAAGCTGACGTGACTGCGGGCAATTATGATCGTCTACGATTCCGTGGCATATTGAACATGCCTTTAACTGATAATGTATACAGCAGATTTTCGGTCCTTAAGGAAGACCGTGACGGTTATCTTGAGAACCGCTACCCAGGTGGCTTGGACAACGACGATAAAGATGTCTTGGCTGTTCGCGGCCAGCTGCTTTGGGAGTCGGAAGGTGGTAACGAAGTCATTCTTCGCGCCTTTCATCGGGAAAGTGAAGGAGCAGGCGGGGGATCCAGATATCTCGGCGAAGATACAGAATTTGAATGGCGCCCCACTTTGATCGGGGTATCTAATGGCGATGGGCGACCACCGGGCGCGCCTATCTTGGCGAATGTGCATGAACAGCCGTCGAGCGGGACCCCCTCAGAGCCTTTGTCTGCAAGGGGTTTTCATGAAATCAGTAAGAATGAGAAAGAGTTTGCCAAGGTAGAGCATCAGGGGCTTGATATGACGGTGGAGTGGGCATTGACTGACAATTTCATGCTCAGATCAATCACCTCTTACCAAAAGATTGACAATAAGACATTGGTTGATGCAGATAATTCGGAATTAGCAATTGAACGGCGAGAGCGGGATAACCAGTCGAAACAGTGGAGTCAGGAGTTCAATCTACTTTCCACCGGGGACGGTGCCCTGGAGTGGATTCTTGGTGCATTCTACTTTCACGAGGAGATAGAGGAGGATTTTTCTCCAAATACGCCTGGCGGCATCCTGGATACATCTATTCCGCTGCCGGGCGGGCAATTGCCTGGAGGCAACGGTGTGCGCCAGGATGTGTCTGCGGAACATGATGCGGATTCATATGCCGTATTTGGTCAGGCGACCTATAGCCTTTCTGAGGCATTGCGGGTTACAGCAGGCCTGCGATACTCGTTGGATGAAAAGGAGCAATCACGGGTTGGTGCAGGGATTGTAGACCAGGTAACTGGTTATGTACGGGGCGGCGGCGGCGCTGTAGGGCCTGCTGGATACGAGTCCGTTGATGATGATTGGTCAAAAACTACTGGAAAACTTGGCATTGACTACGATTTGACCGACGACAGTATGTTGTATGCGTCCTTTTCGACGGGCTATAAGTCGGGAGGTATTCCTTTTAATGGTGTGATGCAACCCTATGAACCCGAAGAAGTCACCGCATATGAAGTCGGATCCAAGAATGAGTTGTTTGACGGTAGAGCCAGGCTCAACCTCGCTGCATTTTATTATGAGTACGAAGACCTGCAGGTATTTCGACTCACCGGCGATGGCCCTCGGGCGGAGAATGCGGCGCAATCGACGGTTTGGGGCATTGAGGCTGAGTTCATGACACTTGTTACTGAGAACCTTCGAATCGACGGCTCGGCAGGTTATCTGGAGGCCGAATATGATGAGTACACAGTCGAATACCCACCACCAGGAGCGGATTATTCCGGTAATACGCTCAACCATGCGCCCGAATACAATCTAAATATCGGGGGTCAATACGACACGGCTTTAGGGAATGGAGACCTGACTGTGAGGTTAGACTATTCCCGGCGAGGCGATACCTACTTTGACCGTGGCAATACTGATTTTGATCTACAGGAGGCCTACGACTTGTTCAGTGCGAATATCCGCTACGAACAGGACAATTGGTTCATTGCTTTATATGGGAAAAACCTCGCCGATGAAGAATACATTACCGGCCAATTAATCAATCCCCCATTCAACTGCGGTTGCCGCACCGTGGGAGTAGGGGAACCGCGCACCTACGGGGTGACCGTCGGCTTGACATGGGATTGATTCACGAATTTCGCCACTGAACTCGTGGTGATGCGTAGAGTGTTACCCAAGGCCACAAGGTCGTTTCCCTTCCACCGCCAGGTGGGAGGGTTTTTTTTACAAAATCTATGAACTGGATTCTCGCCAGATAGAGAGCACCACAAATGAAGATAATACGCATAAAACCTGATCTGAGAGAAGCGGCTGTGCTACTTCTGATTACCACTTTCTCGGTCTGTACACAGGTAAAGGCGGCAACAATTGAAACTGTTGGGGAGGTCCAGCAGGCAAGGCATCCGAACATTTTGCTAATCGTTGCAGATGATCTCGGATATTCAGATCTGGGATCTTATGGAGGCGAAATACAAACACCACACCTGGATCAGTTAGCCAGTGACGGGGGTATAACCCTGACCAATTTTCACGCTGCTCCGACCTGTTCGCCAACCCGGTCGATGCTCATGTCAGGAACTTATAATCACGTGGCGGGATTGGGAGCAATGGCTGAGTGGACCGCCGACAATCAACGCAATCAGCCAGGTTACGAGGGCTATTTGAATGACCGTGTTGTAGCCCTGCCAACGCTTCTGCGAGACGCGGGCTATTACACGTTTATGGCGGGCAAGTGGCATCTGGGGATGGAGCCGAACCAGGGTCCGCATATGCGCGGGTTTGACGATTCCTTCGCGATGCTGCCAGGCTCTGGCAATCATTACTCCGACAAAGCACTGAATGCTCACCTGCCGGCTATTCCCTATCGGGAAAATGGCCTACCCGTAAAGCTGCCGAAAAATTTCTATTCCACTGCGTTCTATACCGACAAGACAATAGCCTATATTGACAAATCTCTTAAGGATGCAGACAAGCCATTCTTTGGTTATATAGCTTATACCGCTCCGCATTGGCCATTGCAGGTTCCACCGCGCTATAGCGACAAGTATCTCGGTAAGTATGCGAATGGTTATGACAGTGTAAAGCGCGATAGGCTGGCTGCGATGGTGAAAGCGGGCATTGTTGATGCAAAGACGAAAGCCTTCGAAGGCAGCCAATGTAATCTCGGCTGGAACGATTTAACGGAGGACGAGCGCAAGCGGCAGGCTAGGCTGATGGAAATCTATGCGGGAATGGTCGATGCGCTGGATGAGAATATTGGTCGGGTCATTGCCCATCTCAAGGCGGTCGGTGAGTACGACAACACGCTGATCGTCTTTATGTCTGACAATGGCGCAGACGCTCGGCCAGAGCAAGGACTGGGGAGTGAGTCGGATTTCCTGGAAAAAAATTATGACAACAGTTTGGAGAACGTGGGTAAGGAATCTTCCTTTGTTTCCTACGGCGGAGCATGGGCAGAGGTAGGGAGTATACCCTTCAGGCTTCACAAGGGAATGACAACTGAGGGTGGGATCAGGGTTCCAGCAATTATTCGTTTACCTGGAGGTGAGCGTGAAGCTGTTATCAAAAGGGGGTTTGCATCGGTGATGGATATAATGCCAACATTTCTTGAGGTTGCGGGGGTACCCCACCCCGGCGAAACTTACAACGGGCGCGCGGTTCTCCCCGTTTCAGGGAAGTCTATGCTTCCTTACCTGGAGGGAGAGGTAAGCGTGCTACATGAAAATG
>Ga0316194_10000404_pt1 | contig 27089 bp, 26 predicted proteins | sample CroRivsedime1_MG_FD_204936 | JGI IMG/M metagenome (GOLD analysis project Ga0316194, IMG submission 204936) | Coastal sediment microbial communities from Maine, United States - Cross River sediment 1 | ecosystem: Environmental > Aquatic > Marine > Coastal > Sediment | place: USA: Maine...
GGATAAAGAGCCCTCAGCGGCTAAAGAGCCCTCAGCGGATTGAGAGCCCTCAGCGGCTAAAGAGCCCTCAGCGGCTGTTATAAAGAGCCCTCAGCGGCTGTTATAAACAGCCCTCATCCTGACTCTTCGCGCGGCACTCGTCGGAACGGAACAACGTTGTCCTCGGTGTCCCCGGGCGTGGTGGATTCTGAGGCGCTGGTTCCATAGCTGACTTCGTCCGGTGTCACCATCGAGGCGTGCAGACTGGCCAGTGAGTGGCACATCATTTCAGAAATGCGGATCGCCGCCGCCAGCGGTGTTCCCGCGCGTCGTCGCTCCACGTCTACGCGAAACTGTAGACCCTGTAGTCTTCTTCTGGTGGAATCGCTGCTTGCACCAGCGATCACGGCGTCCGTTAACGAACGACGCAACGTCTCGAGTCCTTCCGGATCGTTGCGAGCCATGTCCACCAGGACTTCGAATCCTGGTAGTCGGGCTTTCATGTGTGACCCTACTCGCTTGTTTTTTTATCCGATCTCCTCGCGGTACTATGCCGTCGAGCGTTGAGGCTTCGCCACCAGCTACATGTAAAGAATTGTGCGAGGCTGTATTGCCTGGAGGCCCGTAGTTGGATAGCCGGTGGGTGTCACGAAGCGGTTGACAAGACATTAAGAACGCAAAATTTAATTAGAAAGATCGGGAGGCTGTGTGCTGCTGCAATTGGATGACCGAAGAGTAAAGGCTGAAAGCGACGATATTTTTGTTGCTGATAACGCCATAGTAATGGGTTCGGTACTGCTCAAGGAGGGTGCCAGCGTCTGGTTCAACGCCGTGCTGCGAGGCGATACTGAACTGATTACTGTCGGCTACCACTCTAATGTTCAGGATGGTTCGGTGCTGCACACCGATCCGGGCTGTCCTTTGAACATCGGTAGCCACGTCACCATTGGCCACAAGGTGATGCTGCATGGTTGTGAAATCGGCGACAACAGCTTGGTCGGGATCAATGCGGTGGTGCTGAACCGAGCCCGGATTGGCAAGAACTGCCTGATCGGTGCCAATGCGCTGATTACCGAAGGTAAAGAGATCCCCGATAATTCCATGGTGATGGGCGCTCCGGGCAAGGTTGTGCGGCAACTCACCGAGCAGGAGATCGCCGGACTGCGGATGAGCGCAGAACACTATGTCGAAAACGCTCGACGTTTCCGGGCGGGATTGTCTGTTCAGGAGCAGGTGGATCTCATCGATGAGTGAACGGGACAATCTGACCATCGGCACACCGCTGGCTGCCAATGCCACCCGGGTGATGATGCTTGGCGCTGGTGAGCTCGGCAAAGAAGTGGTGATCGAATTGCAGCGCATGGGCGTCGAAGTTGTGGCCGTGGACCGCTATCAGAATGCACCGGCGATGCAGGTGGCTCATCGCAGCCACGTCATCAGCATGCTCGATGGTGAGGCGCTGGCCAGGGTCATTGCTGAAGAACAACCGGATCTGGTGGTTCCCGAGATCGAAGCCATTGCAACCGATACCCTTGTGGCGCTTGAGGCGCAGGGTCTCAACGTAGTGCCGACAGCCAGAGCAACCCGGCTGACCATGGATCGCGAAGGCATTCGTCGTCTGGCAGCCGAGACGCTCAGCGTACCCACATCACCCTACCGCTTTGCCGCGGATCTGAGTGAATATCTCGGTGCGATTGCAGCCATTGGCTTACCCTGCGTGGTGAAACCCGTGATGAGTTCTTCCGGAAAAGGTCAATCGCTGGTGTCTGACCCCGCTATGATCGAAGCAGCCTGGCAGACAGCCCAGGAGGGTGCCCGCGGTGGTGGTGACAAAGTGATTGTCGAGGGTTTTGTCGACTTTGATTACGAGATCACCCTTCTTACGATCCGCCATGCCGCGGGTACAAGTTTCTGTGCACCCATCGGCCATCGTCAGGAAGGTGGCGATTATCAGGAATCCTGGCAACCTCATCCGATGACTGAAGCCGCGTTGACAAAAGCACAGCAGATTGCTGACCTGGTAACTGCGGAACTGGGTGGGTGGGGTTTATTCGGAGTCGAATTTTTCGTCAAAGATGACGAAGTCTGCTTCAGTGAAGTGAGTCCGCGGCCGCACGATACCGGCATGGTCACCCTGATCAGTCAGGACTTATCAGAGTTTGCGCTGCATGCGCGGGCTATCCTCGGGCTGCCGATACCGAACATTGCCGATCGGGGACCGTCAGCATCTGCGGTCATTCTCGCTCGCGGGGATTCAGCGGCCATCCGCTTCGACGGACTCGCTGCGGCGCTTGCTGAAGACAACACGCAGCTGAGATTGTTCGGGAAACCGGAGATCCGCGGCGAGCGTCGGTTGGGCGTGGCGCTGGCGCTGGCTGAGACCGTCACACAAGCGCGCCAGAAGGCCGCCCGCAGTGCCTCGGCCGTGATCGTCAGCTTCGACGACTGACGCAAGTACTGCCAGTAGATGCTGCGCTGTGAAGCTTGGCAAAGTGCGGGAGGGTGGTTATAGTTCGCGCGTGAATATATGTCTTGCCAATCTTTTCCTCCTCGCACTGCTGCTACTGCCGGTGTAGCCGGCGTATATTCTCTCTACAGGGCTCTAATCGCCCACCAGTTCAAAAAATCCCGCTGAAGCGCATGTTGTCGATGTTATTGCGTGAACATGCATGCTGGCGCTGATCGCCGTCAAGCAACGCTAATACCATGACGGCTTGCTATCATTGCGCGCCAGACCCGCAGCCGGATCGTCAACCTTAAAAACGCGACAGCAGCGTATGAGAACAGCGTTTCAGCAGCGCTACAGATAGAAAGAGTCAAAATCATGAGTGAGCCTAGCCAGGAATCTAATCCGAATCCCAGGGGTGGTCGAGCTATCCGCAAGATGCCCTTCGAGAAGTATCGAAGTTTCCCGCCCGTCACCCTGCCGGACCGGCAGTGGCCGAACCGGGTCATCGACACCGCGCCGCGCTGGTGCAGCGTGGACCTGCGAGACGGCAACCAGGCGCTGATCGACCCGATGAGTGTTCCGGAAAAGTTGAGACTCTTCGACCTGCTGCTGGAAATTGGCTTTGCAGAAATCGAGGTAGGTTTTCCTGCTGCCTCACAGCCTGACTTCGATTTCATCCGACAGATCATTGATGAAGATCGAATTCCACCAGGCGTGGCCATTCAGGTCCTGTGCCAGGCGCGTGAAGAACTGATCGATAAGACTGTGGAAGCCCTGCAGGGAGCACCTGAAGTCATTTTTCACCTGTATAACTCGACTTCGGAGCTGCAGCGGAGGGTCGTCTTCGGGATGGATCGGCAGGGCATCATTGATCTCGCCGTCGAGGGCACCCGTCTGGTCAGACAGGGCCTTGAGTCACTTGATTCGAAAATTACCTTTGAGTACTCGCCGGAGAGCTTCACCGGAACCGAGTTGGATTTTGCCGTCGATATTTGTGCTGCCGTTGCGGATACCTGGGGCGCGACGGCCGATAGTCCGATCATCATCAACCTGCCTTCAACGGTCGAAATGGCCACGCCAAATATCTATGCCGATCAGATCGAGTGGTTCTGTCGGAACTTCCCGGATCGTGATCGGATTGTTGTCAGTCTGCATACCCACAACGACCGTGGCACTGGCATCGCGGCGACCGAGCTGGCGCTGATGGCGGGGGCGCAACGGGTCGAGGGTACGCTGTTCGGCAACGGTGAACGGACCGGTAACTGTGACCTTGTGACTATGGCGATGAATATGTTCAGTCAGGGTCTCGATCCCCAACTGGATTTTCGGGACATGCCTCGAATCCGTTCGGTCGCTCAGGACGTGAACAAATTGCCGGTGCCGGAACGACATCCTTATGCTGGTGATCTGGTTTTTACCGCCTTTTCCGGTTCGCATCAGGATGCGATTCGCAAAGGCATGTCACATGTTGCTGCTGATCATTGGGAAGTACCCTATCTGCCAATCGATCCCGCCGACGTTGGCTCGTCGTACAAAGAAACGGTGCGCGTAAACAGCCAGTCCGGCAAAGGTGGCATAGGCTTCATTCTGGAAGAACACCACGGTATTGCGTTACCCAGAGAATTACTGGTCGAGTTCTCCAGTCTCGTGCAGAAACTGACTGAATCTCTGGGTCGGGAAATAAAGACGGATGAAATCCTGCAGGCACTCATCGACGAGTACGTAGTGGAGCGTGGTCCTTATCGACTGATAGATTTCGACCTGCTCAGTGGTCGTGAAGCGGATCAGCGCTGCGTTGCCCGAGTCGAAGTCTCTGAGCAGCAGATGACCATCGACGGTGAGGGCAGTGGTCCCATCGAGGCGTTTGTTAATGGTCTGGTTGAGACGCTCAACGAGCCGCTGAACATTGTCGACTATCATGAGCATGCTCTGACGTCTGGCAGTGATGCCCAGGCGATCTGCCTGCTGGCGATTGAAGATACCGAGTCCGGCGGTCGCTGCTATGGCGCGGGGATGAGTCGAAACACCATTGCTGCGTCGCTGGTGGCCGTTGTCTCAGCTATGAATCGTCGCTGGCGCGGCTGACCTTCAGATTCTTGATGACGTTGTCTTTAATCTGCAGGGTTTCGATCAGGTAGTCGTCGACACGCAGGCACAGGTTGTTCTCGGGTATCGCTTCCAGATGCTCGAGAACCAGGCCACTTAAAGTCTTCGGCCCTTCGGTGGGCAGGTTCCACTCGAGTGCACGGTTGATGTCGCGCAGTTGTGCCATCCCGTCGATCAGATAGGAACCGTCTTCCTGAGGATGGATTTCGGAGACTTTGGCGGCGAAGTCCGTGGTGAATTCGCCAACTATCTCTTCGAGGATGTCTTCTAAGGTGACAATGCCCATCACATCCCCGTATTCATCAACCACCAGCGCAATGCGCTTTTTCTCCTGTTTGAATTTCAGCAGTTGTGTGGGCAGCTGCGTGCCTTCAGGCACGTAGTAGGGCTCTTCTGTCAGCTGCATCAGGTCAGCACGGGTCAGCGGTTCGGTTTCGCTCTGACGGGGCAGATAACGGGCCACCCGGCGCAGATGCAGCATACCGACGATGTTGTTGATGTCCTCTTTAAAAACCGGCAATCGAGTGTGCTGGCTGTTGGCCAGAACGTTGAGAATTTCACCGACTTCGTCGTCGATGTTGATGCCGATGATTTCGCTGCGCGGCACCATGATGTCGTTCACAGACACCTTCTCGAGATCCAGAATGCTGATGAGCATGTTCTGATCGTGGCTGGGTAGTCCTACACCCTCGTTGACCACAGTCCGAAGTTCATCAACGCTGAGATCATCATTGCTCTCTTCAGTTCGTGGGATGAAGGGTTTGACCAGCAGGTTTGCTACCGCATTAATCGAAAACACCAGCGGATACATCAGGCTGAGCAGCGGTGTGAGCAGGTGGGCAGCGGGGAAAGCGATCCGTTCAGGCACTTGAGCCGCGAGTGTTTTAGGCGCGACCTCCGCGAATATCAGGAAATAGATAGTGAGGATCACCGGCGTGATCACCACACCGGAATCGCCGAATAGTCTCAGGCCGATGATCGTCGCGACACTGGCAGCCATGAAGTTCGCCAGGTTGTTTCCGATCAGAATGACACCGAGCAGGCGATCCGGTCGACGCAGCAGGCTGTTGGCTTTGCGGGCGCCTCGATGTTTTTCTTTGACAAGATGGCGCAAGCGGTACCGGTTAAGCCCGATCATCGCGGTTTCGGAGCTGGAAAAGAACGCCGACAGAACGGTCAGGACGGCGATAATTGCAAACAGCAGTGAGTTAGGTAGCTCTGACATGGTGCTAGTTGTGGTTTCAGTTTCCGAGCAGGATTTCGATAACGAACTTGCTGCCGAAGTAACCTAACAGCAGCAGAGTAAATCCGATAAGGGTCCAGCGGACGGCCGTAGACCCGCGCCAGCCGAAGAAGTGGTGACCAATCAGCAGCGTGGTAAAGACCAGCCAGGACGCAATGGTCAGCACGGTGTGGTGGACGACCCTCTGGGCGAATAGATCTTGCAGAAAGACGAAGCCCGTAAGGATGGCCAGCGTTAATATTGCGACACCGGACTGCAGCAGGCTGAACAGCAGATTTTCCATTGTTTGCAGCGGTGGCAGCAGACGCACCAGAGTAAAAGCCTGTTTGCGGCGCAGCCGGTCCTCCAGCAGCGCCAACAGCAGTGACTGGCAAGCGGCCATGAACAGAATGCTGTAAGCGACTATCGACAGCAGGATGTGCCAGATCAGCGGCTGTTCCAGAGAGGTTATGGGCTGGTAGGCCGCATCGAAGCTCAATTCGAGCACGATGCTGATCGCTGCCAGCGGCGCAACCAGCAGCAACAGGTTGTGAATGGCTGCGCGCAGACTGGCAAACAGCAGGAAACAGACCATTACCCAGGCCACCAGGCTGGCGGATGTAAACAGATTCAGGTTCAGCCCTGCTGATGTGCCGATAAGCGCAAACAACACGAAGCCATGCAGCGCCAGTGATGGGAACAGCAGCCACCACAACACCCGCGCGTCTGGCTCGGCGTTACGTTTCAGTCCTGACAGCTGCACCGCTGTGCTGGCGGCATATCCAGTGGCTGCGATCATGCCGGCAACCGCGGTGACGGTGGATACCATGGCGCGAGTTTGTCATAACGCACCGGGGCCGTGAAGAGCTATAATCGTGGGAAGACGACTATCGCAACACTAGAGGATATGCATGTTTGAGAGCCTTTCGGATCGGCTGACTGAAACCCTGCGAGGCCTGTCGGGCAAAGCCCGGCTCAGTGAAGAGAACATCAGCGACGCGCTGCGGGATGTTCGGATGGCGTTGCTCGAAGCTGATGTCGCTCTACCGGTGGTCAAAGAATTTGTTGATCACGTCAAGGCGGCGGCGGTGGGTACGGCGGTCTCTTCAGCGCTGAATCCGGGTGAAGCCTTCATCAAGCTGGTACATGCCGAGCTGGTGCACCTTATGGGTGATGCCAATGATGCTCTGAACCTGTCGACCACGCCGCCGGCTATTGTGCTTATGGCGGGACTTCAGGGGGCTGGTAAGACCACGACTGTGGCCAAGCTGGCGCGGCTGCTCAAGGAGCGGGAGCGAAAGAAGGTTGCCGTGGTCAGCGCCGACGTCTATCGGCCTGCAGCAATTGATCAGTTGCGGACCCTCGCTCAGGAGGTGGGCGCTTATTTTGTGGAGTCCACCGCAGACGAAGCACCCATCGATATAGCCCGCCGTGCGGTGAGCGAGGCGCAGACGCAGTTTGCCGACGTACTGTTGGTCGATACCGCCGGGCGGCTGGCGATCGATGAAGACATGATGACGGAAATCCGTCTGCTCCAGGATGACCTCAAACCGATCGAGACGCTGTTTGTTGTTGATGCAATGACCGGCCAGGATGCTGCGAATACCGCCAAAGCCTTCAACGATGCGATCACGCTGACCGGGGTGATCCTGGCTAAGGCAGACGGTGACGCCAGAGGCGGTGCGGCACTTTCGGTTCGCAGCATCACGGGTAAACCGGTGAAGTTCATCGGCATGGGCGAAACCACGGACGCGCTGGAGCCTTTCCATCCCGATCGAGTCGCCTCCCGGATTCTGGGTATGGGCGATGTGCTGACGCTGATCGAAGAAGCCGAGCGCAAAGTTGACAAGAAAAAGGCCGAACGACTTGCCAGCAAGTTGCAGCGCGGCAAGAAGTTTGACCTGGAAGACTTCCGTGATCAGCTGAGTCAGATGTCGAGCATGGGTGGTATCGGCAATATTCTGGAGAAGATACCTGGGATGTCGCAGCTGCCGCCTGGTGCCGAGGCAGCGGTGAACGACGGCGCTTTCAAGCAGATGGCGGCGGTGATCGATTCGATGACCCCGCACGAACGACGCTTTCCTGACGTCATCAATGGATCCCGCAAAAAGCGTATCGCGCTGGGCAGCGGCACAATGCCGGCAGATGTCAATCGGGTGCTCAAGCAGCACAAGCAGATGCAGAAAATGATGAAGAAAATGACCGGCAAAGGCGGTATGCAGAAGATGATGCGCCAGATGTCCGCGCTCAAGGGTAACGCCGCCCGGCGCGGGATGCGTTGAGGCCTATTGCCCTGCGTTCCCGGACGGGAATTCTGTTGGCGTTGAGGCTTGCATGCTCGCGGCGTTCCATTACAATACCGCGCCTTTCGATCTAGGGTAATTTGATGGTAACTATTCGCCTGGCGCGACACGGGTCTAAGAAGAGCCCGTTCTACCACATCACGGTGGCCGACCAGACTACTCAACGCGACGGCCGCTTCGTTGAGCGACTGGGTTTTTACAATCCGTTGGCCAAAGGGCAGGCTGAAGGTCTGCGTCTGGACCTCGATCGTCTTGAATACTGGATTGGCGTTGGCGCCCAGCCGACCGAGATTGTTAAGAAGCTTGTTCGGCAGGCTCGCAAGCAGCAGCAGACCGAGGCGCCAGTAAGCGCCTGATACGCAGGCCAGCCGCGCCGGCTTGGCCACTCATCCAGATCATGTCGAATGAACTTAAAGACCCTGGCGATGTGGTGGTCATTGGCCGCGTTCAGGGTGCTTTTGGTGTTCAGGGCTGGATCCGTCTTGTTTCCTACACCGATCCCGTCTCCAACCTCCTGGAGTACACACCCTGGTTGCTGCAGGAAGGCGATTCCTGGCGGGAGCTCAAGGTGCACTCGGCGCGAGCGCAGAGAAACGGCTTTGTTGCTCAGGTGGCCGATGTTGATGATCGTGATGTAGCGGCTTCGCTGCGAGGCAGATTGATAGGGGTCGCACAGGAGGTGTTGCCCCGAGCAGGTAATGACGAATTCTACTGGCGTGATCTGGTTGGTCTCGCGGTAAAAAATACTCGAGGCGAATATCTCGGCAGAGTTGTGGAGCTCATGGCAACCGGTGCGAATGACGTATTGGTAGTCGATCTCGATTCAGCAGCGAACGAAGACCTGCCTGACGGGGTGAGCCAGGAACTGATTCCCTTTCATCGGCAGTTTGTTGCCGAGGTTGATCTGTCTGGCGGTACTTTGACAGTCGATTGGACGGTTGGTGAAAGCATCTGATGTATGTTGCCATGATCAGTCTGTTCCCGGAATTGATCCAGGCTGCCAGTGAACATGGCGTGTTGGGCCGGGCTCTGCAGAGAAAAATTGTCGACCTGACGCTGATTAATCCCAGAGTGTTTGCCAGCGATCGACACAATACGGTGGACGACCGGCCTTATGGCGGTGGACCCGGGATGGTCATGATGTGTGAGCCTCTGCAGGCATCTGTCAGTGAGGCTCAGCGACAGTTTGCGGCACAGCGTCCCGATGCTGCCCAGCTGCCGGTGATTTATCTGACGCCGAGCGGTGAGCCGTTGACCCAGCGGGTCGCGGGTGAACTTGCGCAGCTGTCGGGCATGGTTCTGGTCGCTGGACGTTACGAAGGTGTCGACGAGCGTTTTGTAGACTCCACGGTTGATCGAGAAATTTCGATCGGCGATTACGTGTTGTCGGGTGGTGAGATGCCGGCATTGGTGCTGCTGGATGCTGTAGCCAGACTCCTGCCCGGCGTGCTGGGTAATTCCGCATCCGCGGTGAGTGAATCTCATCTTGATGGATTGCTCGATTACCCTCACTATACGCGCCCTGAAAATAGGCCCGAGGGGCGTGTCCCCGAGGTGCTGCTCAGCGGAGATCATCAGGCGATCGATCGTTGGCGCAGGCAACAGGCTTTGTTGCGGACCTGGCGCCGGCGTCCGGACCTCCTGAGTCAGCGTCCACTGTCTGCAGAAGAGCGGAAACTTCTGGCAGAGGTTTTGAGCGACCTGCCGAACGGGTAATCGCGGAGCGGCTGGCAACGGAAAACCGTAAAGCCGTAAATGTTAAAGATAAAGTGACAGAAAAAGAGACAGCCCGGATACACCGGCTGACTGGATTGACGAATTTTGGCGACACCGAAGACCGGTGACAAGAACAGGAGTGTAGACCGTGCGTAGGAATAAAATCATCGAGGGCTTGGAAAACGAGCAGCTCAAAGCGGAAATCCCGTCGTTCAGCCCTGGAGACACGGTGGTCGTACAGGTAAAAGTTCGCGAAGGTAACCGTGAGCGCCTGCAGGCCTTTGAAGGTGTGGTGATCGGTCGCCGTAACCGGGGTCTCAACTCTGCATTCACGGTCCGCAAAATATCCCATGGCGTTGGCGTTGAGCGTACGTTTCAGGCTCACAGCCCGATGATCGACAGCATCACGGTGAAGCGCCGGGGCGATGTCCGTCAGGCGAAACTCTACTATCTGCGCAATCTTTCTGGACGGGCGGCGCGGATCAAAGAAAAGGTCTGATTTCGCCGAGGTCGGTTTCGCTCCATCGGTCGCGCGGGCGCACGCTCGCGCTGAACCCGGATGCCCAGGCATGGCTGCGCAATAGTCCGTCGCAGGCAAAGCACTTGGGGAAGGTTCGGGATTCAAAATCCAAAAAAAGAGAACCAGCTTGCCAGGTTGGCGGGGACCAGGGGAGGGGAGAGTCCTGGCAAGCCGGTCATGTTCCGTCAGTCGGGGGAGAGATGATCCGACTACCGGTGCAGCATTTCAGGGCCAGGGGGACAGCTGGCTGATTCCCGTAGACTGCCCTTAAGTAAATGCAGATTGCGTGCCAGAATTTTATGCAGATGAAAAAACCTCTGCGCCAAGTTCCAAATATTCCCTAACCCATTGAATTTAATGAGAATAATAGGTGCTGGGCGCTGGCATGCTGGCAACGGCAGCACGTTAACCGGAGTCTAACCTCCTGCAGATCCCTGAGCCGGGCTGACCAGCTCTGGCTCGCAACTGACAATTTGTGTCAGGCTTCACCTGAAGCCTGGTTGCTTGCAGCAATCAACGGGAGCTTGGTGATCTATGCCAGAAAACCTCAGCGCAAATCACGAAATTGACCAGTTCCTGGACGAGGTCTGGCTGGAGAAGGGGCTGTCAGCCAACACCCTTGCAGCTTATCGTCGTGATCTGCGCGATCTGGCATCGCGGATACCCGGCTCATTGCTCGCAGCGAACGAACAGGATCTGCTCACAGCTATCAGCGAACGCTTCGAATCCGGTTATCAGGCGCGATCTTCGGCGCGATGGTTATCGTGTCTCAGAAGTTTCTACCGCCACGCGCTGGCTCGCTCCAGAATTCAAGATGATCCCACCGCCCACCTGCAGCAACCCAAACTGGGCCGTCAGCTACCCGGTTCACTCTCTGAAGCCGAGGTGGCCGGATTGCTGGCTGCGCCCGATGTGGGCACCGCGGTTGGGCTGCGCGATCGCGCGATGCTAGAACTGCTCTACGCCTGCGGGCTGAGAATATCTGAGCTGGTCGGGCTGCAGGTCGGTTCGGTCAACGTGCGCCAGGGTGTAGTGCGGGTGACCGGGAAAGGCAGCAAAGATCGGCTTGTGCCGATGGGGCAGGAAGCGATTCGCTGGATATTGCGATTTATAGAAGAAGGACGGGACCTGCTGCTGAAAGGTAATGATTGTGCGGCGCTGTTTCCCAGTCAGCGCGGTCGATTTATGACCCGGCAGACTTTCTGGCATGCAGTCAAGAAATATGCTTTTAATGCCGGAGTCAGTCGGAGCATATCTCCGCATACGCTGCGGCACGCGTTTGCAACCCATCTGCTGAACCATGGCGCTGATCTGCGTGCGGTTCAGATGATGCTGGGCCATGCCGACCTCTCGACGACTCAGATCTATACTCATGTTGCGCAGGCTCGCTTGAAGCAGTTGCACAGCGAACACCATCCGCGGGGCTAGCAGTGCCAGAATGGGCTCGCATAGAATGTGCGTTTTTATCCGGAACCGCGGCCACCGTTGGTGGTCAAATGGTCCGGGCGAGGCCAGCTACCTCTTTGCCAGCTAGTTCTTTGCTGGCCATCTTTTTGCCAGCCAACTCTTTGCCAGCCATCTGGGGAACCTTATGAAATCTAAAACTCTGAGTTATCTTCTTATCCTGCCCCTGCTGGCTGGGGTGTGGGGCGCTTCCAACGCCTGGCTGCCACAGAGCGGGGGTATTGCTCATGCTGCAGAGCCTGCTGGCGGTGACGATGGTGCCCATCTGGTGGCCAGGCTTAAGGAGCTGCGACCTGACATCCCGATCGAAGCCGTCAGTGCAAGCCCGCTGCCGGGAATCTATGAGCTGAAACTCGCCGGCGGCACGGTTTTCTACGGCACAGAAGATGGCAAATACCTGTTTGCCGGTGATCTCTACGAACTTGGTGAGACCGACCTGGTGAATCTGGCAGATATCGCACGGTCTTCCGATCGCCGCGACCTGATCGCAACTGTGGCGCTGGATGACATGGTCGTGTTTCCAGCGGACGGTAAGACCAAAGCGGTGATCAGCGTGTTCACAGACGTGGATTGTGGCTACTGCAGGAAGTTGCACCAGGAAGTGCCCGCGTTGAATGAGCTGGGAATCGAAGTCCGTTACCTGGCTTATCCCAGGGCAGGCGTCGGCTCACCCAGCTATGCCAAGATTGTCTCAGCATGGTGTGCTGATGATCCGAATGGCGCGATCACCGAGCTGAAAGCCGGCAACGATATCCCTGAAAAGAGTTGCGATAACCCTGTGGCGGCGCAGTTTGAACTGGGTCAGGAAGTGGGTGTGACCGGTACGCCGGCAATTGTTCTGGAAGATGGCCGGTTATTGCCGGGGTATGCCCCCGCTGCCGACCTTGCAGCAACAATTGGGCTGTAAGCTAACAGCCTCTATGCAAGTAGCTATAGGCATCCTTTAAGTAGCTATAGGCATCCTTTAAGTAGCTATAGGCATCTCTGAACACTGCCTCTAGAATTGCGGCCTGAAATTTTTCTCGAGGCAACTGCTTGAATAAACCACCACTGTCGATTGCTATCTGCGGTCTGGGCACTGTAGGCCGGGGTGTGCTCGAAGTTCTCAAGCGTAATGCAGATATCATCGAGCAGCGCGCCGGACGACCGATACGCGTGGTGACGGTTGCCAGTAGAACCGCCAGACCCGAAGTCGATCTGCTCGGCGCGCGCTTCACTACCGATCTTAATAGTGTGATTGATGATCCGGATATCGACCTAGTGGTTGAGCTGATTGGTGGCGAGACGCTGGCCGATGATCTGGTTCGGCGATCGCTGGCGGCGGGCAAACATGTAGTCACCGCCAATAAAGCCATTATTGCGACTCATGGTGACCAATACCTGGAAATGGCTGCGGCCCGAGATCTGGTATTCGGGTTTGAGTCAGCTGTGGCCGGCGGGATACCGGTCATCGGGGCGCTGAGTCGGGGTCTTTCGGCAAACAGAATTAACTGGGTTACCGGCATCATCAACGGCACGTCCAACTACATCCTTACGGCCATGGCGCAGTCGGGTCAGGATTTCGCCACCGCGCTTGCCGATGCTCAGGCACTCGGGTACGCGGAAGCTGATCCCAGCTTCGATGTCGGTGGGATCGATGCAGCCCACAAGTTGACAATTCTGGCCTGTCTGGCATTCGGTATCGGGATGAGATTCGAAGAGGTCTACACCGAAGGGATCGAAACCCTGACTATTGATGACATCGAATACGCCCGCCAGCTCGGCTACCGAATCAAACACCTCGGCATCGCTCGACAGACGCACGCGGGGGTAGAACTGCGGGTACATCCGACTCTGATCCCCGAACAACAGCTGCTGGCCAGTGTTGATGGCGTGATGAACGCTGTCATGATCAACAGTGATGCGGCTGGAGACACGCTGTATTACGGTGCTGGTGCGGGTGGCGAACCCACTGCTTCAGCGGTGGTTGCCGACCTGATTGATGTTGCCCGCGGTTGCGCGCCGCGTTGGTGGGTACCCGAAGCAGGCCCGGATGACGCAGTATTGATTCCAGTTGCTGATATAGAGTGCGCCTGCTATCTGAACATTCCCTCGATGGATAAACCCGGGGTTTTTGCCCGTGCGGCGACCATTCTCAGTGACCACGACATCAGCATTGAAGCCGTGATCCAGAAAGAGCAGGCGGTGCACGTCGATGTGGAGCAATCCTGGGTTCCGATCGTGATTCTCACCCATAAAGTGCGTGAGCGGGTCATGAACGAGGCGATTGCTGAGTTGGAAGCTTTACCAGAGGTAGTGAGTCCCATCAAACGCATTCGCGTTGAACATTTTGTCTGACCCGGTGCCGGTTCAGTTGATTGTGCGAGCGCGGGATAATCCGACGCACGCCCTTGCGGGTCAGACCCAATCGCTACCCGTGCTGCTGCAGCGCATTTATCTGAACAGGGGTGTGCGCCACACCGACGAACTGGACCTTTCGTTGGCCTCGTTGGCTCCGCCAGATACCCTGCCGGATATTGATATCGCCGCTGAGCGTCTGCGCGTTGCCATTGCGGACGGTCAGCGGATTGTCATTGTCGGTGACTTCGATGCGGATGGCGCGACAGCGGTGACACTCTCGGTGTCTCTGCTGGAAGCGATGGGCGCCCAGAATGTCGCCTTTTTAGTACCCAATCGTTTTGAATTCGGTTACGGGCTGTCGCCTGAGATCGTCGAGCTTGCCGCATTGGATGATCCCGATGTCATTGTCACTGTCGACAATGGTGTTTCCAGTGTTGAGGGCGTGGCCAGAGCGGTCGAACTGGGCATCGATGTGATTGTCACCGACCATCACCTGCCTGGTTCGCAGCTGCCTCAGGCGTTAGCGATCGTGAACCCGAATTTGCCGGGCTCAGAATTTCCGAGCCCGGCGATGGCGGGTGTCGGCGTTGTCTACTACCTGCTGTCCAGAACGCGTGCGAAGCTTAAAGCCAGCGGCTGGTTTGCCACTCGACCTGAACCCAATCTCGCCGACTGGCTGGATCTGGTGGCGCTGGGCACGGTGGCAGATGTGGTGCCACTGGATCACAACAATCGAATACTGGTCCAACAGGGCATCAAACGGATTCGAGCGGGTCATTGCCGGCCGGGTATCCGGGCTCTTTGCCAGATTGCAAAACGTGACCATCGGAAGCTGGATGCTGCCGATCTCGGCTACGCGATTGGTCCGCGGCTGAATGCGGCAGGACGTCTTGACGATATGGCCATCGGCATACGCTGTCTGCTGGCCAACACTGCTGAAGAGGCTCGTGACATCGCAACTGCGCTTGATGAGCTGAATCGAACCCGGCGCGCACTAGAGCAGGACATGGTCAGGGATGCTGAATTGATCGTTGCCGCCAGCAGTGAACCTGAGGCTGAGCGCTATGGTATCTGTGTCTATGATCCGAGCTGGCATCAGGGCGTAGTGGGCATCGTTGCCGGCCGAATGAAAGACAGATTTCACCGTCCAGTGATTGCCTTTGCCGAAGCGGGAGACAGCGCGCCGGACGAACTCAAGGGCTCAGCCCGGTCGGTGGCTGATCTGCACATTCGCGACGCGCTGGATGCCGTTGCCAGCCGCTATCCCGGGATGCTGAGCAAATTCGGTGGGCATGCAATGGCGGCAGGTCTGAGTATTAAGAGAGTCCATTATCGGCGTTTTGCCAAAGCCTTCGATGCAATTGTCAGTGACCGACTGCCGGAGACGGCGCTGCAGCCGGAATTGATAACGGATGGTGAACTCGGTGAATCTGAGATCAGTCTGGATATGGCCAGGGAACTGGCGGCTGCCGGACCCTGGGGTCAGCAGTTTCCCCAGCCGCTGTTTCATGGAGAATTCGAGATTGTCAGCCAGCGGGTTGTCGGTGAACAACACCTGAAACTGGTGCTGAAGACCGGGGGTAAACTGGTCGACGCGATTGCGTTCCGCCAGCTGCCCGTGGATACCACGCACGTGCTGGTGGCCTACAGGCTGGCAGAAAACGACTATCGGGACAATGTGACTCTGCAGCTGATGGTGGAGCATATGGCTGCGTTGCCTTAAACTCTCGCGCTTTTTGCGCATCGGCATTGCCGCTGCCAATTGTCGGGGAAACACTGGATAGAGCATGGCTGAGATAACTGCTGTTCGTGAAATGATCAAAGCCCTTGCGGAGCGTGAGACGGCGCTCAGGGGGTATCTTTGACTTCGTTGGCAAACGCGAACGCTTAGAAGAGCTGGAACGGGAGCTGGCTGAGGCGGACGTCTGGAATAACCCTGATCGCGCTCAGGCGTTGAACAAAGAGCGGGCAGGGCTGGAGCAGATTGTCAAAGTGCTGACCGGTTTCGCAGATTCCCTGACTGATCTTGGTGAACTTGCCGAGATGGCTTCTGACGAAGACGACGGCGGCTCGATTGATGAAGTGCATGCTGAGCTTGAACGACTCGAAGTTGATCTGGCCGGCCTTGAATTTCGCCGTATGTTCCAGGGAGAACTCGACCCTAATAATGCCTATGTGGAAATTCAGGCAGGTTCTGGTGGTACTGAAGCCCAGGACTGGGCGGAGATGCTGCTGCGGATGTATCTGCGCTGGGGTGAAAAGCGCGGTATGAAGACAGAGATTACCGAACTGTCTCCTGGAGATGTCGCCGGGATCAAAGGTGCAACCGTGCAGTTTGCCGGCGATTATTGTTATGGCTGGCTTCGTACCGAAACTGGCGTGCACCGGCTGGTCCGCAAGTCGCCTTTTGACTCGGGCAATCGCCGGCACACATCTTTTGCATCGGTTTTTGTCTCGCCGGAGATCGATGATGACATCGAAATCGACGTGAACCCGTCCGATGTCAGGGTGGACACCTATCGGGCCAGTGGCGCGGGCGGGCAGCACGTCAACCGAACAGACTCTGCGGTCCGCCTGACGCATTTACCAACTAATACGGTTGTGCAATGCCAGAGCGAACGTTCACAGCACCAGAACAAAGACAAAGCCTATAAACAGCTTCGCGCCAAACTGTATGAACTGGAAATGCAGAAACGTCGCGCCGAACAGCAACAGATTGAAGACAACAAAGCCGATATTGGCTGGGGCAGTCAAATTCGCAGCTACGTGCTGGATCAATCAAGAATCAAAGACCTGCGCACTAATGTTGAGACCAGCGATCCCGGCAGCGTGCTCGATGGTGATATCGATCTGTTCATCGAAGCGAGTCTGAAAGCTGGGCTTTAACGATCAACCGGGAGCAACTTTGAACAGACTTTTATATTCAGGCGGACTCGTTCCGATGACATTTCCACAGATTTACACAGGCACCAGGCGATGAGCAGCGACAGCGATATTGTGACAACCCGGCGGGAAAAGCTCGAACGCTGGCGCGAAGGCGGTGATGCCTATCCGAACACTTTTCGTCGTGAGGCCTCAGCGGCGCAACTGCATGAGCAGTATGCAGACATGGATAAGCCGGCTTTAGAATCTGCCGGAGCGCAGACTCGGGTCTGCGGTCGGATCATGTTGCGTCGGGTCATGGGCAAAGCCAGCTTTGTTACTCTGCAGGACGTCAGCGGTCAGATTCAGTGTTATGTCCGCGGTGAAGACGTCGGCGCGCAGGCGTACGAACAATTCAACGACATCTGGGATATCGGTGACATTGTCGGGGTTACCGGCACGATGATGCGCACCAACAAAGGTGAACTCACCGTTCATGCCCAGAGTATCGAGCTGCTCAACAAGACCGTGCAGCCTTTGCCGGAGAAGTATCACGGACTGAGCGACACTGAGACCAAATATCGCCAGCGATATCTGGATCTCATCATGAGCGACGAAACCCGGCGGGTGTTTAAAATGCGCTCGGCGGTGATTGCCGCCATCCGCCAGTTTTTTCTCGACCGGGATTTCATGGAGGTGGAAACACCCATGATGCATGTGATCCCGGGTGGCGCGACGGCAAGGCCATTTCAGACCCACCATAACGCGTTAGACCTCGAGCTTTATCTGAGGATTGCCCCGGAGCTGTTTCTCAAGCGTCTGGTGGTGGGCGGCTTCGAGCGGGTCTTTGAGATCAACCGCAATTTCCGCAATGAAGGCTTATCGACGCGCCATAATCCTGAATTCACGATGCTGGAGTTTTACTGGGCATACCATGACTTCCAGGATCTGATTGATCTCACCAGTGATCTGATGCAGCAGGTTGTGGTCGCAGCATGCGGCACTTCATCGATCGAATACCAGGGTCAGACCCTGGATTTCTCGAAGCCCGGTCGGCAGATCTCCATGGCAGATGCAGTGGTGGAGTTCACTGATCTTGCTGAACCCGACACCACAGATGCAGCGCGACTGCGCGAGTATCTGGTGCAGCACAACCTGGCCACTGACCCCAGCTGGGGACAGGGTAAGCTGCTGACCCAAGTGTTTGACGCCAAAGTAGAAGAACGTCTGGTGCAACCCACGTTCATCACCCACTACCCAACTGAAGTATCTCCGCTGTCTAGACGTAACGATGAAAACCCTGACGTCACAGATCGTTTCGAGTTGTTCATCGCGGGCAAAGAGATCGCCAATGGCTTCTCGGAGCTCAACGATCCCGATGATCAGGCCGAGCGTTTTGAAGCTCAGGCAAAAGACCGTGCGGCGGGGGATAACGAAGCCATGCACTTTGATCAGGACTACATTACCGCGCTCGAGTACGGGCTGCCGCCAACGGCTGGTGAAGGGCTGGGCATTGATCGTCTGGTAATGCTGCTGGCTGATGTACCGTCTATTCGGGACGTACTGCTGTTCCCGTTGATGCGCCCCCGGGAGCGCTGATGCAACAGGTCCCGGTAAACACTGATGGCTGATGACCGGATTCGCCTGGAGCCCTCCTGGAAACAGGCACTGGGCGCTGAGTTCGCTAAAAGTTACATGCGCGAGCTGCGCGAATTTCTGAAGGAGGAAAAACAAGCACGAAAAACCGTTTACCCTCCGGGTGAGGCGATTTTCCGCGCCTTAGACCTGACTCCGCTGCAGGAAGTCAAAGTCGTGATTATTGGTCAGGATCCCTACCACGGTCCTGGTCAGGCCCACGGGCTGTGCTTCTCAGTACAGCCGGGTGTCCGGCAACCGCCGTCTCTGATGAACATCTTCAAAGAAATTCGCCGGGAGTTTGCTGATGCTGGTAACCGGCTGGACGGTGAGCGTGGCTGCCTGGAGCCCTGGTCCAGACAGGGCGTGCTGCTGCTGAATGCGGTACTGACGGTAGAGCGGGGCCAGGCCGGTTCTCATCAGGGTCGCGGCTGGGAGACCTTCACCGACGCGGTGGTGGAGGTGTTGAATCGTGAGTGCGCTAACCTTGTGTTCATGCTGTGGGGCAGCTATGCCCAGAAGAAAGGTGCCATGGTCGACCGGAGTCGACATCTGGTATTGACCGCCCCTCATCCTTCGCCGCTGTCAGCACACCGGGGTTTCTTCGGCTGCGATCACTTTATTGCCGCTAATGACTATCTTCAATCGCACGGCCGGGAAGCGATTGACTGGCTTGCAGTAGAGTAGTCGAGCGCCTAGGTTAGCTGTTACATAGTAAGGGAAATGTCATGATTGAGTCGCCGTCCGAACAACTGCTTGTGGAAGTCCGGGACCATACGCTGGTCATCACGATCAGCAACCCTCCGGCTAACACCTGGAATGAGGAAAATCTTGCTGGGTTGGAAACTCTTGTGCAGCAAGCCAATGCTGACAAAGAGATCTACGCACTGTTGATCACCGGCGCTGGCGAAAAATTCTTTTCAGCGGGCGCTGACCTGAATGTGTTTGCCGAGGGTGACAAACAGGTCGCGGGAGTTATGGCAGCCGGATTCGGTCGGGCGTTTGAGGCGCTTGCAGATTTCCGGGGTGTGAGTATCGCGGCAGTCAATGGCTATGCGATGGGTGGGGGTCTCGAGTGTGCATTGGCCTGTGATATACGTGTTGCAGAATCGCACGCTCAGCTCGCTCTGCCGGAAGCAACCGTCGGACTGTTGCCATGTGGTGGTGGAACCCAGAATTTGGCCTGGCTGGTGGGAGAGGGCTGGGCAAAGCGGATGATCCTGTGTGGTGAGCGTGTAGATGCTGCGACCGCGCAGCGGATTGGTCTTGTAGAAGAGGTGGTGGATCGGGGGCAGGCTCTTGGTCGCGCCCTGACTCTCGCGCAGGGTGTCGCAAAACAGAGTCCGGTGGCGGTAAGTGCCTGCAAGACATTGATCCAGAGCGCACGTGGTGGGTCAATTAGTTCCGCCTACGCACAGGAGCGTGATGCATTCGTCGCCCTTTTCGACAGTGCTGACCAGAGCGAAGGTGTGAATGCATTCTTAGAAAAACGCCCACCACAATGGACCAATAGCTGAACAGTGTGTGGTTAAGCCAAGGAGGCAAGAGTGTCAGACGCTATAAACGCTGAGCAGGCGTGTGTTGCACTGTTTGCGCATCCGACTTCCTCAGGACACATCGTCGCAGAAGCGCGTTTGAACAATCCTGCAACGCTGAACGCGCTGAGTCTGGAGATGATCGATATCCTGTTCCCGGCGCTTGCCCACTGGGCGGCTGATGAACAGGTGGTGGCCGTCGTGTTGACCGGGGCTGGAGAGCGTGCGTTCAGCGCCGGTGGTGACATTCAGGCGCTGTACAGAGCCATCGCACACAATCACGAGCAGGGCGAACGGGTCGACGAGTACCCGTACGATTTCTTCGAGCGCGAATATCGTCTCGACTTTCGTCTGCATACCTATCCAAAACCAGTCATTGCCCTGGGTCACGGCGTGATGATGGGCGGAGGTCTGGGAATATTCATGGCTGCTGATTTTCGCCTGGTGCCTGAAAAATGCCGGATTGCGATGCCTGAGGTGACAATTGGTTTGTTTCCTGATGCGGGTGGAACCTGGATGTTGCGCAACATGCCAAGACACCAGGCGCTGTTTCTGGGGATGACCGGGGCTTCCATTAACTCTCAGGATGCGATGCTTGCGGGGCTGGCGACACATGCTTTGGCATTTGATTCCTATCCGGACTTTCAGGAGCAGTTGAACTCGCTGCCCTGGGTCGGTTCTGCTCAGGGTGACGCCAAGCTCATCTCCGCGCTGCTGTCTGGCCAGGATGTGCCTGATCTGCCGAAGGCGAATTTGCCTGCGGTTCCCGAATCACTGGCTGAACCGACCGGGTTACTCGAGGTTGTGAGCGCCATACGTGAACTTGCCGACACCAATGTCTGGCTCGGCAAGGCGGTTGCGGCAATGGATCAGGGCTGTCCAACCACCCAGGGGATAGTTGTTGAACAGTTATCGCGTGCCGGGGAGCTTTCCCTCGCTGAGTGTTTTCGCATGGAGATGACAATCGCTACGCACTGTGCTGACAACCATGACTTTACCGAAGGTGTGCGGGCGTTGCTGATCGAAAAAGACAATGCGCCGAGGTGGCAGTTCGGAGATGTTGAATCGTTGCCCCGGGCATATGTTCTCAGTCATTTCGAAGAGCCCTGGGCGCGAAATCCATTGGTAGACCTGGAGCAGGAAACGCTATGAAGATCGGTTTTGTGGGACTAGGCAACATGGGTGGGCCGATGGCCGGTAATCTCCTGGCATCAGGACACGATCTGAAGCTGTTTGATCTGGTCGATGCCGCGATCGCAGCGGTAGATGATCAGGCGGCTGTCGCGTCTGCAGCTGATGCGGCACGTGATGTGGACGTGTTTGTCAGCATGCTGCCGGCGGGTAAACACGTCAGGGGGCTTTATCTTGATGAGGGAGGGGTGCTTGATGTGGTTGCCCAACAGACACTTCTGATTGATTGCAGCACCATCGATCCGCAGAGCGCGAAAGACGTCGCCGCTGCGGCTGCGCATCGTGGTATCGAGATGCTTGATGCGCCGGTTTCGGGCGGCACAGCTGGTGCTCAGGCCGGCACACTAACCTTTATTGTCGGCGGTAGTGAGGCTGCGCTGAAGCGCGCCAGACCATTGCTGGAAGTTATGGGTGCCAACATATTTCATGCCGGTGTAAGTGGCGCCGGGCAGACTGCGAAGGTCTGCAACAACATGCTGCTGGCCATTCATATGGCCGGAACGGCTGAAGCGCTGGCCCTTGGTGTCGCCAGCGGACTCGATCCAGGGGTGCTGTCTGAGATTATGAAACAGTCATCGGGCGGTAACTGGTCGCTGAGCGTCTACAATCCTTATCCGGGAGTGATGGACGGCGTACCCGCGTCGCGCGGCTATCAGGGCGGTTTTCTGGTGGATCTGATGGCCAAAGATTTAGGCTTGGCGCTGCAGACCGCTCGTGAAAGCGGCAGCAGTGTACCGTTGGGAGCCCTGTCAGAGAGTCTTTTTTCGCTGCATAAGAACTGCAACGAAGCCGGCCACCTGGATTTCTCCAGCATACAGTGGCTCTACCAGCCAGATCTGAAACCTTGAAGTAGCCTTCAGGCTGCGTGTCGATCAGACAATGGACTCTTTTGCCGCAGCAATGTCTTCTTCAAAAGCCGCCATTTCGCTGGCTTCGCCTTCCTGGTCGAGCCCGATGTTGGCAAAGGCGTTAATTGTCCGTCCAGTCCAGATCGTTCAGCGGATGACTGCTGCCGGCGACCCGCTGAAGATTCGCGACCATGACGACGTTGATGCAGTCGACCTTGCCCGCCACTGTTGAGAACTCGGTGTAGTTAGAGGGCACCAGAGAGATTTCATCGCGTATCCGCAACGCCACTTCAGGCAGGCTGGGCAGTTCCAGCTCGTCTTTGTCCATCGCCTGGGTGACTTCCTGCTCTATCCGGACCGCGAGATTTGACATGTAGGTGCCATCGGTTGAGGTGATCTCACGGAAGTATAGACAAGCTTTACGGATGCATAATGAGACCTGTATCCGGATCTTCGAACGGCTCCTCGGCATTGATCTGCAGCACACACAGACTCATCGCGCTGGCGCTGTCAGCAACGCTCTGAATTACCATACCAACGCTGCGACCGAGACTGTCGGTGAGTTCGGTGCCAGGGCTGGCCGCAATGGGTTGGCTGTGATGCAGTGGCGTCAGCCGTCTTTTCACCTTGCCCCGGTGCTGTGCTCTGGCGACAACTTCCTGACCGAGATAGCAGCCTTTGTCAAAACTGATTGCGCCAATTTCCACAAGGTTCAGCATCTGCGGTAGAAACCGGTCGGCGGCTGCCGCAGTCAGCCACGGCACCCGCGCCTTGATGAGGGCCGAGTCGATATCGTTGCGTTGACCTGTGCCCAGGCTCTGCCAACGCTGCTGCAGGTTTGTCTCGCTGGTGATCAGTTCAAGATGAACCTCCTCGGCGATGTTGCCGGAGCCATCTGGACTGATTGATGCCAGCAGCAGATGGTCGTCAACCAGAATTGCCATGCGGGTTTTGGAGAACGCCAGATAAGGCTTGAGAACAACCTGGAGTTTTGGAACCACAGAATGCGGGACAATCCACAGCAGCTGAGTTTCCTCGACAGCCAGTGCCCAGCCGAAAGCCGTCACGCGGCCTTGGAGGTTGCACAGGGCTGCAGGATAAAGTGCCTGGTCGCTGATCCTGCTGGTGTCACAGGTGAAATAGCCCTGCAGGAAACTGCGTACATCGCTGCCGGTAAAGCTCAGCACTGCGAGATCGTCGAGCATCACAAGCCCGCCCTCGGAATATGTAATCGGTTCTTCAGTGGTTAATGACTGCCAGCGAGAATCAAGCATGTCCGTTTCCAGGTGGGCTGTGTGGGTGCATAGTACTCCGATTGCCATTACAGTCGAACGATGGAAAAGTCCGAAACAGACCCGAAGATCCACACAAATATCAGTGCGGGCAGCGAAACCGATACCAGTTCGGAAACCCGTACAGAGACCCTTACCGAAAATCGCATAGAGGTAGACACCCTGAGCGCTGATGGGAGCGACGAGCAACGCGTTAACTATATACAGCAGCTGCGCTGGCGCAGCCGCCGCGGCCTGCTGGAACTGGAACTACTGCTGCTGCCATTTGCCACCGATTGCCTGGACACAGTGGCTGAAGCAGCGCTTGGTGACTATGAACGGCTGCTGGGCTGCGAAGATCTGGATATCTACGACTGGCTGCAGAAGCGAAGCGCACCTGATGACGATTCTCTGCTGAAGATTGTTGCTGCGATTCGCGACTATCAGCAATCTCTCAAGCGCGCATAGCCGATCGGTTAACGGATCAGAGCCGGTTTCTGGTGCAGCCGGGAAAACTGCGGCAGGCATACTGGCTGACTGTGATCGGCATCGTGCTGGTGGGCGGCTGGCTTTGGTTTGGGAATTCTGGCTTGGCATTGCTGGGACTCTGGTCGCTGGCGAGAAGACCCTGGGACTGTGCAGCGCATGTTCTTGATCTGCACGCGCTCTCGGTGGGGGACTGCATTACCTCGCCGTGGCGGGTTGCTTTGAGCCTGGCTGGCGAACGTCACGAAGTGTTTTGCGATGAAATGCCGGAGAGTGAGTGGCGTCGGTTGCGACGTCGGTTACAGGAGTGCAACGGGCCTGCGCAAAGCTGAGTCAGCGAGCGGCCTCGTTCATCCTGCTGCAGGCCGCAGCACATCGAGCGGATCTGCGTAGCCGGGAAAGATAATGGTATCCACGGCTCTTTGTGCGGTTTCCGGGTGATCCAGGTTGAAATGCAGGCCGCGGCTTTCCTGGCGGGCCAGGGCAGAACGAACAATCAATTCGGCAACATGGATCAGATTGCGCAGTTCGATCAGATCGTTGGTCACTCGATAGTGGCTGTAGTATTCGTGGACTTCCTGTTTGAGCAGATCAATCCGCCGCAGTGCCCGCTGCAGACGTTTATCGGTCCGAACGATGCCCACGTAATCCCACATTGAGCGACGCAGCTCTTCCCAGTTGTGTGCAATGATCACGTCTTCGTCGGAGTCGGTAACCTGGCTTTCGTCCCAGTGTGGAATGTTGGTGGCTTCGAACGGCTCATCCAGCCGGCTGCGGATGTGTTCGGCGGCTGCGCGGCTGAAAACCAGACACTCCAGCAGCGAGTTGCTGGCGAGCCGGTTGGCTCCGTGCAGGCCGCTGCAGGCCACTTCGCCTACCGCATAAAGCCCAGGCACGTCGGTCGCCCCATCAGTGTCAATCAGGACTCCGCCGCAGGTGTAGTGGGCGGCTGGAACAACAGGAATTGGCGCTTCGGCGATATCGATACCCAGCTCGGCGCAGCGTCGAGAGATATTCGGGAAATGGGCTTCGATGAAGTCCCGGTCACGGTGGCTGATGTCCAGGTGCACACAGTCCACGCCCAACCGTTTCATTTCATGATCAATGGCACGGGCAACAATATCTCGAGGAGCGAGTTCGCCGCGAGGGTCGAAACGTTCCATGAACCTTTCGCCGTTGGGCAATTTCAGCAGACCGCCTTCACCCCTGACCGCCTCTGAAATCAGGAACGACTTTGCGTGCGGGTGATAAAGGCAGGTCGGATGGAATTGATTGAATTCCATGTTGCCGATCCGACACCCTGCACGCCAGGCCATAGCGATGCCATCACCGGTGGAGCTGTCTGGATTGCTGGTGTAAAGGTAAACCTTACTGGCTCCGCCGGTTGCCAGGATGACGAATCTGGCCTGGAACACTTCGACATGGCCTGTGGTCCGATTCAATACATAAGCTCCCGCAACCCGGTTAGAGAAGCGGCCCAGTTTGTTGAGGTTGATCAGATCGATGGCAACACGGTCGTTGAGCACTTCGATTTTCGGATGATCCAGTGCTCTCGCGGTGAGGGTCTCGGTTATTGCTTTGCCGGTGGCGTCGGCGACATGAAGAATGCGCCGGAACGAGTGGCCGCCTTCTCGAGTCAGGTGGAATTCATTTTCATCATGGTCGAAGTCGACACCCCAGTTAGCCAGTTGGGCAATGGCATCGCGCGCGCGGGCGACGGTGAACTCGACGACCTTCTCATCACACAGGCCTGCGCCAGCCACCAGGGTGTCCTGGACATGGGCAGCTATGCTGTCTGCCGGATCGGTAACGGCCGCGACGCCGCCTTGAGCCCAGTTCGAAGAGGCGCTCTCCAGATCGCCTTTGCACAGCACAGTGACGCGAGCATGGTCGGCAAGGTTGAGAGCCGCAGTAAGGCCTGCAGCACCTCCTCCAATAATGAGGACATCGGTCGCGAAACGCTGAGTCATGAGGCCGCTAGTATATGAGAGTCGATAACGGCAGAATAACGCGCTTTTGCCCAGCCGGTATAGCCGGCTGTGAATTAGAGTCTGGCGTGACAGACAGATACAGTGCGGTGTCAGACTCGCAAGCTTAAACAGGACAAAGCGACAAAGGTGGCGAAGGAGACCGACAAAGAACTTGTCCGTAGGGTCAAAAAAGGTGACAAGCAGGCCTTTGATCTCCTGTTTTTGCGCTACCAGCACAAGATTCTGAATCTGGTCAGCCGCTACCTGCGTGATCCCGAAGACGTTCAGGACGTCACTCAGGAAGCTTTCATCAAGGCTTTCCGCGCACTGCCGCGCTTTCGCGGCGACAGCGCCTTCTATACCTGGCTGTATCGAATTGCGATCAATACCGCGAAAAACCACCTCGTGGCGAGAAGTCGTCGTCCGCCTGGCACGGACGTTGATGTTGAAGACGCGGAGTTCATGGACGGCACAGACGCACTCAAGGACGCTGAATCTCCGGAATCGGCATTGGCCCGGGATGAGCTCAAAGCGGCCATAGACAGCGCCATACAGGATTTGCCGGACGATCTGCGCAGCGCGGTGACGCTCAGGGAATTTGACGGTCTGAGTTACGAGCAGATTGCTGAAATTATGGATTGTCCGGTGGGCACGGTGAGATCGCGCATTTTCAGGGCGCGGGAAGCCATCGACCGGGCGATCGAGCCGTTGCTCAACAGTCAGACCAGGCAATCGCAGGGTTGATCGGGTGACGCAAGCGCTGACAGCTGTTAAAAGGAAACCATTGGCCGTTGAGAAGGTCATATACCCGGTAGCGGTCAGACAACCCCGGAGCGGTTGGTCGAGGTCGCGCAGGAAGGGCGTGTCGTGAATAAACAAAACCGGATGATTAGAGAGTCGAGATGTCGGAAAAGCTGAAAGAGGCGGTGTCGGCTGCCGTAGATGATGAGGCGGATGAGTTTGAATTACGTCGCGTCCTCGATGAAGTCCATAAAGATGCTGGCCTGAAGCTGGCGTGGGAGAGATATCACCTGGTTGGCGCGGTCTTGCGAGAAGAGCGTCTGACACCCGATCGAGGCTTGCGGGAGCGGGTCTGGGCTGAGCTTGAGTTCAGCGCTGAGACAGACAAATCAGTGGTTCTACCCGAGCCGGCGGAGCCGGTTGCGGATGCACCAGCAAGCCGACTGAATCG